>ERZ888423.2956-NODE-2956-length-11828-cov-15.191115_pt1 | contig 11828 bp, 3 predicted proteins | sample MGYA00520523_ERZ888423 | MGnify/ENA primary metagenome ERZ888423 (study PRJEB32303, sample SAMEA104408611) | aquatic metagenome | biome: Brackish water; feature: Pelagic; material: water | place: Baltic Sea | collected 2014-06-08T10:24:00 | depth 30,27 m ...
TCGACATCGCCCTCACCGGCGGCGGCGACAACACGATCTTCACCGGCTCCGGTGCTAACACCGTCTACGCCGGCACTCGCGACATGATCACCGGTGGCAGCGACAGCGACCAGATCTGGGCCATCGCCGGCAACGTCAACCGCCTCAGTGGCCTTGGCGGCAACGATGACTTCTTCATCGGCAGCTCCGGCAACAGGGCCCTCGGTGGGGATGGCAACGACAAATTCACCATCAATACAGGTGCCGGCACCAACTACCTCAATGGTGGCACTGGCTCCGATCAGTTCTGGCTGATTAGCGCTCCTGGTGATAAGCCTGCCGCTAAGCAGTTCGTGATGGACTTCAAGGCCGGTGAAGACTTGGTGGGACTACGGGGAGTGGCCTTCGCTGACCTCAGCTTCAACCAGGTGGGTGCAGACACTCTCCTGAGTGTTACTGGCACAGCTGTTGGACACTTCACCAACGTGAGCGCCGCCAGCCTCAACAACCAGGCCAACTTCCTCTTCGGCTGACACAAACGAGTGTCGAGCGATACGTCCGCAATGCAGTGCTAAGCACGCAAGGCGTCAACCGCCGCTGCCATACTTACATTGTGGAGATATTGCTTGAGCCTATCTCCTAAATATCGCAGGGGTAGCGTTCTCCTGGCAGAGGTCCAGTCAGAGAATTCGCAATAAATCACTACTGCATCCGAATTATTTTTTTACAGCAAGATTCACTTCGTTCTTGATCCCCACAACCCACCATGACCCTGATTAAAAACATCGGCGAAGTAACAGCACTCGTCGCTGAAGCCAGTACTGCCAATGAGCCATCCGAACTCCTAGATGGCAAAAGCGGCGATACCGCCTTTCCCTATGCCAAGTTCAAAGCACTGGCAACAGTCGGCGAAGTCGACCCTGTCACCAAGCAGCCCCTAACTGGCTATCCGGACGGCAACGCAGCCTGGCTGGAGGATGACGCCACAATACGAGTTGTCTACCAGTCCGAGTCTTACGCCACCAACTCCAATGAGACCTATGGCTGGCTGATGGAGAGCGGCGTGAAATTCACCGGCTCACACATCCACTACATCGACTACGACCGCGCCAAGTTTGCCAGCTTCCTCGATAACGAGGCTCCAGCCAGCACGATGTTCAAGGCTTCTGGTCACTTGTTCGACAAGGTCTACAACGTCTTTGGCAAGGAAGTTACCAAAAAGACTACCGATAAGCTCGATCTTGCTGGTAAGTGGGGCAACCAGACCAATTCGGATGGGACGATCGTTGAGTTCCTGCCGGCCAAGCAGTTGACCCAGGGAGATTTCTTCTTCCACTCCTTCTGCGGCGCCTGGTATGAGCAAGCCAACAAGTATGGAGCTGGCATCGGCTTCGCCAACGATGTGTGGCTGATGGGCGAAGAGTGGAACATCGGCTCTTCCATGTTCGCCGACCCGGACGGCGCTGGCCCGCTCAAAGGGTTTGATGTAGCCAACAACACCATGGGCCTTGCCTCGATGGTGGTGGACATCAAGAACGAGGTGGCTTACACCGCCCCTGCCCTTGGCCAAGCCGGCTATGAGAAGTTGATGCCGATCAACTCCGGCCACAAAGATTATGTGGTAGTGGTGGCATCTGGCTACAACCACGACATTAATCCGGCTCCCCTCAAGGTCTACGTGGGCCGCAAGGGGTTGGACGCCGCTGGCAACCAGATTAACTTTGACAATCCAAACCTCAGCGAGCGTGATCGCTTTCTAGGTGCCAACGGACTGCTCTATGGCCAGCTGTACGGCATGGCCGCCAACGCAGCAACCTATGCCCAGCTCGGTATCACAACCGTGGATGCCGACAACAAGATGCTGGATGCCTATCTGAAAAACGCAGCGGCGCCGGATGACTTCTCGGTTCGTTTCTACGCCACCGATTACCGCTGGAATGGTTTCGACACACCTGAAGCTGTCAAGGACACGGAAGTGTTCCGTTGGGCCCAAGATGGCGACATTGTTAATGCTGTTGCTGAGGCCAACAAGCAACCCAGTGGCTACACCTACTTCAACAGCGACACCAAGGTTGAGCATCCCGCCGCGGATCCGGACACAAGCAAATTCCGCTTCATCCAGAATCACACCGCAACCGGCGCAGTCTTGGGGGTTGAGTTCACCAACATGGTTCTCGATCTCACCACGGATCTTGATGGCAACAAACTCCCCGACTACCTCTCCGCTGATGTCACCAGGATCCTTCCCGCTGTCAATGGCGCGCTAACCCTCGACGTGGGCGGCAAGGGCGAAGGCCACTACAACGCCACGGGCAATCCCAACGGTGCCACCGCCGAGAAGCACATAGAGGGCAACACGAACAAACTCGTGTCTCCCGATGGCCTGCTTTGGGTCAAGTCGTCAGACGCCGATGTGCTGATCGTTGATGAGGATTCCGGCAACGACTACGGCGAGCGCAAGCTTGCCCTGGTGATCAACGAGGACACCCTCGCCGTCGAACCCGACGGCACTGGCTATTTCCTGGCCCAGGCCGGCGGCAACAAGAACCCCAGGGCCCTTGCCGGTGTTTCTACTTACGGCGAGACCTATTCGAGCCCATCAGGCTCTGAATTCTCTGGCAGCTGGAATGTGACCGCCCTGGTGGCAACCAAGGCCGATGGATCCTTCTATTCAGAAGCAGAACTGGCTGGTAGCGGTGTGCAGAACGTCGAACAGAGCCGTCAGCTTTCCGACCACCGCTTCATCGGCGTTGTTCAGCACGCGGGTGAGTCCGGCGGTGCCGTGGCAGCCGGTAAGGCCGATTACGGCGGTCAGATCTTCATGTTCAGTATCGACCTGCCTGGCATCGAGCCAGCCTCTGTGGTTGGCACCTCCGGCGCCGACATTCTGATCCAGCCTGATGCCAGCAAGGACCTCACGCTGATCGGCAACACCATCTTCACCGGCGCTGGTGAAGATGAGGTGGATGTGGCCCTAAGCGACGGCTTCGAGAACAAGGTGTTCGTCGGCTCCGGCGCCAATACCGTGTTTGCCGGCACGCGCGACATGATCACCGGCGGTGCCGACATTGATGCAATGTGGGCTATCGCCGGCAACGGCAACCGCCTCAGTGGCCTTGGCGGCAACGATGACTTCTTCATCGGCAGCTCCGGCAACAGGGCCCTCGGTGGGGATGGCAACGACAAATTCACCATCAATACAGGTGCCGGCACCAACTACCTCAATGGTGGCACTGGCTCCGATCAGTTCTGGCTGATTAGCGCTCCTGGTGATAAGCCTGCCGCTAAGCAGTTCGTGATGGACTTCAAGGCCGGTGAAGACTTGGTGGGACTACGGGGAGTGGCCTTCGCTGACCTCAGCTTCAACCAGGTGGGTGCAGACACTCTCCTGAGTGTTACTGGCACAGCTGTTGGACACTTCACCAACGTGAGCGCCGCCAGCCTCAACAACCAGGCCAACTTCGCCGGTCTGGCCTGATCGCACCCCAATCGGTCCCCTCAGCAGAGGGGACCATTTTTTGTTTCCTGATTGGAGACAAAAACATTTGTTTTGCCCTTCCGCTCGTTGAATACCCAGGACTATGCCAATCACTTTCACCGGCACCTACGGCCAGAATTTCGACGGATTGGCATCGTCCGGCACTAACAATCCTTGGACCAATGATGGGACCCTGCCGGGCTGGCACCTGTTCCGCCAGCCTTCGGCCAGTCCTGTGGCGATCACCAGCTACAACGCCGATACGGGTGCAGCCAACAGCGGCAATTTCCTGAGTTACGGCAGTAGCGGCAGTAGCGACCGTGGCCTAGGTGGCTTGGCTTCTGGAGGCGCTTACTTCGGTTCACCGGCCTCAGGTTCTGTAGCCGGCTGGTTTGCCCTGGCCCTCAGCAACGCCACAGCAGCCCCGATCACCAATCTCGCCATCGCCTTCAACGGCGAGCAATGGCGCAACGGCGGCAACACCACCGCCCAGACGATGGTGCTGGAGTACGGCTACGGCGCCAGCTTTGACCAGGTCGCCACCTGGACTGCTCCTGGCGGCAACTTCAACTGGGCGTCTCCTGTAGCCACCGCCACGGCAGCCGCTGTCGATGGCAACAACGCCGGCAGGGCGGGAAACCTTGGCGGCACCCTCAACCTCAGCGCCAGCCCCTGGGCTGCGACCACCACGCTCTGGTTGCGCTGGACTGAAAACAACGACTCTGGCAACGACCATGGCCTTGCAATCGATGATCTAACCATCACCACCGTGCAGGCGCCCGCCCAGCCCGAGGTGGCGATTCAAGCCATCGTGGCCCAGGCAGGTGAGTTCGGAGGCTCCGCCAGCGTGCGCATCAGCCGCACTGGCAGCACTGCTGATGCGCTCACGGTGCCGATCAGCCTGAGCTCTGGAGGCCTGGCCGACAACACCGACCTCACCGCTCCCCTGCCCGCCTCGGTGGTGATCCCGGCAGGGAGCAGCAGCGTCGATCTGGCAATTGAGGCGCGCGATGACGCCCTAAACGAAGGCACCGAATCGCTGGTGATCGAGCTGGCGGCTCCTGCGGGTTACGCCATTGCAGCCTCGGGCGCCCAGGCCCAGATCACCCTGCTCGACAACGACCGCATCAGCCTGATCTCGGCGGTGCAGGGCAGCGGCGCCACCAGCCCGCTCCTCGACCAGAACGTGACCCTGCGGGCCGTGGTGGTGGCCGACTTCCAGCTCAGCGGCGAGCTGGGCGGCTTCTTCCTGCAGGAGGAAACGGCCGACTGGGACTCCAGCGCCCTCAGCTCCGAAGGGCTCTATGTGGCCTACTCCCTATCGGGCAACAACGTTGACGTGCAACTGGGCGACCGGGTGCTGGTGAGCGGCGTCGTAAGCGAGCGCTTCAGCCAGACCATCCTCAGCAGCATTCAGGCGCTCACGGTGGAAGCCAGCGGTCGTTTGGCGGACACCCGCAGGGTTGACATCCCCGATCTGCTGGCCCAGCGCAGCACAAGCCTCGATCTTGAGCCCTACGAGGGCATGTGGGTGCGCTTCCCAGAAACCCTCTCCGTGAATGGCCTCTTCGGGCAATTCCGCTTTGGAGAGGTGGAGCTCAGTGCGGGAGGCTTGCCCGTCCAGCCCACCAATGTGATGGAGCCTGGTGCGGCCGCCTATGCCGCCGAGCAGGCAACCGCCCTGCGGGAACTGGTGCTCGACGACGGCAGCAACAGCAGCTACCGGCCCGCATCAGCCGCCACGACGGCGGCCCCCGTGCGCGATCAGCTGCTGCGCCGCGGCGACACGATCGACGCTGTGGAGGGCGTCCTCGGGTACGACTTCAGCAAATACCGGCTGCAGCCCACCGCTCCGCTGGCCTTCGCCAGCGAGAACCCCAGGCCTGAGGCGCCCGCCGCCGCCGCCGCCGGTCAGCTGCGACTGGCCAGCTTCAACGTGCTCAACACCTTCACCACCCTCAACACCACCGGCGCGCTTACCGACAGTGGCCTGGCCCCCCGCGGCGCCAACACAGCCGAGGAACTGGAGCGTCAGCTCAGCAAACTCACCACGGCCCTCCTTGGCCTCAAGGCCGATGTGATCGGCCTGATGGAGCTGGAGAACGACGCCGACGACGCCACGCTGAAAACCATCGTGGATCGGCTCAATGGGGCCCTGCCAGCTAATTCGGGCCGCGCCTACAGCTTCGTGCCCACCGGCCTGATCGGCAGCGATGCCATCAAGGTGGGCCTGATCTACAACAACCTCGCCGTGGCCGCCAACGGCGCAGCGCGGGTTCTCGATACAGCCGCCTTCACCGATCCTCTCGCCAGCGGCACGCCGAAGAATCGCCCGGCCCTAGCCCAAACCTTCCGGGAACTGGCCAGCGGCGAGACGGTGAATGTGGTGGTTAACCATCTCAAGTCGAAGGGTGCCACCGATGCCACCGGTGCCGATCTCGATCAGCGGGATGGCCAGGCAGCCTTCAACGCCACCCGCACCGCAGCTGCCGCCAGGTTGCTGGAGTGGATCAAAACCAATCCCACGGGCAACGGAGATCCCGACTGGGTAGTGCTCGGCGACCTCAACGCCTACGCCAAGGAAAATCCAATCCAGGTGTTTGAAGCGGCGGGGTATCGCAATGCCCTGCCCAGCTTCACGGCCGAACCACCCTCGAGCTACGCCTTCTTCACCCCGGTGGACATGAGCGGGGCCCTGGATCACATGCTGATCTCGCCCTCGCTCGTGCCCCAGGCCACGGCCGCCCTCGACTGGAACATCAATGCCGCCGAAGGAGCCTTCCGCGACTACAACCGCGACACAAACAGCAACGGCAATGCCGCGGTGCGCGACTTCTTCTCCCCCGATCCCTACCGCACCTCCGACCACGACCCCGTGCTGCTCGATCTGAAACTGGGCCGCACCCTGCCCTCCGGACTGAGCTTTAGCCACGGCGTGGCCTCCGGCGATCCCTACGCCGATTCGGTGATCCTCTGGACCCGTGTCACACCACCCGCCGGCTTCGCCGGGTTACTCGACGTCCGCTGGGAGGTGTCACGCAGCGCCGGTTTCGAGGCAGGCTCGATCATCGATGCCGGTGTGTTCGCCACCAGTGACGCCCGCGACTGGACCGTGAAGGTGCTGGCCGATGGACTGAACGCCGACACCACTTACTACTACCGCTTCGGCATCGGGGATGTGGAGTCGATGGTGGGGCAGACCAAGACCCTGCCTGTCGATAGTGATGCGGTTCGCCTGGCGGTGTTCTCCTGCGCCAACTTCACCGCTGCCGAACAGTTCGCGGCCTACGGCCGCGCCGCCTCCATCAACGCCGTTAACCCTTACGACGCTCTAGTGCACCTGGGCGACTACATCTACGAATACGGCCCCGGAGGTTATGGAGCCGCTGAGGATGCAGCCACGGATCGGGGCTTCCTGCCGAACCGCGAAATAATCAGCCTCGACGACTACCGCCAGCGCTACGCCCAGTACCACACCGATCAGAACCTCCAAGACCTGCGCGCAGCAGCTCCCCTGATTGCCATCTGGGACGACCACGAAACCGCGAATGACAGCTGGAGCGGTGGCGCGGAAAATCACCAGCCTGGAACAGAAGGCGACTGGATTGCGCGCCGTGATGCGGCACTGAAGGCTTACCACGAGTGGCTGCCGATCCGGGACCCCGACCAGCGCCAGGCGAGCGATGGCGCTACTGCCCTCTCACCCCTCAGCCAGGGCTACCGCTCCTTCAACTTCGGTGAGGTTCTCTCCCTGCATGTGCTCGAGACCCGGCTAACGGCCCGGGATGAGCAATTGGAATATCCAGATGCGGCAGCCGTACAGGCCCGTATTGGGGCGATTCTTACGAACCCCACCGAGCTCCTTGCCTACGCCGGCAAGCTCGGACTCACTCCTCCCACAACCCCGCAAGCAATCCCGGCCTTCGCCGCCGCAATAGCCCCTCTTGTCACCCAGGAGCTGGTGCTGGCCACCGTGCAGAAAGCCTGGGGCGATCCCAGCCGCGATTTGATCGGAGACCCCCAGCTGGCTTGGCTGCAGAACCAGATGGGCCAATCGAAGGCCTCCTGGCAGGTGTTGGGTCAGGGCGTGTTGATGCAGTCGATGGCCGTGCCCGCAGAGCTGCTGCTGAAAGCCGGCGATCCAAGCCTGCTCGACAAATATGCCGCTCCGCTGCAGAAACTAGCCACCGGCACGGCCTTTGCCGAGCTGTCGGCCGCCGAGCAGGCCCTGTTTTCAGAAACCGGCAAAATCCCCTACAACCTCGACCCTTGGGATGGCTACGGGGTCGAGCGCGAGACCATCCTGCAGACCGCCCTCGCCCAGGGCAAGCGGCTGATCAGCCTGGCCGGCGACACCCACAACGCCTGGTCCGGTGTGCTCGACACCATGAGCGCCGGCAGCAAGCCGGCCGGCACGTTGGCGGGTGTGGAGTTTGCCACCCCAGGTGTAACTTCCCCCGGGCTGGAGAAATACCTTCCCGGTGCTGATGCTTACATCCGTGCCAAATATCCTGCCGTCGATGGCCTCGATGGCCTGTTCAGTGGCTATGTGAACGGGCTGAAATATGCCGATCTCAATCGCCGCGGTTTCCTTGATCTCACCGTTAACAAGGATCAAGCGGTCGGAACGTTCCAGTTACTGGATGGGGTGAATCCGCTGTCCGGCCAGCCCCAGTGGGCCAGTGAAGCTGTGGTTGCCTCTGGAGATTTCAAGCTCTCTGTTCAACCCGAAGCCACTCCGCAGATCACTTGGCAATCGGGTTGGCGAGAGCTCGATCTGGTGTTCGGCATGGCTGTCGACATCAACGGTGGCCAGACGTTGCTCGACCCGTACACCTTCGCCACCCTGCCCCGCTCCGGCGTGCAACTGGCCGACGTCTCGTTGCTGGGTTCGCAGAACACCGACCGCATTTTCGCCGGGGTCGGCTCCTTGGTGGATGGAGCGGCTGGCGACGACGAGCTGTTCAACATCGACAGCCTTGGAGGCAACCAATTAGTAGGCGGACTCGGCGCCGACCAACTCTTCCTGCAGGCAGCGAACGATCGGGTCATTGGCGGCCTGCTGTTCAGCGATGCCACCGCCATGGGCCTCACCCCCTTCTCGGCCCTGGTGGACCGGGAACGGGACAGCTTCCTGATCGATTCATCTGATCCAGGCAATTCCGGCTCGCTGGAGATTCTTGACTACGAGCCAGGCATCGACAAACTGCTGATCGACGGGGTAGCCCCCACCGGCGACTGGGCTGCGGTGCGCCAGCAGCTGCAGGGGCTGAATGTGGCGGTTAACGCCGCACCCCAACTAAGCGGCACGCCCGTCGTCATCAGCCTGAAGAGTGGCGTTGAGGTCACCCGGGACCTGAGCGCCTTCGGCCTCGATCTCGATGGTGACGCCCTGCAGCTACTGAAGCTCAGTGGACCCGAGTGGATCAGCACGAACGGCACTGTCCTGAAGGCAACAGTTCCCGCCAGCCTCACCGAGGAGCAGCTGGCCGGCACCCCCTTGCTGCTGGGATTCAGTGATGGCAAAGCTGTCTCCAGCTTCGTGGCGAAACTCACCCTCAATGGGGCCCCCACCGCGCTGAGTCTCGCCAACACCACCCCATCCCTGGCCGAAAACACCAGCACCGCCAGCCGCATAAAGGTCGCGGACATCGTCATCGCCGATGACAACCTCGGCTCCAATGTCATCAGCCTCTCCGGCACCGATGCCGCCAGCTTCGAGGTGGTCGGCACCGCCCTGTTCCTCAAGGCAGGCGTTGTTCTCAACTTCGAGGCCAAAACCTCCTACGCCGTCAAGGTTCGTGTCGCCGATCCCGCCCTACCTGACAGCAATCCCCTCACTTCCGACTACTCCCTTGCCATCCAGGATGTCAATGAGGTCCCTGGATTTAAAACCGTTACCACCGTGGTTGAGGTCACCCTCCCCAACGGCAGTGTCAAACCGATCACGGTCAGCATCGATAACGCTGGTTTCGCCCCAGGCACCAACCTCTCGGTCATCAGCGACCTCGGCATCAATCCCGCTGTTCTCACCAGCCTGGCCAAGCTCGGGGTCACGACCAATAATTCGGGTCTTGATTTCCAGCTCACCGTTGATCAAGGCGCCAGCGCATCCCTCAATGCCCTGCTCGATCTGGTGGCGGCAGACCTCGTGCCCCAGCTCACCAACCCGACCGGTGCAAGGCGGGCCGATCGCAAGCTCCTCTATTACGCCGTCAATCCAACAACCGGAGGAGGCATCTCGCCCCTCACCTTCGACCCGATCACCGGCGCCGGCGCACGCTTCTTCGACCTCGACAACAACGGCACCGCCGATTTCTTCTCGCTCAGCCTGATTGATGGCGGCTACGGCGATAAGGATGGGCTAGCCAACGGCGTCATCGATGATCCCTCCGTTGCTGGTTTCGCCGACCTCACCAATCTCCGCTTCTCAAGCGCCGGATCCGGCAGCATCACCATCAGCGATCCCACCAATGCCGCACCCGCGGCCGTGAGTCTCCGCGCCACACTCTCCAGCCGCTCCAGCAGGTCCAACCAGATTGGCTATGTGGTGCTCAACCCGTCTGAAGTTGCCAACTCAGCTGCGCTGCTTAGCGATCTCACCTGGTTACGCAGCCGGTCCCGCACCCTCCTCACCAGCCTGGAAAACACCGATGTCACCCTCCCAACTGGCATCTCCTTCGATCGTGACATCCAGTTGATCAATGGCCAGATCATCCGCTTCTTTGAAGTGGATGATGCCAGCCTTGAGCAGCTCACCAGCCTTTCAGATAGCCGCTTCCGCTTCCTAAACCCCGGAGAGATCAGCAACGGCCAGGTTGCCTTCAGCTCCAACAGCGGCGTGCGCTTCTCCCTCAACCTGCTGCCAAGCGATCCTGGCCTCAATGCCCTGATCAGCCAGGCCCAGGGGCAGGCAGCCGTTCTTGATCTCAGTGCCTTCACCACCGCCCAGAGCCTTAGCGGCACCCTGGCAATAGCCAGAGAAGCCGATTTCAATTCCGTTGCTGGCTTTTACCGCACCCTCGATGCCGCAGGCACCGTGCTCGGGGCCGACTCCATCACGCGCTTCAGGCCCGGTGACAGCGGCTACACCGCAGCCGCCCTGCGCACCGACAACATCATCGGCCAGCTTGGCAATCTCAGCGTTGGCGATAACCAGACCACCACCCGCAGCTTCAGCGGCGTCAACGGCGGTACCTTCCTGGCACCCTTCGCGCAGGTGAATGGCAATAGCTTCTTTACATTCGGCGGGGCCAACACCGATCGCCTAAGCCACTTCCGTTCGCTTGGCAACAACCTCTTTGGCTTCGAAGATACTCTCGGCGGTGGTGACAAAGACTACGACGATATGGTGATTGGATTTAGCTTTACTAATGTTGTTTAATATGGGCGAATCTGTTACTCCCTAGGGTCAGCCGTGAGGGCCGTATCGCGCCGGGCCGCAGCAGCACATTGGCTGTGGTCCGGAGAGCATCTAATGCTCACCCTCCACCAATACAACTTCGATTTACTCGAGCAAGCCGGCTTCGGCTAGATCACGCGTCCGGATTACCCAGGGCCCGCTGCGCCGCCCTTCCCGCCAGCCAAACGCTGGCGACGGTGGCCAGCAGGCCGCCTATGCGCAGGGCCCAGGTGCCGGCATCGGCCTCGCCGGAGAGCACTTCGCCGAAGCGGGCCACATCACCGGCCAAGGCGCCCAGGCCGCAAAACAGGATCGTGCCGGGCAGGATGCCGATCAAGCCAATGGAGTAGTCGCGCAGGCTCACCTCGCTGAGGCCGTAGGCGAAGTTGAGCAAGGAGAAAGGAAAGGCCGGCGAGAGGCGGGTGAGCAGCACCAGCTTCAGCCCCTCCCGGCTCACCGCCTGCTCGATCGCCAGCAGCTTCGGCACCGCCGCCAGCCGCCGGCGCGCCCAATTGCGCAACCAGGTGCGGCCGAGCAGGAAAGCGGCCTCGGCCCCCAGGCAGGCCCCTACAAACACAATCAAGCTGCCCCACCAGGTGCCATACAGGGCGCCAGCCAGCATCGAAGCCCATACCCCTGGCAGCAGCAGGGTCACCCAGAGCGCATAGAGCGGCACGAACGCCAGGGCACCGAGGGGGGAGCGCAGGGCGGGCAGCAGCTGGTCGAGCAGTGCCGATCCATCCATTAACGAACCGTAGCGGTGGGCAGAGCCAGCCCGGCGCCTTATAACCGGCCCAGGCGAGGACACATCCAACGATGACCATGCCCAGTCCCGCGGGTCGCAAGAGGGGCTCCGGACCCTGGCAGCTGGTGGCGGCCCTGCTCGCCCTAGTGCTGCTTGCCGGCCTCGGCAGTCGCCTGTGGCAGCAACGCCAGCAGAAGCAGGTCGAAGCGCGGAAGGCCGTACCG
>ERZ888423.2958-NODE-2958-length-11816-cov-7.554715_pt1 | contig 11816 bp, 8 predicted proteins | sample MGYA00520523_ERZ888423 | MGnify/ENA primary metagenome ERZ888423 (study PRJEB32303, sample SAMEA104408611) | aquatic metagenome | biome: Brackish water; feature: Pelagic; material: water | place: Baltic Sea | collected 2014-06-08T10:24:00 | depth 30,27 m ...
TAAATTTAAACCGAATGCTACGTTAGTTTATGATTCACATGAATATTTTACGGAGGTCCCTGAATTAACCAAAAGACCCCGAGTACAGCGATTCTGGCTCGGAATTGAAAAGTTCATTTTTCCAAAATTGAAAACAATCTACACGGTAAATCAATCCATTGCTCAACTATATGAAGAAACGTATAAAAAGAATATTCAAGTGATTCGAAACATATCGCCCACTTGGAAACCAAATACGTATTTGAGTAAAGCTGAATTAGGTATTCCTGAAAATAAATTTGTGCTCATTCTGCAAGGTGCTGGAATCAATGTGGATCGAGGTGCGGAAGAAGCTGTTGAAGCCATGCGTCAACTGAAAGACTGCGTGCTTTTAATCGTTGGAGATGGCGATGTAGTGGAAGAATTAACGAAGAACGTAAGTGTTTACGATCTACAAGATTCAGTATTGTTTTTTGGGAAACGACCTTATGATGAAATGATGCAATTCACACATAATGCTGATCTAGGTTTAACGTTGGACAAAGCAACTAACCTAAACTATAAATTTTCACTTCCAAATAAAGTCTTTGATTATATCCATGCCGGAACACCTATTCTAAGCACTCGACTGGTAGAAATTGAAAGGGTAGTTGAACGAAACAAAGTAGGGATATTAATCGACGAATTAACCGTTGATTCGCTTGTTGGGGCAATTCAATCACTTCAGCTTAATAAGAATTTACTGGATGAATTAAAGGCGAATTGTCAGAAAGCAGCCGAAGTGGAAAATTGGGATGAAGAGAAAAAAATATTAAAAGAAATTTATTCGAATCTTGGATAAGCAACACTTACATATCGTATCGCTAGACGTTCCATTCCCGGCTGATTATGGCGGGGCAATTGATATATTTTACCGCATCAAGGCTTTACACGAACTTGGATTTAGGATTACTTTACATGTATTTGAGTACGGACGAGGGGAACAAAAAGAATTAGAAAAGTACGCTAAGGTGATTTATTACAAACGGAACAAATCCGTGTTTCAGCTCTTTTCTACCAGACCATTTATTGTTCAAACACGGATCTCAAAACAACTCTTGTCTGATTTATTAGTTGATAATGACCCTATATTGTTTGAGGGTTTACATACGTGTTGGTACCTTGAAAATGAAGAAATTCAGAAAAGAATGACCTTTGTGCGAATGCATAATTTGGAACATAAATACTATCAGGGCTTAAAGAGAAATGCTTCAATTATCAAGAAATTCTATTTTCACCAAGAAGCAATTAAATTAAAGGACTATCAGAAAGTCCTTTCGAAGGCGCAATATATCTTAGCTATTAAGGATGATGAGCGAGATGAACTTCTTGCATTCAATTCTAATGTGTTGGTTTTGCCTGCTTCTTTTCCAGAAACAGAAGGTGCATTTACAAAAGTTCAACGCTATGCCTTGTTTCATGGGAATTTATCAGTTCCGGAAAATGAAGTTGCGGCAGCATGGATTATAAAAACGCTCAAATCTATTTCAGATTCAAGTTTTGAATTATTGATTGCGGGCAAAAATCCGAGTAAACGTTTAATTCAATTATGCAAGAAGGAGCAGATTGAATTACATGCTAATCCAACCAAAAGTGAAATGGATTCGCTTATTCAAGAGGCCCAAATTCATGTCTTGTATTCTACAGTTCCCTCTGGAATAAAACTTAAGCTTTTAGCGTGTTTGCATAGTTCTGGACATATTTTAGTGAACGAAAAAATGAAGATTGGTAAGGCCTTAGAACAATTTTGCGTTGTTGCTGCCGACAGTAAAGAATATAAAATGCACTTTTTAGGACTTTTAAATGGTGCATTGAAGGAAGATGAATTCAACGAGCGCGAGCGGTTTATACAATCCAATTTCAACAATGAGAATAACTGTCGAATCATTCAAAAAATCATTCAAGATGCATAAACTGATTATAATACCGTTTATATTTTTTACATTTTTATCTTCAGGTCAAATTGATGGTACTTGGCATACAAGCTTTGTGGTGATGGGGACTTCGAATCGCATGACAATGACTATTTCGAACTATCCGTCAACACCAAAAGTGATCATTATAAATCCTGACAGTGAGAAACAAAAGGAAAATAAGATGGATGCCGTTAAAATGAGTGATTCAACACTCAACTTTTCTTGGTCAGCTATCGCATTGACGTTTAAAGGCAAGTATTATCCTCAAGGGGATTCGTTAAGTGGCACAATGAGTCAATCTGGAATTGAGTGGCCTGTTTGCTTTTATCGTGAGGAACAAGCAAGTATTAAAGTTGCTCGACCTCAAGAACCACAGGAACCATTTAATTATACTGTAATTGACACCTTGATTGAAAATGGTAAAATTGTGCTTGGCGCAACATTAGTAATACCAAATAATCTAAGTGGAAATTATCCGATTGTTGTATTGGCATCGGGTTCTGGTGCTCAAGATCGAAATTGTGAGTTATTGGGACATAAACCTTTTTGGGTTATCGCCGATTATTTAGCTGAGAACGGAATAGCCAGTCTGCGTTTCGACGATAGAGGAGTTGGTAAAAGCACTGGTGTTTTTCAAATGGCGACATTAGAAGATTTTGCTTCAGATGTGTTGGCATGTATCAGTTTTCTAAAAAGTGATTCCCGATTTTCGAATCATCCAATTGGTCTTGCGGGTCATTCAGAAGGTGGAATGCATGTGATGATGGCTGCAAGCAAAAACAAGTCTGTTCAGTTTTTAATAGAACTGGCAAGTGTTGGAACGACAGGTAAAGATGTTTTAGTTGAACAGCAATATCTCATTCCTAAAAAAGGGGGACAATCAGAAGAATATGCGCAATGGAACAAGTCTTTATTTGAAGAAATGTCAACGCTTTTGTTAGCTACCAAAAAGAAGAAGCGCGCAGAAAAACTGACTGCGTATTTAAATGAAAAGTACAAGAGTGCACCAGAAGAATACAAGAAATTAACCAATGAAATGAATTTCAAATTAGGCATGCAAATGTTTATGAATAGTGAGTGGATGATACAATTTTTAAGCTATCGCACGGAAGATTATCTTCCAAAATTATCCATTCCAGTTCTCGCAATCAATGGATCCGAAGACATTCAAGTGCCAGCGAAAAGCAGTCGGCAAGGTTTTGAAAAGAATTTTTCAAAAGAGTCTCGAACATACTCGAAAGCGGTGATTTCATCTGGTAAGAATCACTTATTTCAAACGTGCACAGAATGTACGGTAATGGAATACGGTGATATCGAAGAAACTTTTTCAGAGGAAGTTTTAAAAGAAATGACAACTTGGATTAAAAGCTTGAACTTGAAATAAGCGTTTATTTTTCTACCTCATTATCTCGAAAGGCAGAAGGCATTAAATCGGGGATGATTTTTAAAATGATGGGTAACAAAAATGTTCCCCCTGGAAGCAGAAAGATTGCCATAGAGGGCATGCTTCGGGCAATATCTAAAAACTGTTTTTTTACAGCGTCCTTTTCTTCTTTAGTTAATTCGGTTGTTGTTGATTTACGAATCAAACTCACCAATTCTTTGCTTTGTTTAAGCTCTGTTAAGAATTTATCCTTGTTTCGACCTAAAATCTTAATCCATCTTTTGGAGAGATTGCTGTATACTTTTTCAAGTGAAGATGATTCATCTAATAACGGAATTTTGTCCTGGTTGTTAATGATGAAGTATTCAGTTAAAGCCAACGATTCTGTTAAATGCGTTTCAGTTAATTCGAGGAAATTGGATAAATGAATTAAATGCGATTTTTCTTCTGGAGCAGCTGCATGATTGGAAAAAACAACAAAGGTTGAGAGATCGAGTAAGAAACGTCTAAAAAGCCAATTATGCTTTACATGATCAGTAAAATCGTCAAATGAACTTCCTCGTTGAAAGCGTTCTTCTGCTATTTCACGCAATAAGTCTGATAAGTTTGCGGAAGCCAAAAAGATGGAGAACATTGATTTCTCTTTTTCTTCAAGGATTCCATCTGAATAGGCAGCTAGCGTTATGGCAGTTAACGAATTCATTGCCATTTCATCGTAATTGTAAAATGTACTTTTCTTTCGATGCTTTAAAAAATCATTGAACAAAAGCACATCCAAGTACATGAATACATTATTCAAATAATTAACCCATAAGCTATTATCGAGCAGTTTTACTTTAATATCTACACGCTTCGATATGACAGATTCGAGTTTTTCTTCCTTTGTTTCCTTTATAAAAAAGGTAAATAATTTTGTAATTGAATTGGCATTGTGATGTCCATAAAAATCAACTAAGGCATCAATGAATTCCTCTTTGTTAAAAGCTTCACCCTCTAATTGGAGTTTATAAACAAAAAGCTGTGATTCGAATAAGAGAATTTTGAGTTTTTCCTCAGTTGTCCATTTAGAATCATCTAAGTCTTTAGCAAAAAGTCGACGAGAGGGAAATCCAAAAATAATTCCAGTTCTTCCTAAAGCCGCATGGATAAATTCATCTCTTTCAATTTCAGCAATTTCAGAGTATACCAATCGAATTTGATCCTTTTCGACCAAATCGAAATATTTATTGATCCATCCTTTTGAGCCTGGTGCTACCATTTAATTTGAGAAATTGATTTCAAAATTACGTTTATTGTTGGAATAAAAATAATGAGATAACAAAAGGATTTGAATTGGTCCGTTTAAATAATTTATTGTGTTTGTTGAACGGTAAGGGAATGCAAATATCCCACAACCTCGAATTGCGATTGCAATTGGATAAACTTGAGCATAGAAAGCGAGTGTTTTAAATGCAACGAGTAGGCTTAGCCGTGTTTTTTCACACGAAAATTTTTGTAAAAGTGTAGCTTATTATAGTTTACCGCTTACAACAAAAACTTTTCTTTTTGCATATTTTTGACCTCCATCTACTTTGAAGGCTTCGAAAACACCAACGTAGGTTCCAATTGTAGTTTTTGTGCCATTTTCTTTAACTCCGTCCCATTTAAATGTTCCAGACGTTCCTAATAATTCGTTCTTGAAAAGCTCCATAATTAAGCGTCCTCTGTCATCATAAATCGTGAAAGTTCCTAATAAACCTGGCTCTTCCATTTCATAATTGATTTGCAATACATCTTCAAATCCATCACTATCAGGTGAAAATGTAGCGCTTGTATAAGAAAACTCACCACTAGAGCCTGCTGGGAAATATTGAGAATTTTGTCCTCCCGGAGTAGCCCAACTAACGGCTTCAGCAGCGGAATGCCAATTATTCAGGTTAGATGACGGTCCTTCAAAAGTTATACGTTCTAATGAAACACCATCTGTAACATCCAATAATTTAAAATGCCAATCATCCGCGTAAGAAACTTTATCCATAACTAACGCATTATTGATGAGGTAAACGGTGCTTGAATCGTTGTTATATGAGGGAAGATCCGCATCTATAAAATTCCCAGTTACAGCAAATGGATAATTTTGTTTTACAAAAGTTGAATCTTTGCCAACAACGACAAACTGATTTGGAAAAAGTAAAAAATTGTTTGGAATGGCTTTTTGATTGGAAATTGTATCATCATCATAACTAGCGAATTGCCAATTTTTCAAATTAATCACTTTAGAAGAAGTATTGTACAATTCTATCCAATCTGAGCCTCCTGTGTAGGGATCAAATAAAATTTCATTGATGATTACATCGCCTGCTTCAGCTAAATCTGGCAGCGTGAATTGATCTAATAGTACAGTCGTATTTCCCCAACAATCTGAGGCGCCAGTAAGTTGTATAGTGTAATTTAAACTTGGTACAAGTGCAGTTGCAAATTCCAACGTACACATATTCGGAAAGGCACTCAAAACATAATTATTGGAGATTATCAAATTGGGGTTAATGTCGGTCACCATGTTTTTCAAAGAAGTCGAATCCATTCCTTCTGAAAAATAAATTTCAAGGAAATTTGGCGCCAGCGCGATTAATTCTATAATCTGCGGATTCTCGGTATCGGGTGTGATATCGTATACAGAATTGATTGCACTCGGTGTACCACCAATAAATGCATTACTTGCTTTCCAATTATCGGCGGCTGAGCATGGATCATTCGGGTTGATGCGCTCAATCGAATAGCCTCCATCTTCTTTAGCGGGATTATTGTACCAAGTTAGGTTATAAGATATTTTATCTAAAATCAAGCCTGTGTTGTCTTTCAAAACAATGTCATCACCAGAATTATTTAAACTCGGAAAACTTGAAACGGGAACAGCTACACTAAAAGAATCCACATTCGCCGTAGCACATAATACTTTGTGTTCACCAGGCATTAACCAAGCTGTTTGGACGGTTCCATCTGAAGAGGCATCCCCCAACTTCCAGCCATTTAAGTTAAAGTATTTAGAGCTTAAATTTACGATTTCTACATACTCAACAAGAGGCAAGCCAACCGAAGGGGTTTCGTCACATAAGAATTCATTAATAATAACATCCCCAACAACAGGATTTTCAGCAACCAAGTATTGAAATGGAACGGATTGCGTTCCAGAAACATTGGAAGAGACATCAGCTATATTATTGGAATTGAGCGTATAACTCGTGCCATTTGTCATGGCAGTGCTCGTTGTTAAGTGAACAAGAGCTGGATTTGTAAGGTCTAAATTAACGGCCGCAAGTGCTGGAGGTGCAACCTGAAGCGTATAATTTAGAAGTGTTTCAGCACTTGCTTGATTCAATGGTTCGTTAAACAAAACATCTATTTGGATGGCATTTATTGCTGTAGCTGAGATTAGAACAGGTGGCGTTACGTCATAAATGATAGGTCCAACATATAAATCATCGAAAAAATGTTTTTGAAAAAAACTCGCTGTTGATTGGGTTATAGAAATACCAAAGAAAGAACTTCCAGTTACTGAAGCATCATTAATGGTTCCTTCGGTAAAAAAGCTGATTCCTGTCCCTGTTATATCCCTACTCAATGTCCAATCATTGCTTGCAGTGCAAATCACTTTAATCTTTAATGTGTTGATTGAAGTATTTGTAATGCCATCTGCACCATCAATTATCTTGGTAGCTGCACCTGAAACTTTTCTGTACAGCGAAATTTCATCCGTTGTTCCGCCGATACGCACGAAGTAACCACTTAAGCTTGGACTCAGTAAATTTGATTGATCAGCCGTTAAATAGATATCTGTATAGTTAGCGCTTGAGGTATTTAAATTCAGATTGACAAAAAACTCCCATTGTGCATCAGTTGATAGAGTAGAAGCAGTTGCTAAGTAAAAGCTTGAATTCGGTAGAAGCTTGTTGGATCGCAGTTGAAAATCTCCAGCAACATCTAAAATGGTGTAAACACTATCATCTCCTGACCATGTTGGAGTAAGTGAAAAATTACCATCCGAAAAATTGTCAGAAACTTGTCCGAAAACCTGCGGTAGAGTTAAGAATGTAACAAGTAGTAAAAAGTATTTCATCGGATGCTTTTCTGTGCAATCAAATATACTAATTTTGACAAAGAATTAGAAATAAGCTATGAAAGTTGCAGTTGTTGGTGCTACCGGTATGGTAGGAAACGTTATGTTAGAAGTTCTAAGAGAACAAAACTTCCCGATTACAGAATTAATTCCAGTGGCTTCTGAGAAATCAGTCGGTAATAAAATCCAGTTTGGTGGATTAGAATTTACAGTAGTTGGATTAGAAACAGCGGTAAGTATGAAACCAGATGTAGCAATTTTTTCTGCTGGTGGTGAAACGTCACTGGAGTGGGCACCGAAATTTGCGGCTGTTGGGACTTTCGTTATTGATAATTCTTCTGCTTGGAGAATGGATCCGGATAAGAAATTAATTGTTCCTGAAATAAATGGGGACAGTTTAACAGAGAATGATAAAATTATTGCCAACCCAAATTGTAGCACAATTCAATTGGTGCTCGCCCTTTCGCCTTTGCACAAAGCTTATGGAATCAAGCGTGTTGTTATTTCAACCTATCAATCGATTACAGGAACAGGGGTAAAGGCTGTTCAACAAATGGAAAACGAGCGTGTTGGAAAACAAGGCGAAATGGCCTATCATTATCCAATCGATAAAAATTGTATTCCTCAATGTGATGTGTTTATCGAGAATGGTTACACAAAAGAGGAGATGAAATTGACGAATGAAACGAAAAAGATTTTAGATCCAAGAATAAATGTTACAGCTACTGCAGTGCGTGTACCGGTTGTTGGAGGACATTCGGAAGCTGTGAACATTGAATTTGAAAAGGATTTTGATTTGTCAGAAGTTCGTCGCTTGTTACATGAACAACCAGGAATTACTTTGAAGGACGATCCAACAACGAATTCTTATCCAATGCCGAAATACGCAGAAGGGAAAGATGACGTATTTGTTGGACGAATTCGTCGTGATGAGTCACAAGCAAACACCTTGAATATGTGGATTGTTGCTGATAATCTTAGAAAGGGAGCTGCGACAAATGCTGTTCAAATTGCGCATTTATTGCTTAAAAAGGGCATTTTGAAGATGTAAGTTTTTTATGTGACGTTTTGATTTTTCACCATTAATCTTAAGCTCAGTTCATTTCAAGGGGTAAGTACTTCTATGCAATTGGGAATCAGAGTCACTTTAATATTTTCGTTGGTTGCTATTTCACCATCTGTTTCGGTCCATTGAGGCGTTTGAGATTCAACAGTTATTTCATTATATTCTAAATAATGTACTTCTGGATGGTGAATGAATATTCCCTTTTTCAAATTAGGTAAATACCGAAGGTAATCCAACAAGGATATATTTCCAATGATAACCAGATTTAGTTGACCATCATTCACCTTGGCATCAGGATGAATGGTTAGACCACTTCCAAAAATGGAACCATTACAAAAGATAGCCATAAAGGTTGCTGACTCGTATATGAAGCCGGGAGCACTGATTTTTAGCACTGTCTTTTTGTAGGTAAAGAATGTTTTTAATATTGCAAGTGAATAGGCAAATTTACCTCCTACTATTTTTCGCTGTTTTGTTAAGGTATTAACCACTGCGCCACCGAAGCCTATATCAGCGATATTGATAAAGTATTGTATTGCTGAAGAGCTCGTAATTTTTCCAATATCAATTGATTCGTGTTTATTTGATAAGACAGCATGGTTGAATTGTTCAGGACTTTTGAAATGTTGTCGAGTGCGCATAAAATCATTACCTGTACCATTGGGTAAAATAGCTAGTAGTGATTGGTGACTGTGAACTGATAATATACCATTTAATGTTTCGTGTATTGTTCCATCACCGCCTACAGCTACAATTACATTCGTATTTTCATTGGCTTTTTGTTTAGCTATTTCGAAGGCATGTTTCGCATACTTTGTAAAGTAGGTATTGGTTTTGAATTCGCTTTGTTGTTCGCAAGCATCAATGATTCGCTGATTAAGCGAAGATATGGAGTGATTGGAATTGATAATAAAAACGATAGTTTTCATTCGTTAAAGGAACGAATAAATAAAGAATTCGGGAAAAAGTGGGCATAAAAAAACGACGTCCATTGCTGAGCGTCGTCCTTTTACGATATGCAGTTAGTCTTGAATTTCAGGAATCAAATTTCCTGTAGACCCAAGAGCCTCTTTAATTTTTGTTTCTAATTCATCCATTAATTCTGGATTGTCGTTAATGATTGCTTTTACAGAATCTCTTCCTTGACCAAGTTTTGTTTCTCCATAAGAGAACCAAGAACCACTTTTTTTGATGATGTTTAGTTCAACACCAAGATCGATTACCTCACCAACTTTGGAAATTCCTTCTCCGTACATGATGTCGAATTCAGCTCTTCGGAATGGTGGAGCAACTTTATTTTTCACCACTTTAACCTTCACACGGTTACCAAGTACTTCTTCACCTTCTTTGATTTGTGCTGCACGACGAATGTCAATCCGGATGGAAGAGTAAAACTTCAAAGCATTACCACCTGTTGTTGTTTCAGGATTTCCGAACATTACACCAATTTTATCACGCAACTGGTTGATGAAAATACAACAACATCCAGCTTTGTTAATTGATGAAGTTAATTTTCGAAGTGCTTTCGACATCAAACGAGCTTGTAATCCCATCTGAGAATCACCCATTTCACCTTCGATTTCAGCTTTAGGTGTTAAAGCGGCAACAGAGTCAATTACAATTAAATCGATGGCTCCTGAACGAATCAAGTTATCTGCAATTTCCAATGCTTGTTCACCGTTGTCTGGTTGAGACACCAATAAATTGCTCACATCTACACCTAGGTTTTTTGCGTAAAACTGATCAAAAGCATGCTCTGCATCAATAAATGCTGCAATACCACCTTGTTTTTGTACTTCAGCAATCGCGTGAATTGCCAAGGTTGTCTTACCAGATGATTCTGGTCCGTATATTTCTACTACTCTTCCTTTTGGATAACCCTGAACTCCTAATGCGATGTCCAATGTTAATGAACCAGATGGAATGACTTCTAATTTTTCAATTGGAGCATCTCCTAATTTCATAACAGCACCTTTGCCGTATGTTTTGTCAAGCTTCTCCATTGTAAGTTGAAGTGCTTTTAATTTTTCTGAATTTACTTCTTTAACTGCCATATCGTTTTTGTTTTAAAACTTGTCGAATCCTCGTAACAAATGCGACAAGATGTTTATTGTGTTATTGATGTTGCAAATATATGTGGGGTAGGTCGTAAGCTATTTACGTTCTACTAATGTGTTTGAAAAAAAGATAAAATTTCTTCAGCATGTGCTTTTGTGTTCGGCTTTTCAATGATTCCTTTCACGGTTGATTCCTCATCAAGTAAAAAGGTAGTGCGGTGAATTCCATCATAGTCTTTACCCATGAATTTTTTCGGTCCCCACACTCCAAAAGCTTCAATTATACTTTTATCTTCATCTGCAATAAGCGGAAAAGGTAAATCGTATTTCGTCACAAATTTTTGATGAGAAGCGACTGAATCTGCACTAACACCAATTACTTGAATGCCGTTTTTCAGTAAACTATCGTAATTATCTCTTATACTGCATGCCTGCGTTGTGCATCCTGGCGTATTATCTTTTGGGTAAAAATAAATCACCGTTTTTTTACCTGCGTAATCCTTGCTCGAAATATTATGACCGTGTTGGTCAATTCCTTCGAAATTTGGAGCCTTATCTCCAATTTTTAAATGTTTCATAATGTTGAATAATTAAACAGTGTTTTGACGAAATACTAATCAAATATAAAATGATTTTTCATAGTAACAAAAAATAAATACATAAAATGTTTAAAATTTAATCAATTGAGTTGGAAGAAATCATTCTTTTTCAAATCAGTGAAGCATAAAAAAAGCCCTGCAAACACAGGGCTTTATATTAAGTTTAGGGAGCTTATTCTTCCGTTAAAAGTGTATTGAATTTTTCTTTAAGCGATGAATATTGTTTTAATTCTTTTCGTGCTTTATCTGCGTATGCCGCATCCTTGTTTTTCTCATGTACCTCTATTTCTGCCTGTTTCTCTTCTATTTTTTCATCAAAGAAAGATACTATATAGCCAACATTTTGAGGGACAAACATTTGTGTATAATAACCGCCTTCTTTTTCTAAGCGTTCATAAATTGTAAATGATTCTTCGATTAATGATATATCCTGTCGAACGATGAAATAAGTCATTGAATTCATGACGCTTAATTGATCAAAACCTTGCAGTGTTTTATTGCTCGACAATGCATTTTTGAAGAATGGATAAACATCTGCACCGCCATGAGCACCGTATAATTGAGCGACACCAGCTACCATTTTTGATGATTTTTCAGCTTCTAATTTCTTTGCGAGTTCTAATGCCTTATTTGGATTTGTTTTCCCCAAACTGCGCAATGCAGCAGAAACCACCATGTAT
>ERZ888423.2959-NODE-2959-length-11815-cov-4.696259_pt1 | contig 11815 bp, 8 predicted proteins | sample MGYA00520523_ERZ888423 | MGnify/ENA primary metagenome ERZ888423 (study PRJEB32303, sample SAMEA104408611) | aquatic metagenome | biome: Brackish water; feature: Pelagic; material: water | place: Baltic Sea | collected 2014-06-08T10:24:00 | depth 30,27 m ...
CGGGATCGACCCTGAAATTTGCAATGTCTCGGGGGGGGCAATCGCGGTGGGGCACCCCTATGGCATGTCGGGGGCGCGGATGGCGGGCCATCTGTTGCTTGAGGGCAAGCGACGCGGCGCGAGATTGGGTGTGGTGACGATGTGCATCGGCGGCGGCATGGGCGCGGCCGGGCTGTTTGAAATTCTGTGATGGCGCTGGATAGCCCAGCCAAAGCGCCAAACAGCCGCCGCACCATTTTGGATGCAGCGGCCGCTTGTTTTGCCAGACAAGGTTTCGCCCAGACCTCAATCGACGATATCGCGCGGGCCATAGGCGCGACAAAGGGCAAAATTTACCACCATTTTCGGTCAAAGGGCGAATTGCTATCGGCTGTGCGCAAAAGCTCAATCTTGTTGACATCAGCCCAGGTGGAGCCGGTTTTTTTGGCCAATCAGGCGCCCCGCGCACGGTTTCACAGCATGGCGATGGCGCATGTGCGCGCGATGATCGAGCAATTGCCCTATCACCGCGTTGTCATTGAAAATCTGCGCAAAGGTGACATTGGCCCCAGCACCCCGCACGAACGCGCTTTGATGCAGGAAATTCGCACCCTGCAACGCGGCTACGAAGATTTGTTTCGGACTGTGATCACCCAAGGCATGCAAAATGGGGCGTTTCACAGCCAGCCAGTGTCGGTTGCGCTGCACAGTGTGCTGATGCTGCTGAATGCGCCTGTGTTTTGGTATCATCCCCGCCAAGGGGAAACCGCAGCAGACCGCGTCGCCATAGCCCGCCAGATTGCAGATATGGCGTTGGCGGCCCTGACACCTCGTGCAGAACCAAAGGACCCGCTGCCATGACCCAAGCCGCCCCATCCGATTTTCTGCATGTCAGCCAGCAGGGCGGTGTTGCCATTCTGACGCTGATGAACCCACCAGTTAACGCACTGTGCGCCCAGCTGCGCGGCGCGTTAATGGCTGCCATCGCACAGGCCACAGCTGACCGTGCTGTAACGGCGGTTATCCTGATTGGGGCCGGGCGGGGATTTTCGGCCGGGGCCGATATTAGCGAATTTGGCGCCGCCCCGATTGTCCCACGTCTGGCAGAAGTCTGCGCCCTGCTTGAGGCCTGCCCCAAGCCAGTGATTGCTGCGATGGATGGTTTTGCCTTGGGCGGCGGGTTGGAATTGGCGATGGCCGCACATTACCGCATCTGTTCTTCCACGACCCGTCTTGCCCTGCCCGAGGTCACATTGGGCATTCTGCCCGGCGCGGGCGGCACGCAGCGCCTGCCCCGGCTGATTGGGATGGCCGCAGCGCTCGACATGATGCTGACTGGTGCAGCGCTGCCGGCAGCCAAAGCGCAAAGCTTGGGGCTGATCGATCAGATTGCCACCGGTGATCTGCTGCAACATGCGCTGCATCTTGCAGCCACCCACCCTGCCCCGCGCCCCACATCTGCCCAGCCCGTGGTCGATGCCGATGATGGCGCGCAGGTCATAGCCAAAACACGCGCAGCACTGCCCGCGCGTGCGCGGGCAGTGACCGCTCCCAATGCCATTCTCGATTGCGCGGCAGCTACGTTGACCACCCCCTTTGAAACCGGCATGCAGATTGAAGCCTCAGCCTTTGCCAAATGCCTTCAGAGCCCCGAACGCGCCGGGCTGATTCATGCATTTTTCGCTGAACGCGCCAGCGCAAACCTACCCCAAGCCAGCCGCACCCCACCACGCCCATTGCACCAGCTGGGCGTGGTGGGCGGTGGCACCATGGGCGCAGGCATCGCTGTCACGGCGCTCGATGCGGGCTTTGACGTGACAATGGTTGAACGCGACAGTGCCAGCATGGCGCGCGGACGAGCCAATGTAGAGGCTGTTTATGACCGATTGATCGCAAAAAATCGCCTGAGCCTTGCGGCCAAGGCCGAGACACTCGGGCGGTTTCATACAACCACGGCATATGCGGATTTAGCGAATGCCGATCTGGTGATTGAGGCGGTGTTTGAAGATCTGGCTATCAAACGCGCGGTATTCGAAAACTTGGACAGGGTGCTGCGGCCTGATGCGGTGTTGGCATCGAACACGTCATTTCTTGATATCGACCAAATCGCAGCCACAACCTCGCGCGCACGCGATGTGCTGGGACTGCATTTCTTTTCACCCGCCAACATTATGAAACTGCTAGAAATTGTGGTGCCATCGGCTGCAGCAGATGACACGGTCGCCACCGGGTTTGCCTTTGCCAAACGGCTGGGCAAGGTGGCCGTGCGCGCCGCTAACAGCGATGGGTTCATTGGAAATCGAATTCTAAACGCCTATGCCGAGGCCGCAAGCTTTATGGTTGAAGATGGGGCATCGCCCTATGACATCGATGCAGCAATTGTTGGGTTTGGCTTTCCTATTGGGCTTTATGCGATGTTTGATTTGGCCGGAAATGACATCGTGTGGGCAGATCGCAAACGCCGCATGGCAACCCGCCCCCCCGGCGCGCGTTACGCCGATTTTGCTGACCTGCTCTGTGAGCAGGGTTGGTTTGGCCAGAAAACTGGCCAAGGTTTTTACACCTATGGCCCAGACAGCCGCCAAGGCACACCCGACCCCCAAGTTCTTGCCCTCATTGCAGCAAGCCGCAGCGCAAAGGCGATTGTGCCCCGCACCTTTGGCCCCGATGAGATCTTGCAACGCTATCTGGCGGCCATGGTGAATGAGGCCGCACGCCTTTTGGCCGAGGGCGTGGCGTTAAAACCCTCAGACATTGATGTGACCTTTGTCCATGGCTACGGTTTTCCGCGCCACCGCGGTGGGCCGATGCATTTTGCTGACAGCTATGGCTTGGCAAAGATGTTAGCGGATATCCGCCGTTTTGAACACGAAGACCCGGTTTTTTGGGCTCCTGCCCCGCTTTTGGTCGATCTGGTCGCGCGGGGGGCAACATTTGGCAGCCTGAATCCGCCCCGCGATTAGCCCGCGCTGCGGCTGCGGCGTTCAAACCGTGGCAACATCGCACTGAAATCTTGGCCGCGCCCATCTTCCTGTTCGACAAAATCGCGATAAAGCGCCAGCGCCACCGCCCCCATCGGGGTATCGGCGTCAACTGTTTGGGCAGCCTGTTGGCTGAGCCCCAGGTCTTTCAGCATCAGATCAGCAGAAAACCCTGGGCGATAGCCGTTATCTGCCGGGCTTTGCGGCCCAACCCCGGGCGCCGGGCAATAGGTATTCAACGACCAAGACGCCCCCGATGAGGTTGAAACCACATCAAACATCGCCGCCCGGTCCAGCCCCAATTTATCGGCCAAGGCAAAGGCTTCGCAGGTGGCAATCATCGTCACACCCAAGATCATATTGTTGCAAATCTTGGCCGCCTGCCCGTTGCCTGCAGGACCGCAATGCACCGCACGCTGCCCCATGACATCTAAAACGGCTTGCGCCGCGGCAAAGCCCGCATCCGCGCCCCCGACCATAAAGGTCAGCGTGCCCGCAATAGCCCCACCCGTACCACCCGATACCGGCGCATCTAACGCAACCACGCCCAACCCCGCCGCCTGATCGGCCACATCGCGTGCGCTGGCCACATCAACCGTTGAGCAATCGATAAACAGTGCACCTTTTGTCATGGCAGGCAGGATTTCTGCCGCCACATCCCGCAAAATCTGGCCATTGGGCAGCATCGTAATTACCACATCGCGCCCAGCCGCCGCCTTGGCCGCTGATGGCGCGGGCTGCACGCAAGCGGGATAGGCACCGCTGGGGTCAAAGCCCACCACATCATGGCCTGCCGCCACCAGATTGGCCGCCATCGGCCCACCCATATTGCCCAAGCCAATAAAACCGATTTGCATGATGCCCCCACTGATACGCGCATGATGCCGTCTGCCGTCAGCCGATAGCACAGCAAAATATGGTGGCCGCTGTGGGACTCGAACCCACACGGGCAAAGCCCGAGGCATTTTAAGTGCCTTCCGTCTACCTGTTCCGGCAAGCGGCCCTGTGCGCTCTATAGCCCGGCTCTGCGGCGCTGTCAGCAGGGGTTTTGGAAAAGTCGTATCAGTTTTCTTGGCTTTCGTCTTTTACTGCCAGATCAGGCACCGGTTTCTTTGACCGCCTCCATCGCGACATAGGTTGAGGTGGCTGTGACATGCGGCAAGGTCGAAAGCCGCTCACCCATGAAAGCGCGATAAGCGGCGATGTCGGATGTGCGCACTTTCAGCAAGTAATCGAACCCACCAGCAATCATGTGACATTCCTCAATTTCTGGCAGCGCACAAGCTGCGCGATTGAACGCCTGCAACGCCGCTTCGCGCGTATCCGACAGACGCACCTCAACAAAAGCTACATGCGCAAGACCCATCCGAATGGGATCCAACTGGGCGCGATATCCTGCGATGATGCCCGCCCGTTCCAACCGTTTCACCCGTGCTTGGGTTGGCGACTTTGACAGGCCGATCCGTTCGGCCAGCGTTGCTATCGACATCCGGCCATCACCCGCCAAATGCCGCAGAATCGCACGATCAAAGCGGTCAAGATCTGTTTGATCCATTTGCATTGTTATTTCACCATTAATCAGGCGATCCGCCTGCTAAAATTTATTTATAAGGAAATATGGTTGATTTAAGTGGGATATAAAAGGAAAAAAGGAGCACGTCATGCCTGATTTCCCCGCTATGCCCGATCTTGCCATGCCCAACCTTGATACATTGCGCGCGATCATCGACACCCACACTCTGGCGGATGAACCGGCACTGCTGCAAACTATGCTCGATCATGCAGACCCCGGCACCAAGACACGCCAAGCGATTTCAGCGCGGGCAGCAGATTTGGTGCGTGGCATTCGCGGATCAGCGCGCCCCGGTTTGATGGAAGTATTTTTGGCAGAATATGGCCTGTCCACGCAGGAGGGCATCGCGCTGATGTGTTTGGCCGAGGCGCTGCTGCGTGTGCCAGATGCACCCACCATGGATGCGCTGATCGAAGACAAGATTGCGCCATCAGATTGGGGCAAACACTTGGGCCATTCGGCCTCAAGCCTGGTCAATGCCTCGACATGGGCGTTGATGCTGACGGGGCGGGTTTTGGAAGACCGCGAACCGGGGCTGGCGGGACATTTGCGCGGTGCGGTCAAACGGCTGGGCGAGCCGGTCATCCGCCGCGCCGTGGCACGCGCGATGAAGGAAATGGGCCATCAGTTCGTTCTGGGAGAAAGCATCCAGACCGCGCTTTTGCGCGCCCGCAAGCTTGAGGCCCGCGGTTTCACCCATTCTTATGATATGCTGGGCGAAGCGGCCCGCAGCATGGCCGATGCCCGCCGCTATCACAAAGCCTATGGGGATGCGATTGAGGCAATCGCCGCCGCCTGCACAAGCACTGATATTCGTGAAAACCCCGGTATTTCGATTAAACTGTCCGCCCTGCATCCCAGGTATGAGGTGGCACAGTCTGCGCGTGTGATGGCCGAGTTGGTGCCCAGCTTGAAAACTCTGGCGCGCAAGGCTTGCGCCGCGGGGCTGGGGCTGAACATCGACGCGGAAGAGGCCGACCGTTTGGGCCTGTCAATGGATGTGATTGCGGCCGTGCTGGCCGACCCAGAGTTGGCGGGATGGGACGGATTTGGCGTGGTGGTGCAGGCCTATGGTCGGCGCGCAGGCGCAGTGATTGATTATCTGTATGCGCTGGCCCAAAAATTGGATCGGCGCATCATGGTGCGGCTGGTTAAAGGCGCCTATTGGGATACCGAGGTTAAGCGGGCGCAAACCTTGGGGCTAAAAAGCTTTCCCGTGTTCACCCGCAAATCAGCGACAGATGTCAGCTATATCGCCAACGCACGCAAATTGCTGGGCATGACAGATCGAATCTATCCGCAATTCGCCACCCATAATGCCCATAGCGTTGCCGCGATTTTGGAACTGGCCCAAGACACACAGGCCTTTGAATTTCAGCGTCTGCATGGCATGGGCGAAAGACTGCACGACATTGTGCACGATAAAATGCACACACGCTGCCGGATCTATGCGCCGGTGGGCGCGCATCGCGATCTTTTGGCCTATCTGGTGCGCCGACTGCTGGAAAACGGTGCCAATTCATCCTTTGTCAATCAGATCGTGAACGAAGACGTTGCCCCCGAAACCGTCGCCGCCTGTCCGTTTGACGCGGTGCGCGCGCAGATAGGTGCAGCCCTTGCATCCCCAGCCCTGACACGCGGCAGCGATCTTTTTGCCCCCGAACGGGCCAATGCCCGTGGCTTTGATCTGACCGACACGCCAGACTTGGCCCAGATCAACGCCGCCCGCGCGCCCTTTATGCACCATGTTTTTACCGCTGGGCCTATGCTGGCACTGCCCCGCAATCTTACCAACGCCGCAGCCCCCCATGACCGGACCAACCCGGCAAACCCTGCCGATCTGGTCGGGCATCTGCGTGAGGCAAGCGTCGATGACATCACCACAGCGCTTGATGCGGCCCAGCCTTGGTCTGCCACACCAGCCGAACGCGCAGCCGTTTTGAACCGCGCGGCGGATCTTTACGAAGAAAATTTTGGGGTGATTTTCGCGCTGCTGGCCCGCGAGGCGGGCAAGACAATGCTGGATGCAGTGGGTGAGCTGCGCGAGGCGGTCGACTTTTTACGCTATTACGCGGTGCAAACAGCGCAGCTTTGCCACCCCGCGCGCGGCATCTTTACCTGCATCTCACCTTGGAACTTTCCACTTGCGATTTTTACAGGCCAGATCGCCGGTGCGCTTGCAGCGGGCAACGGCGTATTGGCAAAACCGGCCGAACAAACGCCACTGATTGCGGCCCTGGCCGTTGGGCTTTTGCATGGCTCTGGTGTGCCCACCACGGCGCTCCAATTTTTGCCCGGTGCAGGTGAAACCGTCGGCGCAGCGCTGTGTTGCGATCCGCGGGTCTCGGGCGTGGCTTTTACAGGCAGCACGCAGACCGCACGGCGCATTCAGGCCAGCATGGCCACCCATCTGGCCCCCGGCGCACCGCTGATTGCTGAAACTGGCGGGTTAAATGCGATGGTGGTCGATTCGACCGCCCTGCCCGAGCAAGCCGTGCGCGATATTCTGGCATCGGCCTTCCAATCTGCGGGCCAGCGCTGCTCGGCCCTGCGCTGTCTGTATTTGCAAGACGATATTGCCGATCAGGTGTTGGAACTTTTGACCGGCGCGATGGAGGATTTGCAGATTGGCAACCCTTGGGATCTGACCACAGACATCGGCCCATTGATCGATGAAATCGCCGCTGATGACATTCGGGGCTATATTGCAGCGGCCAAGCGCACAGGTCAGATGATCAAAGAGCTGCCCCCCCCCAAGACCGGCCATTTCATCGGCCCGACCGTCTTGCGCATCACGGGCATTGCAGATTTGCAACGTGAAATCTTTGGCCCCGTGCTGCACGTCGCCCGCTTTGGTGCCAAAGATTTAGCTGCTGTATATGCAGCCATAAATGCCACAGGCTATGGCTTGACCTTTGGCTTGCACAGCCGGATCGATGACCGCGTGCAAGAAGCCACCGACGCACTGCATGTCGGCAATATCTATATCAACCGCAATCAGATAGGTGCGGTGGTGGGCAGCCAACCCTTTGGAGGGGAGGGGCTTTCTGGTACTGGCCCCAAAGCGGGAGGGCCCCATTACCTGACACGTTTCACCGCCCCCCCCCCACACACACTGCCCCGCCCCACAGAACAAACCACCACCAAAAACCCCGCAGATGTTGCAACGGCATTGGCCAATCTGCGCCCCGCAAAAACGGCGCAAACCACCCTAGATTTGCCCGGCCCTACAGGCGAATCAAACCGATTGCAGTATTTTCAGCGCATGCCCCTGCTGTGTTTTGGCCCAAGCGCTGATGCAGCCGCGGCCCAAATGGCGGCAGTGCAGGCGATGGGCGGGCTGGCACTGGCGGTGCCGGGCGGCTTGGCCCCCGACAGTTTGCAAGATTTGCAGGGCTTTTCGGGCGTGATCTGGTGGGGCAATGCCAGCCAAGGCCGGGCCTTGGCGCAAGCGCTGGCCAGCCGCAGTGGGCCGATTGTGCCACTGATCAAAACGCTGCCTGATATTGGGCATGTGATGCTGGAACGCCATGTCTGTATCGATACAACCGCCGCCGGGGGCAACGCAAAACTGCTGGCCGATGTTGCCAACGCTTGACGCGCGCGCAGGGATCAGAAAGGAAAGCACATGCTTCCCTTGCGCGATCACAACCCCTCAACCCGGCCAGCGCTGGTCACCTATGCGCTGATCGCGGTGAATATCGCGGTGTTTTTGTCCTATTTCCCGCAGCTTAGTTCTGATCAACAGGCGCTGCGTTTTTTCAACCAATGGGGGATCGTTCCGCGTCAGCTGGTGGCGGGCGGGGATGGCTTTAGCCTGATCAGTGCGATGTTTTTGCACGGCGGCTGGATGCATTTGGCCGGAAACATGCTGTTTTTGTGGATTTTTGGTGATAATCTTGAAGAAACGCTGGGGCATTGGCGCTATCTTGGGTTTTACCTTTTGTGCGGTATCGTTGCAGCGCTGGCACAGGTGATGGCTGATACCAACAGCACAGTGCCAACCGTTGGTGCATCAGGGGCGATTGCCGGTGTGATGGGGGGATATCTGTTGCTTTTTCCCCGGGCGCGGGTGGATGTTCTGCTGGTGTTTGTCGTGTTTTTTCGGGTGTTTGCGCTGCCTGCCTGGGTCTTGTTGGTCTATTGGTTTGCGGTGCAGATTTTGGGGGGAAGCGCGGCAGATCCGTCGGGGGGCGGCGTGGCCTATTGGGCGCATGCGGGCGGTTTTGTTTGTGGGTTGGTGCTGATGTTGCCACGCTGGCTGCGGCTGGGCGGGCCACGGTTTTGGGCGCGCACCCACGGCACCCCGCCCCATCCCGAGGCGCGTGTGCGCCGCACCCCCATTCCGGCGATCCGGCGCAAAAGATAAAAGGAGATAACATCAAATGACAAAGATGATCTTTACTGTGGCCATTGACGGCCCCGCAGCCGCCGGAAAAGGCACAATTTCGCGTGCAATTGCGGCGCAATTTGGCTTTGCGCACTTGGATACCGGGCTTTTATATCGCGCAGTTGGCGCACGGGTTTTGGCCGGTGACGATGCCGCCAAAGCTGCACAAAACCTGCGCGCTGAAGATATCGACCGCCATGGCCTGCGCAGTGCCGCCGTCGGCCAAGCCGCAAGTCAGGCCGCCAGCCTGCCCGATGTGCGCGCGGCCCTGTTTGATTTTCAGCGCAGCTTTGCACGCCGCCCCGGCGGGGCCATCCTTGATGGTCGAGACATCGGCACCGTCATCTGCCCCGAGGCCGAGGTGAAGCTGTTTGTCGCAGCCTCAGACCACGTGCGCGCACATCGCCGTTGGCTGGAACGGGTCAAAGACACCCCCACCCTGACCGAGGCCGATGTTTTGGCCGAACAACAAGCCCGCGATGCCCGCGACAGCGCCCGCGAAATCGCACCGCTGGCGCCAGCTGCGGATGCCGTGATCCTTGATACGACACATCTGGGCCTTGACGACGCCATCGCCGCCGCATTGCAAGCCGTCGCCGCCGCGTTAGAAGCACCAAAGACATAACGGCGCGTGTCAGTTTGTGGCCTCACGAAACACAATTTAGCATTACCAGAACGCGCTCTTGGCAGCCTAGGCTATTTAAAACCTTGGTTCTTTTGTAATTTTTTCAAATCGGCAGGAATGAGATATGAATGATTTGGCCAGCCAGACGTCGGACATTTTTTTCAGCTACAGGCCCTAATGCAGGCAGGTTGGGCCAGCACGAATGCCCACAGCGGTTCCGCCGGGGTATGCGCGGTGCTTGCACAAACAGGGCTTTGCCCCCCATCTTACAACAGGCTGCCTGACTGAGGGCTTGCTTTTTGGGCCCAAGCGCCCTATGCCCCGCGAGTTGATCGGGCAAATTAGGATCGCAATGTGACAGCTACGGGGTCAAGTTTACGCTTGGGCCTCATTGTTGTTAGCAAACCACCGCCCTTTGAATGCGAAGCCAAAGACCGGCGGATCCAACCGCAAGGCCAGAAAAACACTTGAAAAGGAAAAGACCACATATGTCCGCTAATGTTTCTATGGAAGAATTCGAAGCCCTGTTGAAGGAAAGCTTTGAAATTGACACACCCGAAGAAGGTTCGGTTGTCAAAGGCCGCGTGATCGCCATTGAGGCGGGTCAGGCCATCATCGACGTCGGCTATAAAATGGAAGGCCGCGTTGATCTGAAAGAATTCGCAAACCCCGGTGAAGCACCAACCATCGCTGTTGGCGATGAGGTTGAGGTGTATCTTGACCGCGTCGAGAACGCCCGGGGCGAAGCCAGCATCAGCCGTGAAAAAGCCCGCCGCGAAGAGGCATGGGACCGGCTGGAAAAAGCCTGTGAAAAAGAAGAGCGCGTCGATGGCGCAATCTTTGGCCGTGTCAAAGGTGGCTTTACTGTTGATCTGGGCGGCGCAGTTGCGTTCTTGCCGGGCAGCCAAGTTGATGTGCGCCCCGTGCGTGATGCCGGCCCGCTGATGGGGCTTAAGCAGCCATTCCAGATTTTGAAAATGGACCGTCGTCGTGGCAACATCGTTGTGTCGCGCCGCGCCATTCTGGAAGAAAGCCGTGCCGAGCAGCGCGCCGAAGTAATCGGCAAACTGGCCGAGGGCGACGTGGTTGATGGTGTTGTGAAAAACATCACCGAATACGGTGCGTTCGTTGATTTGGGCGGTGTCGACGGTCTGTTGCACGTCACCGACATGGCATGGCGCCGGGTCAACCACCCAAGCGAGATTTTGGCGATTGGCGAAACCGTCAAGGTGCAGGTCATCAAAATCAACAAAGACACCCATCGCATCAGCCTGGGCATGAAGCAGTTGCAAGACGATCCGTGGAACACGGTCGAGGTCAAGTTTGCCCCCGGCACCGTGCATCATGGCCGCGTCACCAACATCACCGATTATGGCGCATTTGTTGAGTTGGAAGCCGGTGTTGAAGGTCTGGTGCACGTCTCAGAAATGAGCTGGACCAAAAAGAACGCACATCCGGGCAAAATCGTGTCGACCTCGCAAGAAGTCGAAGTGATGGTTCTGGAAATCGACAGCGCCAAGCGCCGCGTGTCTCTGGGGCTTAAGCAAACCCAGCGTAACCCGTGGGAAGTCTTTGCCGAAACCCATCCCGTTGGCAGCCAGATCGAAGGCGAAGTCAAGAACATCACCGAATTCGGTCTGTTCATCGGGCTGGACAACGACATCGACGGCATGGTGCACTTGTCCGACCTCAGCTGGGAACAGAAGGGCGAAGACGCGATCCAAGACTATCGCAAGGGCGATATGGTCAAAGCGGCCGTCACCGAAGTCGATGTCGAAAAAGAGCGTATTTCGCTTTCGGTGAAAGCTTTGGGTGCCGACACGTTCAGCGACGCCATTGATGGCGTCAAGCGCGGCTCGGTGATCACGGTTGTTGTGACCGCGATCGAAGAAGGCGGGATTGAAGTGGAATATAACGGCATGAAGTCGTTCATCCGCCGCTCAGACTTGTCACGCGACCGCGCCGAACAGCGCCCTGAGCGGTTCCAAGTGGGCGACAAGGTTGACGCGCGCGTCACCAACGTCGATTCCAAAACCCGCCGTTTGGGCCTGTCGATCAAAGCCCGCGAAATCGCCGAAGAAAAAGAAGCCGTTGAGCAGTATGGTTCGTCCGATTCGGGCGCATCGCTTGGCGACATCTTGGGCGCAGCCCTCAAAGGCGACCGCAACTAATCCCGGCGATTTTTGCCAGATAAAACTTAGAGAGGCGGCCCCAGTTTGGGGCCGCCTTTTTTATACGAATCATAACCCAAGGCATCTGCACAAAAA
>ERZ888423.2961-NODE-2961-length-11810-cov-14.013441_pt1 | contig 11810 bp, 15 predicted proteins | sample MGYA00520523_ERZ888423 | MGnify/ENA primary metagenome ERZ888423 (study PRJEB32303, sample SAMEA104408611) | aquatic metagenome | biome: Brackish water; feature: Pelagic; material: water | place: Baltic Sea | collected 2014-06-08T10:24:00 | depth 30,27 m ...
ATGCTGACAGCACCGGCAAGGAAGCTTGTGACGGACTTTGAATCAGCCCTGCCTCGCTGCCCATGGGTGGGGTGTGTTGCCCGGTAGATTCAGGCCCGCAGCCGCTGGACGGCGGCGCGGAGGCGGTGGTCGATCCTGCGGCACCGCTGCAGGATGCGCCTGATTGTGTTCAGGCTGAAATCGTGCAGGCGATCCAGATGGGTTTGCGGCGGAAGCGCAACGGAGAGGGGGCCCCAAGCTGAGGAGGGTGATGGCAGGTTGAGCTGGGCAAAGAACGGCTGACGGGATTGCCAGTAGTTGTTGAGCTCAACGGCCGAACAGTCCTGGGGCTGCTGGTGGCCTGAGGCAAAGCTCAGAAGCTCCATCGTGGTTTGTTGGTTGCGGTTGATCGCGTCGCGATAAGAGGAGACCACCGCCTGTTGATCGAAGCCAGTTTGCAGCAACTGAAGGAAGGCCTGCCTGTCGTTCCAAACCACACCATCGAGCCGCACAGGGAAATTTTGCTGGAAGTGGGGCTCATCCCAGCTGGATGCGATCAGAGTGGGGATGCCCAGCAAGCTGGCTTCGTAGGCCATGCTGGAGATCGGATTGAAGCTCACGAGCAGATCCGCCTGCGCCAGTTGTTGATAGAGCGCTTGCTTGCTGGTAGGCCATAGACGGGTAATCAGCTGTGAGCGTCGACGGCTGATGCGCTGGCGGATCTGGGGATCCAGCGGTGCGACGTAGCCCTTACCTGCGTAGATGCATGCGGTGAAGTGCCGTGTGGCGTGTGGTTTGCGGATACGTTGCCTTCTGGCCAAGTTGGCCTGGATGTAGGGCTCCAGCTCTTCAAAGCGGGATTGCAGATAGAAGGCCGGCAGCCTGGTGGAGATCTGGGGGCTGTAAACAGCCTGACGCTCGCCAGGCATCAGAAGCAAGCGATTGCCATCGTCCCCCTGAAACAGGCAGTTGGGAGCCAAGGAGTAGTGACAGATCTGCTCGGCGCGGGCGCGGGCTTCCTGCAGGCGATCGGCGCTAAGCGTGTCGCCAAGCAGAGCGCAGCAGCCGGTGGGCACGTCCCAGCGGATCGGCAGTTCGCTGTAGGGGTTCGGCAGCTTCCTGTAGAGCGGGGTGCTGGTATGGGCGGGCACGATGCAAACGTCAAGCCCCAGGGATCGGGCCATCTGCACAGCATCGAGCAAGACACGGATGCCGTTGCTGTGGCCAACGTTTTCAGGAGAATTGATCAGGAAGGCGAAACGCCGCTGCCTCAGTTCCGATGGAATCACCGGCACTGATAGGCCTCCAGCTGCTCCAGGCACAACGCAAATACTTTTGCGCCGTTGTGGCGGCGGCGATACCAGCCCACGGTGTGGCCCACAGCCTGAGCAAACGACCAGCGGGGCCGCCAGCCCAACTCCTGGTGGGCCTTGTCGCTCACCAGATGCAGCAGGCCGGCTTCGTGGGGCTGGCTGGGATCGGATTGATCTAGCCAGGTGCCCGGCCAGTGCAGGAGCACTTCCTGCACGAGCTCGCGAACAGGCCGGTTGGCTTCGGTCGAGGGTCCGAAGTTGTAGCTGCTGGCGTGGGGGTTGGCCGTGTGGGGCTGGCTGAGCTGGTGGCGGTGGAGGCGCTCGGCGAGCAGTAGGTAGCCGGCCAGGGGCTCAAGCACGTGCTGCCAGGGGCGGGTGGCGACTGGATTGCGGATGGCGATCGGCTGGCCTGCCTGGAGAGCAGCGATGCAATCGGGGAGGAGTCGGTCGGCAGATCCGTCGCCGCCCCCGATCACGTTGCCGGCGCGGGCGGTGGCGATGGCGAGGTGGGGCGTCTGGTGCGGGAGGGTGCCGATGAAGCTGCTGCGCCAGCTGGCGATCGCCAGTTCGGCGCCGGCCTTGCTGGCACTGTAGGGATCGTGGCCGCCGAGCCGATCGGCCTCGCGGTAGCCCCAGGGCCACTCCTGATTGGCATACACCTTGTCGGTGGTGACCATCACCACGGCGCAGGGGTGGGTGAGGGGCCTGAGCGCTTCCAGCAGGTGGAGGGAGCCGAGCACGTTGGTGCTCCAGGTGCCTACCGGATCGGCGTAGCTGCGGCGCACCAGGGGCTGGGCGGCGAGGTGAAGCACGATCTGCGGCTGCACACGGAGTACACTGCGCTGCACAGCCTCCTGATCACGCAGTTCGATCAGATCCTCAGAGAGTTTCAGCCCCAGGCCGGGGAAGAGGGGCTGATCAGGATCCGGCGGCAGGGCCAGGCCGTACACCTCGGCACCAAGTTGCTGGAGCCAGAGGGCCAACCAGGCGCCTTTGAAGCCGGTATGGCCAGTTAGCAGCACCCGTTTGTGCTGCCAAAAGGTGGGATCAGGGAGTGTCACCAGATCTTCCAGGGGGCCTGGCCGGATTGCCAGAGTTCCTCGAGCAGCTGCTTGTCGCGGAGCGTGTCCATCGGCTGCCAAAAGCCGCGGTGCTCGAAGGCATTGAGCTGATCCATGGCGGCTATGCGCGGCAGGCAGTCGCGCTCCCACACTGACTGATCGTCTTCGATCAGATCAAGCACTTGGGGCTCGAGCACGAAGAAGCCACCATTGATCCAGGCGCCATCGCCCTGGGGCTTTTCTTCAAAGGAGAGCACCCGGCCGCGCTCGAACTCTAGCGAGCCGAAGCGGCCTGGGGGCTGCACGGCAGTGAGGGTGGCCCAGCGGCCTTGCTGCTGGTGAAAGGCGAGGGATTCAGTGATGTTCACATTGGCAACGCCATCGCCATAGGTGAAGCAGAAGGGGCCATCGCCCTTGAGGTAGGGCTGTACACGCTTGAGGCGGCCGCCGGTGAGGGTGTCGGCACCTGTGTCAACCAGGGTTACGCGCCAGGGCTCGGCTTTGCGGTGGTGAACCTCCATCTGGTTGGTTGCCATGTCGAAGGTGACATCGCTGGTGTGGAGGAAGTAGTTCGAGAAGTATTCCTTGATCACATAGCCCTTATAGCCGCAACATACAATGAAATCGTTGATACCATGAGAGGAATAGATTTTCAGAATGTGCCAGAGAATCGGATGGCCGCCGATCTCCACCATGGGCTTGGGGCGAAGGGAAGTTTCTTCGCTGAGGCGGGTGCCCAAACCTCCAGCGAGAAGGACTGCTTTCATATCAGGAGAGAGCTAAGAATGAATAGCACAGAGCCGCCTGCTAGAGAAAGCTTACGCGCTTTTAAGCTGATCGAGAAATCTGCGAAGGCGTTGCGGCTTCGACACAGGAGGAGGTAAGGGTATACGGTCCAAATGTACTGTGGCCAGGCCCGCTTGGAATGTGCATCCAGCAAGCTGGGCCCTGATTTTGGAGCAGTCAGCTTTGGTTATATGATCACAGCCGGCAAATACGCCATAAAAATAAGTAAATGAAGCCAGTTTATCTAGTAATTCTGGTCCGAGAATCGCGGATAGCTGCAGTTCGGCATATATTGCCTCTCTGATTTTCTTAAAGTCAGAGGCCACGGAAGTACTGTTGACAGGCCCATCGCCAAGGCCATTGTGGCGCGTGATAGTTGTGACAATGAGTGAATTGGAAATCCTGCCCGTTTTGGCAACTTCCCAATCAAGCATATAATCAGCATTGTACTTACACTTTATCCAATCATACCGGAATCCCAGATCCGCAAGTCCCTTAGCGTCGACACAGGCTGTATTCAGCGAAATGCACCACCAGTGGCACATTTCACTAATTATACCCTCAGGAGTCAAGGGATGAGTTTGATGGGTGCCTGAATAAATAGGAGAACCAGGGGCTCCAATGCAATCTAGCGGAGATTGAAAATAAGCCACCTGAGATCCACGAATAAGATCTTTTCTATCAATAGCTTCTTCAAGACAGCATAGCCTAAGGTCAAGATTATAAATATCATCAGCGTGGCACATCATCAGATAGTCAAACTCTTTAGATTCTATCAAGGTGTTATGCGCTGTCCCGGATGACTACCCGGAAATTTACTCAGCTGAATAGACCCATACTTTTGTTGATAGAAACTTACAATATCATGTGTAAAATCAACAGAACCACCATCAAGAACTAAAATAGTAAGGCCAATAGCGCGCTTACCTTGGGTAGAATAGAGACTTTCAAGGCATTCAGATAGGAAAATACCTGCATTGAGCGTTGGAATGACGACACATGTCCGGGGAAGCCAGTTGATCATTGCTTGCAATGGGAATCTTAACAGCTCATTCAATCGAACAAATTATGATCGAGAATCATTACACAGTTGGATTCCATAATCACCAAGCCAGGAGGCAATCAAATCAAAAGTTTCATTTACTGGATAAACCTGAAAATCACCAGAAAAGTCACAGCCTAAAAGGCGCACAGTGCGAGGGCGATATAATGAAAAAAAGAGAATACAAGAAAAGGCAACGGTATAGGGTATATAAGGTGGTCTTAAGGGGCCCCCTGACATAAAACGATCAAAAGAGGCTTTTACATCCTTCTTAAGCATAGGAATCTCGTTAAAAGAGAGTTGCCAGCCTTGCTGAGCGAAAGGCCCAATATATTTAGCATTCCACTTCTTCCATCCACCGATCAGAAGGGCTGGAACTACACTCAAGTCAAAGAAAAATACTGAATACGGAAAGTCTGGAAAGAATATTGAGTTTGAGAGCGGAAGATTAGCTGTTTTGAGTGCGGAGGTGACTTCAATAATCCGCTTGCGATCAGCGCAGAAAAAAGATATTTGATGTTTTGCAAAGCCAATATTTAGAAGATATGGAACCATTGATACTGCATGATTTAATAGTATAACATGATCAAAACATTTGACATAGTCAGCGGATATTGAGGATGCACTTGGCCCAGTTCCTAGAATAAGAAGTTGTTTGCCAAGTAAGCCTTGATGAGCATCATGAATGATTTTGGAATTCCTGGCTGAAACGGTGGATAGTCTTGCAACGCCATAAACTGAACCCATAAAGGCGAGGCTATAACCGTTAATCCAGGCCAGGAAACTAGTAGCAGGAAAAAGTATGCGATGCCTGAAGATCGATAGAATCTTGAGAACCCCGGATCTAATCATTTTGTTGTTACGTGTCGTCTACTTACGTTCGAATCAAAGGAAAATAGTTTGAGGGTGGTGTTGATTGTCGGTTTGATGTCCGGCTATGCTTATTTTAATGCATTCGCCAATGAGACGTTCAACTCAATAAACGGGCTAATGTAGATACAACTTGCGCTGAGAAGGATATTCCAATGGGCTAGCGATTGAATAGCGCTGCAGAGATCTATGCATCACAAATGATAAAGTCCAAGCGTAATTGCCGTTTTACGATTGCGATAGCTATCCTAGTGAGTAACTAGCAGATCCTTTACATGCTCAACTGAAAGAAGACTATTGGCAGTTGCAAGCTCTTGCCAATTTACTGTCTCTGTCCAGGCTGACACGAAAATAAAATCGAGCCTTGCTCGGCTGGCTACTTCAAGATCGTATCGGCTGTCCCCTAGAAATAATCCTTTTAATCGAATGTTACCCGAAGCCATTTCTCGTTTAATAATATGATCCTTGCTTTCGGGGCTACCAAAAATACCCCCATCAAACAAATGGTCTAGCCCGCGTGCAGCAAAGATCTCGCGCAGCTCGGCCTGGTCGCCACCTGACACGATGCACCAAGTTGCGTATGGGGTTTGAAATCTCAGATGCTCGTGCCCCTCAGCAGCTTCAGATGCCAACAGCTCACCTCGACATCGACTGAGCATAGATATAAGCGAGGTTCCCTAGCTAGATGGCCTCGTCTAACTGGCCTTGATCCTAAGAAAGTATATAAATATATGGGCGCTGACTGCCTGTGGTATATTATACTCTGCTGGAACAGAAGATGCCCCATTCAAAGGTATCTACTCATAGGTTAGCCATGGCTTGTAGATCATCTTAAAGATTGGCAGCCATCTGAAGTAGCTTCACTTACATCAACAAGGTCCCTGAAGATTGACTGTGAGTGCTGCCTGCAAAAGTCTTCAGCTTTTGAGCAGTGAGACCAATGATTTATTAGGGCAAAATCAATTTTGGAAGCAAAAGCTAGTTCAGCATCTGAGTAGCTATCACCAAGCATAAGAATTTCATCTGGATCAAGGGCTTTTGATACTGCCAAGATTCTTTCTAAATTTGTTTGTTTTGAAATCGGCGCCCCATAAATTCCTCCAGAGAATAAATTAATTATTCCTCTCTCTCTGTAGAGGCTTTCTGTCTCCTGTTGATCGCCTGCAGTAAGAACAAACCATTGCGACCTCGGAGATTGATGCTTCAACATATAGATTCCAGCATCTAAATCGCAATTCAAAAGAGAAGAGTAAGTGAGATTTGAAAAACGATTCAGCAAATCATAATAGAAGGACTTGTTGCCGTCACGATTCTGAGTAGAAAAATTTTGTATTATAGCAACAATTTCATAGCGTGTTAGCGCTTTGCTGTTGGTTATAATAGTAGCAATATTTTCTGCGTCTTCTAAGCTTCCAACAGAAGCGGCTAGTTCCATGAACGAACGTAGCTTGATACTATTGGAATTCAGTATTACGCCGTCGGAATCAAAAATTACTATTTTGTATGCTTTAAAAGCCAACCTCATGAGCAATTTTTATGCATCTGGGATTATAGAAGAGCAACCATCAATAAGATAGCATTCACCTCTCCAAGTATCAAGCAGCTGCTTCATTGCTGGATATAGAACTTTTGCATGCTCCAAGTCTCGTTCAATATCAATATCCAAGGCGGTTGCCCAACTCGGCAAAGAATAGATAAGCAAAGGAAGTTCCCATTTTTTACCAGACAGCACATTTTTACGCCGGTTTATGATGATTGAAGCATGTTCGACAAGATATTCTGGCAAATCCTGGCTGTTCCTTTGAGGATTAGGATGCCATGTATTTGCTGCCTTTCTAGAACCCGTCCTAACCTTCCAAATCCAAGGGTGAGTATGAGCACATGTCATTGCAGATTCAATATGATTGTCACCATCTAGAAATTCAAGCATGGTTTTAAGAATACCCCTAGATCTTGCCGCTATGGCTGGCATTAGAGTAACTACAAACTCAAATTCAAGCTCATAATATTCTTCGGCTTTGACTAAAGCATGAGATATAGCAAATGAGACATTTGATACAGCGTCACTAATTTCAAGAGGGCGTTTTACTATGAATGATTCTTTAAGATCGCCTGGAAGCAAAGCTGGCTGATCTGTGGAAATACAAGAAAAAAAACCATCAGCAATATCGTAAGCTTGCCTTACAAGCGAGACAGACGACTCAATCTCCCGAAGATTTTTATGCTTTATTCTAGTTGATCCCATCCGAGCAGGTATTACACATAAAACATGTTTTCTTGATGGGCTAATCGGAGGCATAATTCAGAATAATAAAAAAGCGTAAATGATCAAGATTAGAATCTAGGAGCTTGTAAAAGGGCGTACCTTTGAGATACTGAATGCACAAGCTGCATCACATCAAGCATAAAGTGTATTCTGTTACTTAGGGACACTGGCATGACCCAGTTCCTCTGCCCATTCAGCTAGGTTATGAGCTTTTATTAATGCACTATCTTCGTTATATTTAGATAATTTAGTAAGTGAGATGAATTGATTTATAAGCTGTACTCCTCGCAAATAAAGACACTTTGCCCTATTTTCAATACCATCATTTCTAAGATGAAAGGCAGAAACGCTGCAGAAGTGCATTGCTTCAGCAAAGAGTGTTTTAAAATACCAATGTTCGTCATTTGAGATCTCGTCATACTCTTCAAGAACTGAGCAGGCCATCGCTTTAATATGAGAGTAGGTATTAAGCATCTGCTTGTTAGTGTAGTTCAAGTTAAAATTCCTTATGCTGCCAAAGTGGTTATCTTGATTTGCGATGCAAAGATCCGTATGGATTAAGTCATACATTCCGTTGAATGAATGCCACAGCTTCCCCATGTCATAATATAAGTCAGAACCGAACAACTCTCCTCGGGGATCTGCCAAGAGAAAACCATGAGTATTTCCAGAATATTGAACAAGTATATTTTGGAAGTGAAAATCTCCGTGAATCATTCGAAGAACTTTTGGCGACAGATTATTCAAAAACTCTATTCTTTTGGCTATAATCAATAGACATTCGGGTACATTCAAGTATATATTGCCATCTATCGAAAGCTTGGGTGAGCTGACAAGGTCTCTCATGACAGAATTAGTGCTATAGATTTGACTTATTCGATCTCGTACTCTTATGATGTGCTTTAAGAACAGCCACTCTACTCCATCAATTTTATTCTCATAAACATTACTATATACTTCTGAAAACATAAAATCTAATACTCTTTTCATGAGTGTCCATGTACTTTCAGGGGAATATATACCTGTGAGAATATTCTTTCTTAGGCAAGGTGCGTCATACCAGGGCATTTCAAACCAAGCCGACTCACCTGTTCGCTCGGTGTTAACGACCTGCGGGAAAAGTTGAGTAAGGTTTGAAGGTAGGCTTAAAAGCCAGTCTATTTCATCAGTCAGTTTTTCGAAACCCTTTCCTCGCGCTTCTTTCCTGACAAGGTGTTTACGTTCAAGTGAAGCAAAAGAACCTCCGCGCAAATCAAGTGAAGAAAGTCCATCTCTTTTGCTTATTTCCAAGCTATTGTAATCGACATTTTCAAAAGTATGGATACCTAACGACTCATCGAGTGAATAGATGAGGCCATCAGTATCGAGTGCAGGTAAAGTGTGGGATAATCTAGCTAAATCATTTTTAGCGATGAACAATACTCCTGCGAATAAGAGCCAAGGAAATACTGTTTCTTTTCCAGTTTTGCACAAAGTCAATCTATTTGATTCAGATATTTTCAGTTTGATTCCACGCTCGTTGACCGAGGTTGGCTTTTTGGTTAAGACCGAAGAAGCTTGCTTGTCGCTGCATATCCTTTCTAATTGACGTATATCGAATATGGCATCGGAATTGACAACGACTAGATCTTTACTGTCCTTACACTTATCAAGAGCAGCGTAGAAGGAATATTCACTAGTAGTCTTATCATTGTTATTATTTGTGACAATGTTGAGTTGAGGATAGTGATCTAGTCCGTTACGGGCTTGCTTAAGGGACCAGCTGCCAGTGGATCCGATTACTACGTAAATCTGATTGGATGGAATGCCAAATATATTTAGCAATCGCATTTGTTGATCTAGCATGTTAGTTCCACCCATAACTGGCTGGAGGCATGAGGGAAGGATGCGTGACTTCATTAGAGAAGCTCCTTCTGCGGCCAATATTATTGCATTCATAATTATTTATGTACCTAAAAGCAACATTAGAGCCTTATTGGCTATTTCCTCGGAATACCTAAAGGAATTACCTTGGAGTACTTGAACAAGATCCAAGGCTTTTGAAAAATCTTCTAAGGCTAGATTTTTATCTATAAAGTACTCAGCATAATTGCGATTTACATTTTTTAGGGCACTAAGCATAAACTCGGGAGAGTATCCCCATTTAAACTTTTCTCTTATTGGGTAAATATATTGACGAATGCCTTTCATTAAGTGATTAAGATCATATTTGTTTTCGTGTAAATGATCACGATTCAAAACGCTTGCTATCTGCTCGATGCAGAGATTTCCTGGAATCCTTCCCATGCCGAATAGGGAAGCATCTAGAATTCCTTGACGTTCGTCTCTTTTTAACATGGCAAAATTTATGGCAAGAGAAAGTGCGAGAGATCTGTTTTCATGCAAATGAATTCCGATTCCTATATCGTGATCTGTGAATTCTTCAAAGGATTTGTAATAGTAGGCAAGAGTTTTGTTGTCGAAGGCCCCGAATGTATCGACAATTGATAGGGCTACAGGCTTTAAAACTACTAAACTTTTTATTGTTGATATAAGCTTGTCTATATCGTAACAGCTAACGCCTACCGCATTTAAGTAGATATCATATCCTCTGTCCTTTGCGATAGATGCTTGTTTTAGAGTCTCTGATAAATCCTCAGGATAAAAAGCAAAGCGAATTCCTTTGACAATTCCATGACTGTCGAAGTCATCGATATTAGATGCTTGTATCCAGTCTGGTCGTATCATGACAGTGAAATACTGTTCAGGCCTGGGGCTCCCAGCTATTGCCAATTCGGCAAAGGCAGAAATGCAGGGCTGAAGAGTCGCACCTTTGCTGTATTTTGTATTCTTGAGGAGACCAAGCTCAATTATGTCTATATTTGCCATGCTTAAGCTATGAATAATTCCGGAAACTGCATGCTCACCGAAACCCCAGTCATTGACGTGGCCTCCATCTCTGAGGGTGCAATCAAGAAGTTTAATAGGCCTTTTGGCGAGAGGCTTTGCCTTTGAATACCCTTCTCTTTTATTTGCGATATCCATTGATTGTACAGGCGAAAATGTAGAGGATTTAAGAATGACTTAGTGTATAAGAATTTGCGATCAGGATTCAATGCTTTGAGCTCAGCTTGTTCAGTTGGTTCTCGGCCATAATACTTATCATAAATCTAGCTAGGTCTTCCAATTAGCAGCTGATGATCAATGGCCGCTCCTAGAGGGCCGACAACTGATATCGAGTAATTTTTGTGAGACCAGACCAAGAGCTCGCCATTAGATCCTAGAATACTCAGGGAGACAAAATACTTACCGGGTTTTAGCGAAATGTATTTGATCGTGAAATCAAGTGCATAACTATCTGCCAACGGTGTGACTCTAAGCTCGCTCAAAGGAATGTGCCCTGAGTCTGCGCATGGCACACCCATAGAGTTATAAATAAGTGTTCTTGTCTTGTAACCAGAAATGCTTTCTTTGGAGTGAATCTTCATGGATATATTGAGTATAGAGCCTGCTTTTAGCTCACCTTTTTCGAGGGAAGCATGAAAATATGATATGGGTTCCAGTAAGTTGATAAATCCATTTTCGGTTGACTGGTTTTGATTCTCGTAGCATGCTATCACTTTTTCCATCGCTATTGAGCATTGGCCTTGGCCCCTATTCAGAAGCAAGCCCTTGTTGCATAGCCTTGCAACTTGATCCATTGCATGAGTTACGAATATCATTGCTGTTCTGCTTTTCAGCTTATCGATTCTTTCATAGCATTTGGCCCGAAACTGCGCATCTCCTACTGCCAATACCTCGTCAAGAATCAGCACATCTGGCTTTAACGCTGTTGCTACAGCAAAGCCAAGACGAACTTGCATGCCAGAACTATATGACTGAACCGGGCTGTCAATAAATTCAGAAAGCTCTGCAAATTCAATGATTCCATCGATCTCTGCGCGAATCCGCTCCTTTGAGAGGCCATTGATGCTAAGGCTGGTATAGATATTCTCGCGCCCGGTCAGAATCGGGTTGAAGCCAGCACCAAGAGCGATTACAGATCCCACTTCCCCAATCATTTCGATTCGTCCCGTGTCTGGCTTGATCAGTCCATTCAGAATCCGCAACAGCGTCGTCTTTCCTGCCCCATTGCGGCCGATCAGTCCCAGGCACTCCCCCCGCCGCAGCTCGAAGCTTACATCCTTCACCGCCCAGAATTCGTCTGGCCGCAGCTGCACGTCGGCGCTGCTCTGCGTCAGTCCGCTCCCCCCGTCATGGAGGCGGCCGCCGATCTCGCTGCCCAGGTCCTGCAGGCCATACCAGAGCGAACGCTTGAGGCTGCGGCAGAACCGCTTGCTCACGTTGTCGACTTTGACCAGTACGTCGTCGCTCATCTCAGGCACTCATCCGTTCGATCAGGATCGGCATCGCCAAGTCACGGGTTTGCAAGGTGGGAGGGCTGGTGGTGGGGTGTGTAGGTGACAGGCACCCAAAAGCCCCGCTGCCTACGGCAGCGGGGCAGGACCTGAGGC
>ERZ888423.2962-NODE-2962-length-11810-cov-8.093067_pt1 | contig 11810 bp, 7 predicted proteins | sample MGYA00520523_ERZ888423 | MGnify/ENA primary metagenome ERZ888423 (study PRJEB32303, sample SAMEA104408611) | aquatic metagenome | biome: Brackish water; feature: Pelagic; material: water | place: Baltic Sea | collected 2014-06-08T10:24:00 | depth 30,27 m ...
GAAGATGGCGGGAAGGGGCGGTGGAGCCGCCTCGGCGGCGACATTCGGACCCGGAAACCACCGGGCGGCGCCGACACTTCCGCAGCTTTCGCCCAACCCCGATTCTTTGCTGCCAACGCCTGATTCGTTGGCTGAACTGCTCGCCGGCCCGCTACCCCGCGGAACTGTGGCGGTGCTGTCGGGTGCCCGCTCGCTGGAGTTGAGCATGGTGGCCGCGGTGACGGCGCAGGGCGGTCACGCCGCGATCATCGGCCAGCCCGATATCGGATTGCTCGCCGCGGTCGAGATGGGAGCGGACCTGAGCAGGGTGGCGGTCATTCCGGAACCGGGGGCCGACCCAGTCGAGGTGGCCGCGGTCCTGCTGGACGGAATGGATCTGGTGGTCCTCGGTCTGGGCGGCCGGTCGGTGCCGGCGACCCGGGCCAGGGCGGTGGTGGCACGCGCCCGGCAGCGGGGGTGCACGTTGCTCGTCACTGATGGGGAATGGCAGGGGGCTTCCGCTCGACTGGACGCACACGTCAGTGGTTACGAGGTGGTAGGCGCCGGCCGCGGAGCGCCCACCCCGGGATGTGGGCGGATCGGCCGGGTGCGGTTGACCATGCGGGCCGGGGGACGTTCAGCCGGCCCGGCCCGTGCGTTAGGCGGATGAGGTGGCAGGGAGGCGGAGCCGACCATGACCCGGTCCAGAGTGTTGGCGCTCTGGTGCATGGACTGGCCCGCCGTCGCCGCGTCGGCAGCGGCCGGTCTACCCTCGACGTCGCCGATCGCAGTCACCCTGGCCAACCGGGTTATCGCGTGTTCGGCGGCAGCGCGTGCAGTGGGTGTGCGCCGAGGGCTTCGCCGTCGCGAGTCACAGGCCAGATGCCCGGAATTGCACGTTGTCACTGCTGACCCCGCCCGCGATGCCCGTCACTTCGAGCATGTCACGGCCGCGGTGGACGACCTGGTACCACGTGCCGAGGTGCTGCGTCCCGGACTCCTGGTGCTCTCGGTTCGCGGTGCGTCCCGGTATTTCGGTTCCGAGCAGGCCGCTGCTGAACGGCTGGTCGACGCGGTGGCTGCGGCCGGTGCCGAATGTCAGGTCGGCATCGCCGATCAGTTACCCACTGCTGTCCTCGCCGCGCGGGTGGGCCGGATCATCGACCCCGGTGAGGACGCGCTGTTTCTTTCGGAGATGTCGATCCGGGTGCTGGCCACCGAACCGAGCCTGGCGCCGGCTAACCGTGCAGATCTGACAGATCTGTTGTGGCGCCTGGGAGTCCGAAGAATCGGACAGTTCGCCGCACTTCCTCGAAGCGACGTAGCCTCCCGTTTCGGGGCTGATGCGATAGCCGCCCATCGCCTTGCCCGCGGCGAACCCACCCGACCTCCGTCGGGGAGGGAACCCGAACGGGAACTCGACGCGGTGATGAACTGTGACCCGCCCATCGATCGGGTGGACGCGGCGGCCTTCGCCGGCCGATCATTGGCCAGCGCGCTACACCGCAGCCTGGAGGCCGCGGGAGTGGGATGCACCCGGCTGGCCATCCACGCGGTGACTGCCAACGGACAAGAGCTGGAACGTGTCTGGCGATGTGCGGAGCCCCTGACCGAGGATGCCACCGCTGACCGGGTGCGCTGGCAGCTGGACGGTTGGCTGAATCGGCGCACCGAAGCACAGTGGGGAGGAGCGAAGCGACCGGGGGAAGAAGACGGACGATCCGGCGCGCCGGTCACCGTGCTGCGACTGCGTCCGGTGGAAGTGGTGTCGGCCGAGGCCTTACAGCTGCCGCTGTGGGGTGGCGTCGGTGAGGAGGACAGGCTGCGCGCACGGCGGGCCCTGGTGCGGGTGCAGGGGCTGCTGGGCCCCGACGCAGTGAAGGTTGCGGTACTCAGCGGCGGCCGGGGTCCTGCTGAACGCATCACTCTTGCCTCTCTGGGGGATGAACTTGTGCCACAGGCGAATCCGGACCAGCCGTGGCCAGGGCAGCTCCCCGAGCCATCGCCGGCCGTGCTGCTCGATGATCCGGTCGAACTGTTCGACGCCAAGGGCAACCCGGTGCGGGTCACCGCACGGGGGCTGTTCTCCGCAGATCCGTTCCGACTGGACGCCCCCGGTCGCACAGGCCGGTTGTCCTGGTGGGCTGGACCCTGGTCCGTCGACGAACGCTGGTGGGAGGACGCGAGGAGCGGTCGCACGGCCCGCGCGCAGATTCTGCTGGGCAGTGGCCAGCCCCGGGATCCGGTACAGGCTCTGCTGCTCTGCTACCGGCAGCGGCGGTGGTACCTCGAGGGTGTCTACGACTGATCGAGCTGCCTGGCGAATGCCCCGACACGGGCGATGAACCGGTCGAAGAATGCCGCGGGGTCGACGTCGACACCGATGAGCGCGTTGGGTTCTCGTCCCCACCGTCGGCTCCAGTCGGCGATGGTCATGCCGCGCGTCAGCGTGCCGGTCAGCTCGACATCGACCGTTGCGGCGCGGCAGCGCACCAATTCGGTGTCCAGCGCGACCGCGGCGGCCAGTGGGTCGTGCAGGTGGGCCAGGTAGCCCTCACCCTGGTCGCGGTGGAACTCGAAGTAGAACCTCATCGCGTCCTCGAGCACCCGGATCAACGGGTTGGAGGCCGTCGACCGGGTGCCGCGGTCATCGTGCACGGTCATCGGGGTCGAGGAGGATTCGGCGGACAGGGCCAGTCGGCTCAACAAATCCGGAGTCATCGCGACGTTCTCGGTGAGGTTGAGTCCCAACACGATCGGGAGGCCGTCGGTCTCCGCGGACCCGTGGTCGCTCCATGCCGCGAACACCTCTGCCGCCGATTCCGGGTCAACGCTGACGTTCCATTCCGCTACCGGCGTCGTATTGCCCCGGTAGTCGAAGGATCCGCCCATGATCACCAGCCGATTCAGCAGACGGGGCAGAGACGGGTCGGCGCGCAGCGCCAGCGCCAGGTTGGTCAGCGGTCCGGTCACCACACCGATCAGCTCGCCGGGGCGAGCATGGGCGGCCCGCACCCACGCCTCGGCGGCGTCGTAAGTGGTGAGTTCGGTGGTAGGCGCCGGAAGGCGGGCATAGCCGAGGCCCTCCGGACCGTGGGTGTCCTCCGCCGTCCGCAGCGCAGCGCGCAGCGGGCTCTCTGAACCCATCGACACCGGCACGCCGGTGGTTCCGCACAGCTCCAGCAGAGCCAGGTTGTTCTGGCATACCTGCTGCACGGGAACATTTCCCGCGGTCGAGGCGATACCGATGAGTTCGGCCTCGGCGCTGCCCAACAGGTACACCAGGGCCATCGCGTCATCGACGCCGGTGTCGACGTCGATGAAGATCGGTTGACGCGCCCCGGTCACCAGTGCACCCCGGTCACCAGTGCACCCCGGTCACCAGTGCACCCCGGGAACCAAGCGCACTGCCCTCTTGACTGTGCGGGGAACGCGAAGCGCGGGAAGCGGTCTCGCCGGACGCCTGGGTCGTCGCACCGGTGACGCCGCCGGGGCCTCCTCGGCGATACCGCGCGCCGCAGCCGAGTCGGGGTAGCCCAGATACAACTGGTGCAACACGCGACGGGACAGCTTCGGGGTGAAGTACATCCCCAGATCCGAAAGCGTCCCGACCGGTGTGTCGATGCGTGCAGGCTTCTCCACCAGACCGCGGACCACCATGGCGGCGGCGTGTTCGGCCGAGATCGGTGGCATCGGGATGAGCCTGCGTGAAGGCGCGATCATCGGCGTCTTCACCAGTGGCATGTGAATGGTGGTGAACGTGATGTGATCCGAAAGGGTTTCGGCGCCAACGACTTCAGCGAATGCATCCAGTGCGGCCTTGCTGGGAACGTAGGCGCTGTACTTTGGGCTGCTGGCCTGCACCCCGGCACTGGACACGTTGACCACGTGGCCGAACTGTCGTTCGCGCCAGTGCGGAAGCAGTGCGAGCACCATCCGGACGGGGCCGAAGTAGTTGACCGCCATCACGCGTTCGTAGTCGTGCAGCCGGTCGGTGGACGCGATCACCGACCGCCGGATCGACCGTCCGGCATTGTTGACCAGGTAGTCGACGTGACCGAACCGGCCCAGAATGTCCTTGATGGTGTGCTCCACCGCCGCGGAGTCGGTGACGTCGCAGGTGAATGCGTGTGCGTCGCCGTCGGCCGCTCGGATCTCGGTGATCAGATCGTCGAGTGCTTCGGCGTTGCGCGCCAGCGCGAAAACCGTTGCACCGCGCGCGGCCACCGCGAGAGCCGACGCCCGGCCGATACCGCTGGAGGCGCCGGTGATGATCACGTGCTTGCCCACCAGTGGCCCGCCGGGACTATCCCGTCGAGCCCGGTTGGGGTCGAGGTGCTCAGCCCAGTAGCGCCACAACTGCGGCGCATAGGAGGCGAACTCCGGAACCGCGATTCCACTGCCCTGCAGGGCCTCTTGGGTGTGCTCGCAGGTGAACGTCGGCGCGAGGTCGACGACATCGAGAATCTCACCGGGGATGCCGAGCTGGGTGGCGGCCATGTTGCGCAGAATCTTCGCGCGCCCGCTCACCTGCAGGAACGAGGCCGCCGCGGCGCGGGGCAGCGATCCGACCAGTGGCGGTAAGCCGGCCGCTGGGGCGATGGCGCGATAGATGCCCCGCAGCCCGATCGTCTTCGGTGCGCTCAGGTGGAACGTCTGTCCGTCGCGGCCGTCGAGGTGCATGAGCGCGGTGATCGCGTCAACCACGTAATCCACCGGAACGATGTTCGTCCGTCCGGTGTCCGGCAGCACCATCGGTGTGAACTTGGGAAGCAGTGCGAGCGCGGACAATATCCCAAAGAAGTAGTACGGGCCATCGACCTTGTCCATCGCCCCTGTCCGGGAGTCGCCGACGACCACGGCGGGCCGGTAGATCCGGTACCGGAGTCCGTCAGCCGACCGCACCAGCAGTTCGGCCTCGAACTTGGTCTGGTGATAGGGCGTGGGAAGTTCTTGGCCGACATCGAAGTCGTCTTCGGTGAAGACGCCCGGGTAGGTTCCGGCGACTGCGATCGAGGACAGGTGGTGCAACGTGGCGTCCAGCCGTCTGGCCAACGCGATCACCGCGCGGGTGCCGTCGACGTTGGCGGCTCGCTGCCGACCTTCTGGGGCGGTGATGTCGTAGATCGCGGCGCAATGTATGACGTGGTCGACCTGAAGGTTGGGGCCGGCGGCGGCGTGGAGGGCGGCATCGGTGAGGCCGAGGTCGGGCAAGGTCAGGTCGCCGACGAGTGGCTGCACCCGGTCATCCCAACGCTGCGCGATCTGTTCGAACCTGCCGAGCGACTCGCGACGCACCAACACGGTCACCGTTGAGGTGTCGGGGAGGGCCAGCAGTCGGTCCACCAGACGCTGCCCAATAAACCCGGTACCGCCGGTAACGACATAGCGCATGGGACTCATGGTCACGCGTCCCCAGGTAAAGGTCAACACCAGATACTGTTTGTTCCCATGCCGATCGATCCGAACGCCATTGGCGCCACGACACCACCGCGGGTCTTCGAGTGGACCGACCGCGACACGCTGCTCTACGCGCTGGGTGTGGGGGCGGGTGCCGGCGATCTCGCGTTCACCACCGAGAACAGCCATGGCGTTGACCAGCAGGTGCTGCCCACCTATGCGGTCATTGCCTGCTCGCCATTCGCCGCGGCCGCCAAGATCGGGCCATTCAATTTCAGCCGATTGCTCCACGGATCTCAGGGCATCCGGGTCTTCGCGCCGCTGCCTCCGGCGGGTCGACTCAGCGTCGTGTCCGAAGTCGCCGACATCCAGGACAAGGGCGAGGGTAAGAACGCGGTCGTGATGTTCAAGGCCACCGGCAGCGACCCAGAGACGGGTCAGCGAGTCGCCGAAACATCCACGACCGTGGTGATTCGCGGGGAAGGGGGTTTCGGGGGGCAGCCGGGACAGCGCGCCGCTGCACCGGAAATTCCCGAACGTGACCCCGACGCCCAGGTGGCACTACCGACCCGCGAAGACCAAGCCCTCATCTACCGGTTGTCCGGGGATCGCAACCCGCTGCACAGCGACCCGTGGTTCGCCAGCGAGCTGGCCGGATTCCCGAAGCCGATCCTGCACGGACTGTGCACCTATGGGGTCGCCGGCCGGGCGCTGGTCGCCGAGTTGGGTGGCGGCGATGCTTCTAAGATCACGGCGATCTCGGCCCGGTTCACGTCGCCGGTCTTCCCTGGCGAGGTCCTGACGACATCGATCTGGCGCCTGGAATCCGGGCGGGCCTTGTTCCGTACCGAGGCCGCGAATCAGGACGGTTCGGAAGCTCGCCTGGTGCTCCAGGACGGTGTGGCCGAGTACGCCGAGTGAGGCGGCGCCGGTCAAACCCGGTGAATTCGTTTCCGTGCTGGTAGCTTCGGCTGTACGGGGGGTTGATCTTGTTTCGAGAACCCGGGGTGGTGAATGGCTGATGGTTTGCGGAGGTCCCCCGCTGCGTCGATAGGCGCTACATGGCGGCGAACCGACCACTATTACTGGATCACTACGGTACTCACTGCGCGGGGTATGCAGGCGCGGGGATGCCGCCTGGTTGCAGTGTGCATCACAGCTCTCGGACTGGCGCCCATCGTGCTGATGTCCAGCCGACTCGGTCCCCATAGTCTGCCGTTGCGGATCGCCGCTTGGGCCGTGCTGATCTCCTGCCTGGCGATGTCTGTGTTGTGGATGCGCCAGCACTGGCCCACCCGGGCGCAGTCACTAATCTGCGCCATTGGTGGATCGTTGGCCATCGGGGTATCCGCCCTCATCGTTGCCAGCCCGATTATCGGGTTCCTGGGTGCCGCGAATTTTGTCGTGCTGACGGCGTTCGTGGTGTTCTTTCATTCCCCGCGACTGCTTGCGGTGACCTGGACCGTCGTCGCGGTGGTGGTCGGGGTGCTGTTTGCGCGCTTGGCGCCGATGGACCTGGCTCTGGCGTTGTGCGCGATGGGGATGGTGGTCCTGCTCAACGCATTCGTCGCCCTCGCCGGCTGGGGAATGATCAGGTTGATCCAGCCGGACAGCGATCGCGGTGACGTAGAGCAGCTCACCGGCCTGCTGAATCGCGAGGCGTTCTACCGCCGCGCCGCGACGTTGCTGGCATCTCGGAGTCGCAGCCAGGACCAGTATCTGGTCATGGTCGCAGTGAACATCGACAGAACCTCGACGCTGCTGGGTATGACGGGCTCGCGGGGAGGTAATCGGGCGCTGGTCGCGGTGTCTCAGGCGCTGCGCGATACCGTCCGGCAGAACGCAGTCCTCGCACACGTCTCCCATGCCGATTTCCTGGTCGCCGACACGTTCACCACAGCCGATGCGTCGCCGCTGGTAGAACGGATTCGCGGCGCGATCGCCAGCACGCCGCAGCGCTTGACGGCCAGCATCGGAGTCGTGTCCACGCCACTGTTGCCGCTGGTGTCCGAGCCTCCCGATGAAGTGGTCGACAAGCTGATCGCGATCGCCGGCACGGCGATCGAGCAGGCGCGGATGACCGGTGGCGATCAGGTTCGGTACGTACTGCGGCCGGTGCTGGTGGATGACGAGGGCGAGACTGTCTGAGTCTGGTTGCCTGACTCTGAGAAACCGTTCCGCTGTCGAACATACATTCGATACACTGACTGGGTGGGTTGGCATAACGGACCGCCAAGCTGGACGGAAATGGAGCGCGTCCTCAGTGGTCGGTTACCCGGTGGTCGCTTACCCAGCGACCCATTACCCAGCGACCCATTAACCAGGCCTGCCGGGAATGGCAAGCCGCGCCGCGGCGGAACGCCGCTGACTGCACCGCACGGCGATGGTGGCGACAGTCCGGCTTGGTCGCGCAGGCGGGGTGGGTACGAACGCAGGGGCCTGGAGCGGTCGGGCTCGAGGACGCCCTACGCCGAGCTGCACACCCATTCGGCCTACAGCTTTCTCGACGGAGCCAGCACGCCCGAAGATCTCGTGGAGGAGGCTGCCCGGCTCGATCTGCGGGCCATCGCGCTGACCGACCATGATGGGCTCTACGGGGTGGTGCGGTTCGCTGAGGCGGCCAAGGAACTGGACGTGGCCACAGTGTTCGGTGCCGAGTTGTCCCTGGGCGGTGGAAGCCGCACCGACGAACCTGACCCGCCCGGGCCGCACCTGTTGGTGCTTGCGAGGGGGCCAGAAGGGTACCGACGACTGTCGAGGCAGTTGGCGTCGGCACATCTGGCCGGCGGTGAGAAGGGCAGGTTGCGCTACGACTTCGACGCATTGACCGAGGCCGCAGGTGGGCACTGGAACATTTTGACCGGCTGCCGCAAAGGCCACGTCCGTCAGGCACTTTCAACAGGTGGGTCCGATGCTGCCACGGTGGCGCTCGCCGATTTGGTTGACCGGTTCGGCCGCGACCGGGTCGTCGTCGAGCTGAGCCACCACGGCCACCCGCTCGATGGCGAGCGCAACGCAGCATTGGCCGAGTTGGCCCCCCGCTTCGGTCTGAGGGTCATCGCCACCACCGCCGCACACTTCGCCGAACCCACCCGAGGGCGGCTGGCCATGGCGATGGGGGCGATCCGGGCCAGGAGATCGATGGATGAATCGGCGGGCTACCTTGCGCCACTGGGTGGTTCGCACCTGCGGTCGGGAGACGAGATGGCTCAGGTGTTCTCGCACTGCCCAGAGGTGGTGACGGCCGCAGCCGAGCTTGGTGAACAGTGTGCCTTCGGTCTGGCCCTGATCGCACCGCGATTACCCCCCTTCGATGTACCCGCTGGGCATACCGAGAACAGTTGGCTCAGGCATCTGGTCGCCGAAGGTGCCCACGACCGCTACGGCACACCTGAGCATGCGCGGAGCGCGTACGCCCAGATCGAACATGAGCTCAAGGTCATCGAGCAGTTGGGGTTTCCCGGTTATTTCCTGGTGGTACATGACATCACCCGGTTCTGCCGACTCAACAACATCCTGTCCCAGGGCAGGGGATCGGCGGCCAACTCGGCGGTCTGCTACGCGCTGAAGATCACCAACGTCGACCCGGTCGCCAATGAATTGTTGTTCGAACGCTTCCTGTCGCCGGCCCGCGACGGTCCGCCCGACATCGACGTCGACATCGAATCCGACTTGCGGGAGAACGTGATCCAGTACGTCTACCAGCGCTACGGTCGTGAGTACGCCGCGCAGGTGGCCAACGTGATCACCTACCGCAGTCGCAGCGCGGTGCGGGACATGGCTCGCGCCTTGGGATTCTCCCAGGGGCAGCAGGATGCCTGGAGTAAGCAGATCAGCCGGTGGAACGGTCTTGCCGGCTCGCCTGACCTTGACGGCATCCCGGAGCAGGTGGTCGACCTGGCCATGGAGATCTCCAGCCTTCCCAGGCACCTGGGCATCCATTCCGGGGGCATGGTGATCTGTGACCGTCCGATCGCCGATGTGTGTCCGGTCGAGTGGGCCAGGATGGAGAACCGCAGCGTGCTGCAGTGGGACAAAGATGACTGCGCGGCAATAGGTTTGGTCAAGTTCGACCTGCTGGGCCTGGGTATGCTCTCGGCGCTGCACTACGCCATCGACCTGGTCGCCGAGCACAAAGGTATCGAGGTGGACCTGTCCAGGCTGGATCTGGGCGAGCCAGCGGTGTACGAGATGCTGCAGCGGGCGGACTCCGTCGGGGTGTTCCAAGTGGAGTCGCGGGCGCAGATGGCCACGTTGCCCAGGCTGAAGCCGCGGGTGTTCTACGACCTGGTTGTCGAGGTGGCGCTGATCCGTCCGGGGCCGATACAGGGTGGATCGGTGCACCCCTACATCAGGCGGCGCAACGGGCTGGAGAGGGTCACCTACGACCATCCTTCAATGGAGTCAGCACTACGAAAGACATTGGGGGTCCCGCTGTTCCAGGAACAGCTCATGCAGTTGGCCGTCGACTGCGCCGGATTCTCCGCGGCCGAAGCCGACCAGTTGCGCCGTGCGATGGGCTCGAAACGCTCGACAGAGAAGATGCGCCGGCTGCGAAGCCGCTTCTTTGACGGGATGGCCGAACTGCACGGCGTCACCGGGGAGGTGGCCGAGCGGATTTACGGGAAGCTGGAGGCATTCGCCAATTTCGGTTTCCCGGAGAGCCATTCGCTGAGCTTCGCGTCGCTGGTGTTCTACTCGTCGTGGTTCAAGCTGCACCATCCCGCGGCGTTCTGTGCCGCGCTGCTGCGAGCGCAGCCGATGGGTTTTTACTCTCCGCAATCGCTGGTCGCCGATGCGCGGCGGCACGGTGTCATGGTCCACCGTCCGGATGTCAACGCAAGCCTCGCGCACGCCACACTGGAGAACCATGGCCTGGACGTTCGACTCGGACTCGGCAGCGTTCGGCAGATGGGTGACGAGCTGTCCGAGCGGCTGACCGAAGAACGAAATGCTAATGGCCCCTTCACTTCTCTTATCAATCTGACCGGCCGGCTGCAACTTTCTGTGCCACAGACCGAGGCGCTGGCCACCGCGGGAGCGCTGGGCTGCTTCGGAGTCTCCCGGCGGGAAGGGTTGTGGGCCGCAGGTGCTGCCGCCACGCAGCGTCCCGATCGGCTACCGGGGGTCGGGTCGGCGTCGCACGTCCCCTCGTTGCCCGGGATGACAGAGCTGGAGTTGGCGGCCGCCGATGTATGGGCGACCGGGGTGTCGCCGGACAGCTATCCGACCCGGTTCCTGCGGGAGGACCTCGACGCACTGGGGGTGATTCCCGCCGACCAGTTGCTGTCGGTGCCCGACGGCACCCGGGTGCTGGTGGCCGGGGCTGTCACCCACCGGCAACGGCCGGGCACCGCGCAAGGGGTGACGTTCATGAATCTCGAGGACGAGACAGGGATGGTCAATGTGCTGTGCTCACCGGGGGTGTGGTCGCGCCACCGCCGGTTGGCGCAGACGGCCTCGGCCCTGGTGGTCCGCGGCATCGTGCAGAACGCCACCGGTGCGGTCACCGTGATCGCCGACCGGATGGGCAGGCTCAGCATGCCGGTGGATTCGCGCAGCCGTGACTTCCGCTGAGTCGTCCCCGCGAGCCCCGACCCCGCGAGCCCCGTCCCCGCGAGCGCGCGCGTTTGCACGCCGACGCGCCGCAAACCGTGGCATTTTGAGCGCGTTCGGCGCACGCCCATGTCGACAGTCTCGCCGACAATCCCGTCGAATGTAGTCTCACAAGATGCCTCTGAACCTGTCCGCAGACGAAGTCCTGACTACAACGCGTTCGGTGCGCAAGCGGCTGGATTTCGACAAGCCGGTCCCGCGCGAGGTACTGATGGAATGTCTGGAAATCGCGCTGCAGGCGCCCACCGGGTCGAACAGTCAAGGCTGGCAATGGGTGTTCGTCGAAGACCCGGACAAGAAGAAGGCTCTCGCCGACATCTACCGGACCAACGCGACGCCCTACCTTTCGGCGCCCAAGCCTGAGCACGGTGACCTCCGCGACGAGCAGCTACCCCGTGTCTACGACTCGGCGATGTACCTCAACGAACACTTTCACGAAGTTCCGGTGATGCTGATTCCGTGCCTGGAAGGTAAGCCCGACAACACGCCCTCCGGCCAGAGCGCGGGGTTCTGGGGTTCCCTGCTGCCTGCGGCGTGGAGCTTCATGCTGGCGTTGCGTTCCCGTGGGTTGGGATCGGCCTGGACGACGCTGCACCTCCTCGGCGACGGCGAGCGACAGGCCGCCGAACTGCTCGGCATTCCGTTCGACAAGTACAGCCAGGCCGGGTTGTTTCCGATCGCCTACACCAAGGGCACCGACTTTCGCCCGGCTAAGCGACTGCCCGCCGATCAGTTGAGCCATTGGGACACCTGGTAGCCCGCCGACGAGCGCTTGCGCGAGGAGTGTGTGCCGACGAGCGCTTGCGCGAGGAGTG
>ERZ888423.2964-NODE-2964-length-11792-cov-9.615830_pt1 | contig 11792 bp, 8 predicted proteins | sample MGYA00520523_ERZ888423 | MGnify/ENA primary metagenome ERZ888423 (study PRJEB32303, sample SAMEA104408611) | aquatic metagenome | biome: Brackish water; feature: Pelagic; material: water | place: Baltic Sea | collected 2014-06-08T10:24:00 | depth 30,27 m ...
GATTAGCTGCTCTATAACTGGCTACTCCCTTTGCATTTAAACCTCCGGTTTTATTTTTTCCCTCAGACCTTGTCCAAGCTGCTGTCTTTGCCATAACTATGCTTTTGTAACTTTTCTTCCCATACCTACTCTTGACTTTTCAGCTTTCTTAGCAGCTAGTTTAGAAGGAGTTAGTTCATACTTTGTTTTAGGAGTATCTTTTGATACTTTTTTTGTAGGCCGGCAGTATTCATTTGAACCACCGGCACCACAAGCTTTACCTGACTTAGTATCTTGCCATTTTTCAGATTCCCATCTTTTAAGGTTTGAACCAGCTTTAGTTTTTCTTACTGAACCAGAACCTTTCCTACATTTAGCAATTGCTTGAGAAGCCCTTGCTGAAGGGAACACAGCATACTGTGCTTTTACTTTAGAATAGCATGCATCTTTAGGCATTATTATTTTTTTTATTTTATTTAAAAGTAAAAGGATAAGTTCCACCAATTGGTCTATTTCTATCTACTTTAACATTTTTTTGTTTAGCTTTTTCAATACGAGTATTTCTACTACCAGTACTTTTATTTACAGAATTATCAACCTTTTTTTTATAAATTTTTGTATTGTTACTATTATTATTAACAGTATTTCTATTGTTTGAATTACCACTTCTAATAACAGAAGATGTTGAACCACCTTTTTGATATCTATTTCTACTATTAGTACTTTTATTTACAGAATTATCTTTTTTTGTAATTACAATTTTTTTATTGTTACTATTATTATTAACAGAATTATTATTTCTAGAATTGCCACTTCCAATAACAACAGAACTTGAACTTTTTGTTACTGTAGGTTTTTTAGGTGTAGGACGTTTAATAGAATTTTTTTTAAGTATACGATCTATTGTATATTTTTCATATTTTGCAGATTTTGGAAAGTTTGCAGAAGTTGTTCCACCATTTTGATATCTTTTATTTTTACTATTATTATTGGTTTCATTTGCATTTTTAGAATTTCCACTTTCACTAACTCCTGAAGTAGAACCTGAAGTTGATCTTGAACCAGAAGTAGAACCAGAATCTGAACCTGAACTAACATTAGTATTACCACTATTTGTATTAGATGTAGTAGATGTAGATGATGTTCTAGATACTTTTTGACGACCTGTACCTATTACTGTAGCAATACGGTTAGCTCTACTATTTCTTTTATCTTTAACAGAACCTTCTCCTTCAATACTTGCTACAGCTGCTCTTGTTTTAGCTTTAGCAATTTTTTTATCTTGTCTTTTTTCAAATGCAGTTTTTTTAGTTGGTACTGATTCTTGTATTGCTTCTTTTTTTACAATTGGTGGAAATTTTATTTTTTGACCATCTTTAGTTATACCACCATTTTGCATTTTTTTAATAGCACCACCTTTTTGCAATCTACCTTTTATTTTAGCTGCTTCTGCTGGTGACATTGTTTTAATAACTTTTTTACATTCAGGACTATTTGGATTTTTTGCACAACCACTTTCTAAAGATTTTTTATCTGGATAAAAAGCACCTTTTGGAGATACATATGGAGCTGTTCTAGTTGAATCTGTAGAACCACCCTTTTGCATTTTTTTTGTTGTGCCTCCACAACTCATACATTTAGTTTTCATTTTATTTTAGTTTTAATAAGTTACGCATTCCAATACTTTTCACAAGCTTCATTAAGATCTTTAAGAATGTCTTCATTTAAAGGATTTTTTAAATACTCAACTACATCTGCTACATTTCTACCAAGTAAAGCTGTTGACTTAACATGATAAATATAACCATCTGCCTTATTTATAATATACTTAAAAAAAACGGAATCTCTTACAATTGATTTGATTTTTAATGTTTCCATATCCATTGCTGCAGTTTCAATAAATGATTTAGCTGCTCTTTCCTTGTTTCCTTCTGCACCATCTCCATTTATATAAATGTCCATGTTTTCATAAATAACATCATTAGGTGTTGATTTTCTATACTGTGTACTATTTAAATCTACAACTTTTGCAATGTAGAATAATTTAGTACTGTTTTTATCAAATAATTTTTGAAGTTCAGATAATGCTTTGTTACGCATTTTTTTGTATTCTGTTCTTGCCATTACAGTTTCTTCTTCTTTATCTAAGTAAAACTTAGGAGCTATAGCTTTTGATCTTGCATCATCATAACTTTTTGCTACAATTGCAAAACCTCCTGCTTCAATAGCATAAAGTTTAATTCTGTCATAAGGATCTTTTGGGTCTAAGAACATAGGTTCATTTCCACAAGAGATATTTATTTTATTCCAAAATTTTTGATTGTCAGGTCTTAGTAATGTTACTTTATTCCAAAAGTCCTTGTCTTCAATATCAATTACATTTGCTGCTAAATCTTTTTCAAGCTCAATAATAGCAGTTCTTATTTCTCTTATTCGTGCTTCTCTAGCATCTTTTTGAAGTAATTTAATTTCAGGAGCAAACTCATTTAATCCTGTTACATACCTCATTACACCATTACTTTCTAGACATGCTAGTTGTTCATGATGTTTAACACCATCATATAGTGCTAATCCATAATTTTCTAATCCCATATTTGAAGCAGTGCTATCAAAAAAAGGTCTTACAGCAATAGCTGTTGTTTTTGTTGTGCTGGTAGTAGTTTCTACCATTGTAAAATTTTCCATTTTGTTTGTTGGTTTTTAGTTAGTAAAATTGAGTAATTATTAAAAAAAAAGGAGGAGCTCCCTCCTCCCTTTTAGTTTAATCTTATTTTCTATTAGAATGATCCACCAGTGATTGGGTTTCTCATAACAATTTTTAAAACTTTAGTTGGATCTTTTACCCAAATAGCTGGCATTGTTTGAGACATCATTACACGGTATCCATTAAATTGACCAGAAGACTGGAATCCTTGTGAACGTCCCATGTAATCCATAGTACCATTTTGGTACCACCACTTCAATTGATTATCCCAAGACAACTTCAATAAGAAGATATTGTCATTAGTATTATCAGTGATATCAAAGATAATGAAGCTATAAGAAGATAATGGAAAACCATCAATGATTGGGTTTTCAATATCATTAGTATGAACATTATCAAATGCTGGATTAAGTACAAACTTAACATTTGCTAAGAAAGGTATTACATATGAAGTATATGCAAATCCAAAGTTCAAGTCCATTCCTTTTCCTGTGATAGCTCCTATGTCTGCAGCTTGAATTAATAAACCTGAAGAAACTGCTTCAGTTTTAATAGCTTCATTTACCATACGCATACCTGCCATACCTGTTTGTACAACTAGTGAACGTTTTGGATCTGGACCTTGGAACTCAACTTTACCATTAAAGAAATTATAAATTTCTCCACGGAATAAATCAAGTGTAAAGTTATTTTTGTTATATACTCTTTTGAATGAGTTATCCAACTGCTTCCAAAGACCTACTGACAATCTAACATCATCTGGTCCATCTTGACGTACACGTCCACCATGACCCCACATTAAGTAAGTTTCTATGTCTGTTGCAATCTTAGAAAGATGTGCAGCTTCCATATTAGTTAAGAAGGTACGTGATAAATCACCATTGTCAAAAGCTTTTTTAACTTTGTCTTTACCCATTACTTTAACCATGTCATCTAAAGATGCAATAGAAGGATCAATTGATTTGTCAAATGTTCTCCAGATTTCAGTTACTGGAACTGTACCATCTGCATTCATTCCACCTTTAATCATTAAATCAGCACGAGAAGATATAGAATAATGTACGTGAGCTTCTGCACCACCAACATAATTATAGAATTCACGGAATCCTGTGTTTGTTGTAATGTCAGAGAATCTTTCACCATATTCCCCACGGGCAGAACCCTTACGGAATACTTTTGTACCATTAGCTAAGTACTTATTATCTAAGTATTTATAGTTGTCATTATTTACTAATTGTACAGTATAGATAAATCCATCTCCTAAAGGAAGGATATCATCTGCTGTAATGTACATCTCAACACCATTGTATTTGTCATATGTGATGATATCACCATGTCCAAATTCTCTTTTGTTAATTTTAATTTTGAAAGTTGAACCATCAATACCTTTAAAAGTATTTGCAGATTCAATGTCTTCAATAATGTATGGAAGGTCAATAGAAACCGGAGTTTGCCATTTGTACTCTCCACGAGCATTATCTACATTGATTACATTTTTACCACCAAAGCTTGACATTTGGTATAGAGGCATTTCAACTCTTTGAGCCATTGCCCAAAGGTCTACTGGACCTAAGTCCATTGGTTCTGCGTCTTTTAGCATGTTTACCAAGTGGTAAGAATCCACATGGGAACTAGCTGCATAGGCAGTATCCCGAAGGAATATGCCGTTGTTCATTACTGGAGTTGCCATTTTTATTTTGTTTTTATTTGTTACTTATTTTAAAATTTTCTAAAAATATTATTACTTCTAGATAATGTTTTTGGTTCTCTTGAAGGAGACTTTTTTGTTGCTTTTTCACTTTCATAATACGTAGTATTATTTTTATTGCTTTGTTCTGTTTTTAATTGTCTTACAACTTTTTCTGCTACTTGTTGTCCTCCTTGATTTTTAATTTTACTTTTATATCCTTCTGGATCTGCAAGTAACCAAAGTGCTTCAGCAATTAAATCATGTCTTGGCTCAACAAATTGATACTTTTCTAATAAGTGTCCAAGCATGTTTGTTGGTTTGCCTGAAATTGAAGGAAAGTTTGGTTGTACTAAACCTGAATATAACAATGATTGTGTTTTTTTATCAAGTTTTAATCCTGCTAAATCTCCTTTTAATAAAGTATTATAAACGTTATCTGTATAAGCTTTTGCTTGTTTTGTTTTTTGTTCTTTTTTGTATTCTTGTTCAGCAAGTTTTTTTGCTACTATTTCTTCTTGCATTCTATCTAACTTTGGTTTAAACTGATTAGCTTTTTGTTGAAGTCTTCCTAATTCATTCCAATCTGATATTTCTTCTTCTATTTCTTCTGGAGTTCCAAAATTTGTAGCATATAAATATTGTCTTGCTATTTCTGCTTGATCATTTTCATCTGCAGGATCCAATTCAATCATTTCTTCTACTTGAGCTAATGTTCTAAACAGTCCTTTTAAATCTTGTCCTCCATCTGCTACATATTTTGCAGCAACTTGAAGTTCTTCTGGTAAAGCATTAAAAAATTCTTTTGGAGTATCTTCTCTAATTTTATTTTCCCTTTCTTGAAAATTTGCTTCAAACAGTTCTCTAAAATCTTTTGTTGTATACTCTTCTAAATCTTTATCATCATCAAAAGGAACTAAAGCTCCTTCTTCAATCATCTTAGTTGCTAGGTCATAAAGTCCTGACTTATCAACTTTAGGTCTACCTTTATTACCAGCATCCTCTTCTTGTGAAATTAGATTATCTAACTCAGCAAAAGTTTCTTTTACTTCTTCAATTTCTTTTGCCTCTTCTTTTGAAATTGGCTTGTCAAGGAACGTAATGTCTGTATTTTCCTTAGAAAACATAGACTTGGGTTTTTCTTCTGGTTTACCGTCTGCTGGAAGCATTACACTTTCTGCTCCTGGCATACCAAATAGTTCGTCAATATTTACATCTACTTGTTCTACCGTTGTAGAATCTTGTATCTGATTTTCTTCAGTTTCATTGTTGGTTTTCATTTTGTTGGTTTTTGTTTATAATTCAATATACAAATTAAACTTGAAAGATTTAAAAAAAAAATAATTTTTTTTTGCACTATATGGCTAACCTATTTATTATTTGTTTTTAAATCATATTTATTTTTATTTTCTTGAGCAATTTGAAGTTGTTTATCTGCTATGTCTCTTTGAGATTGTATTTTTTCTTTTTCAATTTCAAATTTAGAAGCTTCAATACTCATTCTATTATTTTCTTTTTCTCTTTGTAAATCAGTTTGCTCTTGATATTGATCAGTAGATCTAATTTGATCCATGGCATCTATATAGTCAGATTGTTTATTTTCATTTACATCTGCTGATGCTCCATAACCAGCTGCTCTAATTTCAGCAACAGTAATATCTTTTTTAATTAATTTATCATCTCTGTCAGAAGCAGCTTGAATTTCCATTTGTTTTTGTTTTTCTTGAGATGCTAATTGTTCTTGCTGAAGTTGTTGTTGAGATTGTTGTTCTTGTTGTTTCTGTTGTTGTAATTTAGATTCAGAATCTTTAAGAACTTTAGTAACTTCTGCAATTGAATCTGATTGAACAATTCTACCAAGATCATATATTGATGCACCAGTAGTATTATTTTGTATAGCCATTTGTTTAAGTTGTTCTAAAACAGCTCTATGATTAGCAGTTGTACTACAAAAAATATTTAAATCTCTCATTAATAATTCAGTACCATTTATATGAAAATTTACTTTTTCATCAGCACTAGTAATATAACTTAGTCTTGTTGATGGTTTTGTAGATTGATAATATTGAGCTAAATCAGTTCTCATTGTATGTACTCTAGGCATTAAGTAATCACAGTGTTGAATAAAATAAACTTCTGTTTGTGCATAAGATGCTGCTGCTGCTTGTTCAACACCAGTAGCAGTCATTTGAGATAACTGTTGTCCCATCCTTTGAGGATTTACTCCAATTACTTCCATAGCTTGAGCTTTAAAGTGATTTGCTAAATTTACTCTAGACATTAATCTTTCTGTTTGAGATAAATCAAGTTTTTGAAAATGATTAAAGTTTAATGCATTTTCTGTATTTGTTATAGATGTATCTAAAGGAAGCATACCAAAATCTTTCATAGCAACATATGCTTTTGCTAAATTTCCTTTTCCCCAGTCTTCTCCTAAAGAATGCCTAGGAAGAGTGTTTTGATCTAACATGATAATAGTTCCTAACTCATCTACTAATATGTCAGCAATTTGATTGTTTACTATGTTATATCCAATTTGATATGGTTTCATTAAATCAATTAATGCTGTAGATTTTGTATTTCTATCAGAAAAAATAGATCCTTCAACTGGTAACTTACAACCATACATAGTAGTATCACCTTTAAATTGAAATTTTAATGGTCCAATTTTATTTTTATCTATACCAAGATAAAGAGGTGCAAACCCTCCTGGATTAGACATCCCCCAATAAGAACTAATATTTGGACCAATTTTTACACCACCCCAAGTTTCATTAATCCATATCCAATCAATGTGATCTCCAAATAATAAATTATCTTTTGATTTATTAGTAAATAATCTATTATCATAAATTGGTTTATCAATAATTTTATAGTCAGCTGTAATAATTTCATTTATAACTTCTCCAACTTCAGTTATTTTTGTAAGATGACCTATTCTTCTTTGTGATTTCCAATATATTGTTGAAACTCTTAATAATTCAAAATTATAATTTACAAATTCATCTCCACTTTCTGCAAAAATTGTATTTATTATATCTCCATTATTAACAACACTGCCATTCATTGCAGAAGTATATTGTCTCATTGCTAATGAAGGCATATTAGTATTCCATGCATATGATTTAGTACCATCATAAAATGTACCATCATTTTGATAACCACCTGTTGTATAACCTGCAGCTGTAACAGCATATATATTTTCAAGACTTTTTAACTGATCTTCAGTCATTAAATATCCATAGTTATCAATAACATCAGCAATAGTATACATTTCTGTTTTACCAACATAATTAGCTTGAGAGATATATCTAACATCTGGAGACTTGTGATAAAATGTTAAAACAGGATTCCATAGTTCTACTTCATAATCATCTTCCATCATGCGGAAATGCCAAAACTCTCTGTCTGTAATAAGCATATCTCTGAATCCTCTTTCTTCTAATTCATGCATACTAAATCTTTCAACATCAACTTTGTGTTGATGTGTAGCCCATTCTTCTATCATAGATCTATAATCTTTTTTAAAGAATTGTTCTATCTCTGGTAATGATTTAAGTTTTTCAGGATTTAATGCTTCTTTGCCTTCTTCAGATTCAGGTTCTAATCCTTGATCTTGTAATGCAGCTGTTATTTTAATTTCAGCTTCAGATAATAAAGTTTCCTCTATCATTTTACGTTTTTCTTCTAATAGTTCATTATAAGAAATATCATCAATAGCTCTGTATGTAAGTTTAGTTGTTCTTTTTGCAAATTCAGCTACTAAAACATTTATAACATTTGGAATAATAGGATAGAATTTTAATTCTAAAGCAGATGTATCTTCTTTAGTAAGAATATCTACTATGTCTCTCATCTCATTATTTTCTTCAACTATGTAATCAGATTTATCAATTGTTCCTTTTGCTAACTTATAATTTTTCATAAGTCTTCTAGAATTTTGACGTATTTGTCTTAATCCTTGCCATTCAATCCAGTCAAGATTCCATGCAGCCCATTCTTCATTTTTTTCTTTATGAGATAAAAATTGTAATGGCTGGGTTAAAGTACCCATTTTATTAACTTCAGTTTTAGCTCCTGCTTTGGCTTGTAAAGCATTAATTATTTGCATAGTATTTTACTTTAAGTTTTTAAAGGCAGATCTATTAGAGTCTGTCCTATTTGATACCCTATTTCCTCCAACATGACGAAAAGGACTTCTATTTAATTTAAACAAATTTTCTGACTTTTGCAAGTTTTTTGCTGCATCATCCATAACTACTCTTTTAGAATAGCCTCTATTAGATTGTTGTATTCTCATAAATGCAACAAGTGCAGCAAAAGAAACAAGCCTATCCACATTGACACCATCTGCATATTCCTGCATTTCTTTAAGTAACATAGGATCAGGTATCCTTTCTATACCATATTTAGTTCTTACAATAGTACCATCTGTTTTAGTTTCTACATCTAATTCTTCTTTGGTATATTCTATAGTGTAACTTAGTAAATGTGCTTTAAATAATGTACCAGTATTTTTCCAACCATACTCCTGGAAGACGTTAGCATTAGAACCAATATCTTTTAAAAACATAATTTGTCCTTTAGGTACTAAATATCTTTGTTTTTTTCTAGATATCATATATTGAATAAATAAAGAAATATTATTTTCTATAACTGTCCATGCATTATACCATTCTATTATAAGTTCTAATCTTTGGTGAGTTTTATTAATATCATCAAATCTTCCACACCAAGCAGCAACTATTTTATCTTGTTCAACATATGTTTCTGTTTCAGTTCCACTTATTCTTGTAACTTCTACAGGAGCTTTCATTACATATATAGAACATAATGATTCTGATGTTGTAGTTTTTCCTTCAGATACAGGGTCAATTGATGCATAGTATTGTCCAAAAGTTGGATCTTTAATTGGTCTTTCCCATACTACTAATACTCCTGTTTTATCTTCAGTTTTTTTAGATATTGGAAATTCTATTATAGGTCTTTTATTACTTGTTGTAACAGTAGGTTTTCCATCAGAATCTGTACTGATATCTAAAAATTCATAAGCATATTCTTTTTCCTCAATTCTTCTTGCTTGTGCTGCAATTAAATGTGTAGGAAAAACAGATATAGATCTGTGGTCAAATGCTTCTTTAATATTTCTTGGATGCTGAGATATTCTTAATTGGTAATCTTCTGGGTTTAATTCTTTTTTCCATTTTTCAAATTGATCATCTAATGCTTCTAAAGCTTCTTCTACAAGTGAATTACCATAAGAATCTATATATGGAGGCATTGACCATTGTTCTGGAATAAATAAACCTGACACACCAATAGTACCTTTATTATCTATTAAATCTGTCTCTATAGCATATATATCTTTTGATTCAGGATTTAATATCATATCTCTTAAAGGATTACATTGTGATAAATCACCTACTGATCCTGCAGCAATAAACATTCCTGTAGTTGTTAAACCTGATCTCATTGCAGGTCTCATGTACTCATAAGTCTGATCCATTTTTGGTGCAATACCTGCTTCTTCATGAAAAAAATATTTTACTGGTCCACCAACACCATTTGTAGGATCTTTTTCAAAAGACATTCCTTGCATTGTTCCTTTTAAACCTGATTCAGTTTTTCTATCTCCTTTTCTTACTTCAATTTTTTGTTGCCACATTAAAATTTTATCAGGATTCATAGGTCTATACCATGCAGTATGTTGATTAAGAAATGCTGCATATTCTGCAAGAAATTTCCAAGATCCTTTTTCATTAATATAATCTTTTAAACTAGCACCCATTTTTAAGGTAACTCCTTCTTCAAACCATAACTGATTTAGTAATTTAGATATATGAAAGTAGGATGATGCTATCTGACGTTTCTTTAAAATAGCAACATGTTTATAATTAAGTTCTGCAAGTAATTCATATAATGCCATATGATACTGAGCATCTCTAATTTTTGCAAAGTCAAACTTTTGTTGTTCTTTATCAAAGATTGGTAAAAAGTTTAACCACATATAGTAGTCTCTTGTAATAAACCATGTATCATTTTTAGATTTAAAGATTATACCTTTTCTACATTTTAATTTTTGGTCATCCCAATAATTAACAAAATCTTTGGATTTAAATGGGGCTGTACAATAAACTTTATTTTCTCTAAATAATTCTCCTTGTTGATTAAATAAAAAACTTGTTTCATCAAAATTATACTTACCAGGTTCTTTAAATAAACTAAAAATAAAATCAGAAAATAACTCTCTTGATTCAAAATCAGTAACAGTCCATTTACCATTATCCCAAGTTGGTATATTATTGAATATTTCTTCCATGATTATTGATCATAAGCCATACCAATACCACCTCTAACTTTACTTGATTGCTCATCTTGAAGATCTTTATATACTCCTTTAAAAGAAGATCTAATTTGATCAAAGTTTTTTGCAGCACTTACAATAGAGTTTATATTGCCGTCTCTACCATCTGTAATGCTCTGTGTTTCCATATATCTTGCTAATCTATCTAACATAGAGGCAATACCTTTATAAGCTCTTGAGGTTGGTGTTTCATACATTTTTTGACAAAACTGTAATGCTATATGTATACTCTTATCTTCTACTGAAAAATCAGAATCTATTTGTTTTAATATTAAATCTTCTTTATCCATTTCAGGAGTATAAAAAAAAGGATTTAAATCAGGATTTGGACAACTCATATAAAATAAATATAAGTAAATTTTAAGATGTTCTTCTGGATATTCATCCATAACATCTTTTAATGCTTTTAAAGTATAACAGTGTTCTGTAGGAACTACTACACCATTTTCTATATCAAATAGTTTAATTATCATTTTATTTTTTTAATAGGGTTATCTTCTATGTAATTTAGTATTGAAATAACCTCATCATATAGATAAGGCATAGGTAATTGTATAACTTCTTTTACAACTGGATCATTATTATGATTATATTTTGTTATTGGATAATCAAATTTATCTCTACCTTCTTCTTCAAATACTACATGGTGTATAAATATTTTTCCTGGTAATAACTTTGAGTTATGCTTTAATATAATATACATATAAAAACTTAACTGTAAAGCATAATGATTATAATTACAGTCATCTAAATGTTTTATAGGATCTTTTAATTTTTCAGATATTCCTTCCCAATTTTTAAATGATTCTTTTTTAATTTCTTTATTGGTTTTATAGTCTATAATATTTACTCTACCATTTACTACTTCAACTAAATCAGATTGTCCACATAATCCTTTTGATTTAAGATATACCATATGTTCAGGATATATTCCTGGATCTAATTTTTGTAATGGAGCAACTCTTATACCATCAGTTTCACCACTTGGATTAAATACTGGTATAGTTATACCTTCTCTTTCTATAGAAGCTAAAGAACATAAATCAGATTCTCTTTGA
>ERZ888423.2966-NODE-2966-length-11782-cov-9.062932_pt1 | contig 11782 bp, 9 predicted proteins | sample MGYA00520523_ERZ888423 | MGnify/ENA primary metagenome ERZ888423 (study PRJEB32303, sample SAMEA104408611) | aquatic metagenome | biome: Brackish water; feature: Pelagic; material: water | place: Baltic Sea | collected 2014-06-08T10:24:00 | depth 30,27 m ...
CCTTTAATGGTATTCAGAATAATTCTAAATAAGGAATTTGGACTTAAGAACTCACCTTTCTCATGAAGGGATAAGAATTTCTGAATCATCTTGAAACCTATATACTGGCTTTTCTCTGGATGAAACTGCACGCCATGAATATTCCCTTTCTCAACTGAACTCTTGAATTTATACGCATACTGACAGCACCTGACGATGGCAGCTTCATCTTGAAATACAAAATGATAGCTAAGGCAGAAGTGAAATTCTTCATTCTCGTCCACTCCGTTCAGCCAGACACTTTGTCCTTTATGTTCCAATGTATCCCCATACATGTGGTGAATCTTGAAAGACGGATTTAGAACTGTTTCGTTATCGAATTTTACTGCACGTGCATCTATCCGGCCGAGGTCTTCTATGTTTCCTTGCTCTGAAAAATTAGAGAAGAGTGGCATGCCCAAACATATAACGCCAATCAATGGCCCAAGGGATTTCATAGGACATGCTGATGTTTTGCAAGGAGATGAGTTCAGTGAATTTGAAGAAGCCATGGAAAAGGTAAGCATGCAACGCATTGACCGATCTGATTTCCTTTCTTTGATAGAAAGGAACTGAAATGTGTCTGCTTCATTGATTAAACTCATCGTATCAGACAAACTGTACCAGGGAAAAAGACTCTTGGACGTAGCCTATAACTGCGTTCGTATTCGATTAAGGAATACACTTATATGTCTGTAAGATAAAGTAACAGCAATGGCCCAATGCTATGCTAATCGCATGAGCCTAGAATAACTCTCTAGTATCCTTCGCGTCTGCACTGAAACAGTAATCCGAGCGCTTTCAGAGTTCAAGAGACAAGGATTATTGACGTTGGACAAGAATAAAGTGTGCTCTACGGATAAGGCTCGACTAGAGAATATGCGATTTTAAGCTAAATGCTCTAATGAAAACGACATTTTTTCAGAACTTCTGCTGAACATGTGGAAATAGATGCTTCTTTTTAGTCAATTCGATTACATTTGCAGCGCTCAAATAGAGCGGCTGCCTGGGTGGTGGAATTGGTAGACACGATGGACTTAAAATCCATTGATCAGCAATGGTCGTACGGGTTCAAGTCCCGTCCCGGGTACTTTTTAAGAATAGAATCACGTCAAAATCAGGTATTCTTTCCTTCAATCTTGTTTTATAAGACTTCCGTGATGTATCGCTAAGCTTTGGCTAAGGGTTGTGGGGGTTTTATTAAGAGGTTTTGAGAAGCACCGTACTTTTTGATCTCCACTGACCCCTCCAAAAGCTTCGCTTTGTGATTCGGCTCACCAGCCCATTGGGAGAAACGTGAAATGAACAGACTCTTTTGAAGTTGCTTTGTATTCAATCTTGAATAAGAAATCTGGAACCTTGAATTCCCAGCGGGATTAGCTCCCTTCGGTCGCTTTTCCCTGCGGGGGGGCGGGGCTTCCAAATCTTAGAAACCTTGCCTGTCTATCGACTGGCCGGCTTTTTTCATCCTTTAGTCCACTTCAATGCTCTTGCCTTGGCGGACAGGGAATGAAAAAAGCCTTTCCGATAAAACTCGAAAAGGCTTCTTCATTGAGCGAGAGACGGGATTCGAACCCGCGACCCCGACCTTGGCAAGGTCGTGCTCTACCAGCTGAGCTACTCTCGCTTAGAGCCCGAATGATTCATTCGGGGCGGCAAATATAAATGATTATGTATTCCTGAAAAGTTTAAATGCGCTTTTTATCTAGTTCCTTTCGGAGGTATTTCATTACAACCTCCGTTGCGCCTGCCTTTCCTTGGCAATATTCATAGGCCTTTTGTCCTGCTTCTGCTCTTATTTCATCAGTCTCAAGAAGTAATTCTAGCCTTGCCTCCATCTCTTCTTGATGTTGAATAGGAAACGCAGCATCTGCTGCGACCAGCCCTTTTGCCTCCTGAAATCGTTTATAGTTAGGCCCAAACAGCACTGGAAGCCCCCATACGGCCGGCTCGAGTACGCTATGGATTCCTGATCCAAACCCGCCTCCAACGAATGCGATGGAACCATACCTATATACTGTAGCCAGCTTTCCTATGCTATCAATGAAGAGTACCTTGGCTTCTTGGCCTTTCCATGTACTCAGCTTGGCACATGGCCATCTACACTCATTTGAAAACGATTCAATCCTATCCGAATGAATCTCATGTGGCGCGATGATAATCTTGATATCCATGTTCAGATGGTCAACAATAAAACGCTGTACCATCTCCTCCTCTACTTGCCAAGAACTTCCTACAACAAGGGCTTTCTTGTCTCCTACAAATTCTTTGATCTCTTTCAATTCCTCATTCTCCTGCCTCACTTTCATTACTCGATCAAATCGGCTGTCCCCGCAGACGGTCACATTTTCCACTCCAATTCCTAGCAGTAGCTCCTCTCCCCTCTTATCTTGAAGGAAGAACCGTTCAAAACTCTTCAATCCGGCTCTGAATAATCCTCCCCATGGCTTGAAGAATCCTTGGTTCTCATGCATTCTCCCTGAAACAAGAATGGTTCTTATCTCTCTGTCTTTCAACGTATTCAGATAATTGAACCAGAATTCATATTTGATGAAAATGGCTATTTCAGGATTCAAAATGTCTAAGAATTTCTTAGCATTGGACTTGGTATCCAAAGGCAAATAGCTCACTACATCCACTTGATTATACTCCTTTCGCACCTCATAGCCCGAAGGTGAAAAGAAGGTGAGGACTAGTTTCTTTTTAGGAAACTCGGTTCGTATGGCTTCAATAATAGGTCTCCCCTGCTCGAACTCTCCTAAGCTGGCGGCATGTATCCAGATACATGTGTCATGGCCATGACCAACCTTCTCACTGAGAAGCTTCTGCCAGTTTTTCCTACCTCTGACCCATAGCGCAGCCTTCGCATTGAATGGCGCATAACATCTTATTCCCAAGCCATAAAGCCTGATAATCAGATCATATATGAATCGTTGAATCTGTATGATCAATTGATATAGTATCCTGTGGAAGCCCTTCTATAGATAGGAAATGACCAAATCAATTTCATGCCATACAGCATATCATTGCGTTTGTTATCATCCTTTTTCATTAAGTCAAAATCAAAATCTCTCCGACTCTGCGTGAAGGCTTGATAGCCCTCGAATCCAAAAGTGATATTGATAAAACGATTATTCCCCATGTACCTATATCCGATGAACTCATGCAGAGTAAGTCCATTGGTCAAGCGATCATATCCTTTCAGATAGTCTCCTTCTAACTGCGGAACATCATTTACCCTGCTTTCTAAGAGAATCTTATGCTGTAATAATCCAGCTCCTCCTCTGATGATGAGCCCGCTGTTAGGGTTAGGACCGAATAAAGGAATGACCTTTCCTATTGTACCTACAATCGTGAATCCTCGCTCCAAGAAGAGTAGGTTTACGAAATTTCCGTTCTGATCTATGTGATATCCATCAGCAGTAGCTGTGATGGAAGTGACAGGGTCATTCACTCTGCTCCCAAACATGAACTGAGTCTCCATGCCTATTTCCCAATTTCTCTCTGTCTTATAATGGACTCCTCCACCTAAGGCTGCATTTGAGCCGAATCTATTGGCCAAATCTCCCGCAGGGCTTTGAAAACCTAGGTTCAAGTCAATAGTGAACATAGAGATTACAGAGTCTTTTACCGAGGACTGCGCAAGGGTTTCTTGTCCAATCATTAAGAAAATCATGCTGAGGAGTACCACCGCATTAAAAACCGTTACCTTACTTTGCTCCATGCGAGTATAATACACTTATTAAATAGTACCAATAATAACCATCCTGACGTTAATCGATCTCTCGTAATCCTTCAATCTCAGGTCTGCGAATATCTATATTCGTCACAAAAGTAAACAACGCCCATGCGACCAATCCAAATGGTGGACCTTTTAGGTCAGTACAACAAGATACAAAAAGAAATAGACCAGGCTGTCCTTGATGTCGTGCGAAGCACTGCTTACATCAACGGTCCTGAAGTGAAATCATTTCAGGAAGAAATGGAAAAATACCTAGATGTTAAGCATGTCATTCCCTGTGCTAATGGCACTGACGCCCTTCAGCTAACCATGATGGCCCTTGGCCTAGAACCTGGTGATGAAGTGATTACGGCAAGCTTCACATATGTTGCTACTGCAGAGGTAATCGCTTTGCTAAAATTAACTCCGGTTCTCGTGGATGTGGATCCTATCACTTTCAATATTGATGTGGATGCTGTGAAAAAGGCCATCACTCCTAAAACTAAAGCCATTGTACCTGTGCACCTCTTCGGGCAATGTGCTGACATGGCTCCGTTGATGGAACTTGCTAAAGCGCATAAGCTCTACGTAATAGAAGATGCCGCCCAAGCTATTGGCGCGAAATACACCGCTCCTGATGGAACTATTCGCAGTGCAGGTTGCATGGGGCATTTTGGCGGAACTTCATTCTTCCCTTCTAAGAATCTAGGATGTTATGGAGATGGTGGAGCTATTTTTACCAATGACGATGCCTTGGCAAAACGCACGCGAATGATTGCCAACCATGGTCAAAGCGTTCGTTATTACCATGACGAAATAGGCGTAAATTCTAGATTAGATAGCATTCAAGCTGCCATCCTTCGCATCAAGCTTCGCCATTTGGATAGCTACATAGCAGCCCGTCAGAAAGCTGCTGATGCCTATGACAAAGCCTTTGCTGAATGTGATGTACTTATCACTCCCGTGCGTGCTAAGAACAGTACACACGTTTTCCATCAGTATACGCTTCAAACCAAGGGTATTTCAAGGGACGAGATTGTTCAGTTTTTAACAGACAAGGGAATACCTGCAATGATTTATTACCCTGTGCCATTACACCTGCAGAAAGCCTATACGGATGACCGCTACAAAGAGGGCATGTTTCCTGTAACCGAGAAACTGTGCAATACAGTATTCTCCTTACCTATGCATACAGAACTAGATGTCGAACAGCAGCAGATTATCATAGATACTGTGCTAGAATTCGCCTCAGTAAAAAATTAATTTGAAATGAAAATTGCAGTAGTTGGAACAGGCTATGTTGGTCTAGTGACAGGGACGTGTCTTGCTGAAACAGGAAACGATGTAACCTGCGTTGATATAGACGTGGCTAAAGTACAGCGCATGAAAAATGGCGAAGTGCCAATTTATGAGCCTCACTTAGATGTACTCTTTCAACGTAATATAAAGCAAGGCAGATTGCGATTCACGACCGAGCTGAAAGAAGCTGTGGAGAATGCCAAAGTGATTTTTCTCGCTTTGCCCACTCCTCCTGGAGAAGATGGATCAGCTGATCTTTCATATGTCTTAGACGTTGCCAAAAAACTTGGTCCCCTCATCACTGAATTCAAAGTGATTGTGGACAAGAGTACAGTGCCTGTGGGTACGGCTGAGAAAGTTAAAGCAGCTATTGACATCGATGCTCGTGGTCAATTCGCAGTGGTTTCTAATCCAGAATTCCTTCGTGAAGGTTTTGCAGTGGATGACTTCATGAAACCTGACCGTGTAGTTGTAGGAACTTCCTCTGAAAAAGCACGCAAAGTCATGGAAGAACTCTACAAGCCTTTCGTGCGTCAAGGGAATCCACTTCTATTCATGGATGAACGTTCTGCAGAATTAACCAAGTACGCTGCCAATGCATTCCTAGCTATGAAAATCACCTTCATGAATGAGATTGCAAATTTTTGCGAGCTTGTAGGGGCTGATGTCGATAAGGTGCGCCTGGGATTAGGTACAGATGATCGCATAGGCAAACGTTTCCTTTTTCCTGGTATAGGATATGGTGGAAGCTGCTTCCCCAAAGATGTCTTAGCACTGCATCATTCAGGAAAACAATTGGGAATGAATTTCGAGATCCTTGATGCTGTGCTGCGTGTAAATGATAGCCAGCGTCTTCGCTTGATTGATAAATTGAATGCTCATTATCCTGAGGGATTGAAAGGAAAACGATTCGCCATGTGGGGCCTAGCATTCAAACCTGATACAGATGACATTCGCGAAGCTCCTGCGCTCTATATGATAGACAGCTTGCTTGCCGCTGGTGCTACCGTGAGTGCATTCGATCCCGAGGCGATGGACAATGTGCAAAAACTGTATGGTTCCAAAATAGATTTCACTGAAAACGAATATGCTTGCCTTAAAGGAGCTGATGCGTTAATCATCGCTACAGAATGGTCAGTATTCAGAAATCCTGATTTCGATAAAGTAGGTGCTGCGCTTCCGAGTAAAGCCATTTTTGATGGAAGGAATCTTTACGACTTAGAGACAATGAAAGAGAAAGGCTTCACATATTATAGCATCGGTAGATCTGATATCAAAGGATGAAAAAAGTACTCATCACTGGAGCTGCTGGATTCCTTGGATCACACTTGTGTGACCGCTTCTTCAAGGACGGTTACCATGTCATTGGCATGGATAATCTCATCACCGGAAATCTGAAAAACATAGAGCCTCTGTTCAAGGAAGAACATTTCGAGTTCTATCATCATGACATTTCTAAATATGTATCGGTACTAGGAGAGCTAGATTACATCCTCCACTTCGCTTCACCAGCAAGCCCTATTGATTACCTGAAGATTCCTATTCAAACCTTGAAAGTGGGATCTCTTGGTACACATAATCTTCTTGGTCTTGCTAAAGCAAAAGGTGCCCGTATGCTCATCGCTTCTACCAGTGAAGTCTATGGTGATCCAAATGTACATCCGCAAAGTGAGGATTATTGGGGGAATGTAAACCCTGTCGGACCACGTGGTGTGTATGATGAAGCCAAGCGTTTCCAAGAAGCAATCACCATGGCCTATCATCGTTATCATGGATTAGAGACGCGCATTGCGCGCATCTTCAACACCTATGGCCCGCGCATGAGATTAAATGATGGACGCGTGCTTCCTGCATTCATTGGTCAAGCTCTTCGTGGAGAAGACCTCACCATTTTCGGTGATGGCTCTCAGACCCGTTCATTCTGTTATGTGGATGACCTGGTGGAAGGAATTGTACGACTTCTGCACAGCGATCATGCAGCGCCTGTGAACATAGGGAACCCTGATGAAATAAGCATTTCTGACTTCGCTGAGGAGATCATCAAGCTTACTGGAACAGATCAAAAAGTCATGTATCAGGATCTTCCTACTGATGACCCGAAACAACGACAGCCTGATATTCGTAAAGCGATTGAGTTATTGAATTGGAAACCTCAAGTGGATCGTGCTGAAGGGCTAAAGAGAACCTATGCCTATTTCAAATCGTTGAGTCAAGATGAGCTCCATCATAAGGAACATCAAACATTCGAAAAGTATATCGTACGATGAGCAATTATAAGGCACACGATACGGCCGTCATAGATGATGGATGCGACATAGGCGAAGGAACCAGCATCTGGCATTTCTCGCATATCATGCCTAGATGCACGATTGGTAAGAATTGCAATATCGGGCAGAACGTGGTGATCTCACCTGAAGTTGTTCTGGGTGATAATGTGAAGGTGCAGAATAACGTCTCTATATACTCCGGAGTAATCTGTGAAGACGATGTATTCCTAGGACCTTCTATGGTCTTCACGAACATCGTCAACCCTCGCAGTGCCATAGTGCGCAAAGGACAATATTCCAAAACCGTAGTCAAGAAAGGTGCTTCTATTGGAGCTAATGCGACTATTGTCTGCGGTCATGACATAGGTCGTTATGCCTTCATAGGAGCAGGAGCCGTGGTCACGAAACATATTCCAGATTATGCTTTGGTCGTAGGAAATCCTGCACGCCAAATCGGCTGGATGAGCGAATTCGGACATAGACTTGATTTCGATCAAAACGGTGAAGCGGTCTGCGATGAAAGTGGTGAACGTTATAAATTGGAAGAACAAAAAGTAATCAAACTTAGATGAGTAACTCGAATATCAGATTCGCAGTGGTGGGCAGCGGTCATATAGGAAAGCGACATGCACAAATGGTCTTGAACAACCCCGAAGCAGAACTCGTGGCACTATGCGATTGCCGGCCTAAAGAAGAGCTTAAACTTGAATCTTTCGATGTTCCGTTTTATACTACGATAGAGGAACTTTTGGCCAAAGAAAAGAACCTGGATGTGGTATGCATATGCACACCTAATGGTCTTCACTCTGAGCAAGCTATCAAGGCCCTTGAAGCTGGTCATCACGTAGTCTGTGAGAAACCAATGGGGTTGAGCAAGGCGCATTGCGAAGAAGTAATCTTCATGTCTTTGCAAATGAACCGCAGGGTTTTCTGTGTTATGCAGAATCGCTACAGCCCACCATCTGCATGGCTTAAGGACATCATGGATAAGAATCTCCTAGGTAAGATTTTTATGGTTCAAGTAGACTGCTACTGGAACCGTGATGAGCGTTATTATACCAAAGGAAACTGGAAAGGTAGAACCGACCTCGATGGCGGAACGCTCTACACGCAGTTTTCTCACTTTATTGACCTCATGTATTGGGTATTCGGTGACATCAGTAATATTCAAGGGAGATTCAAGGACTTCAATCACAAAGAGCTCACTGAATTTGAAGATTCAGGATTCGTAAGTTTTGATTTCCTCAATGGAGGAATGGGAAGTATTAATTACAGTACTTCTTTGCACGACAAGAATTTTGAAAGCAGCATGACTATCATTGCAGAGCATGGCACGGTCAAGTTAGGTGGTCAGTATATGAATGAAGTCTTGTATTGCCACATAGATGGGTACACCATGCCAGAACTTCCTGAGGGCTCGCCACCCAATGACTACGGACAGTACAAAGGCTCGGCCGCTAATCATCACTTCGTGATAGAGAATGTAGTCGATACGCTAAAAGATAGAGCTACCGCAACCACCAATGCCTTGGAGGGATTGAAAGTGGTAGAAATCATAGAGCGCATTTATCAAGTTAGAGACGCACAAGAAAAGAAAACAGAAGCATGATCTACGATGACCTGAAGAAGAAGGAGGCCAAATTGGCCATGATAGGACTTGGATATGTCGGGCTACCTATCGCACTGGAATTCGCACGAGACTTCTCCGTTATAGGTTTCGATATCAATCAGAAGCGTGTTGATATGATGCGTGAAAGGAAAGACCCTAGCCATGAACTGGATAGCTCAGCTTTTGACGGAACCGACATCTATTTCACCGCGATTCCGGAGGAATTAAAGAATGCTAATTTCTTCATTGTGGCCGTTCCTACACCTATTGATGAAGGTAATCTTCCTGACCTCAGACCGGTGATCGCAGCATCACGCACCGTAGGCAGGGTGCTGAAAAAAGGCGATTATGTGGTCTATGAGTCCACGGTATATCCAGGATGTACAGAGGAGGATTGTATTCCCGTTCTGGAAGAAGAATCTGGATTGAAATTCGGAATAGATTTCAAGGTGGGCTATTCTCCTGAGCGTATTAATCCGGGAGATAAGGAACATACAATTCGTAAGATTCTAAAGATCGTTTCAGGCTCTGATGAGGAAGCCTTGGAAGAGATTGCTAAAGTCTATGAAGTGGTGGTGGATGCAGGTGTGCATCGTGCAGCTAGCATTAAAGTAGCTGAGGCTGCGAAGATCATAGAGAACACGCAACGTGACGTGAACATCGCGTTAATCAATGAGCTTTCCATCATTTTCGGGCGCATGGGAATAGATACCTATGACGTGCTTGAAGCCGCTGGAACGAAATGGAATTTCTTAAATTTCAAACCAGGACTTGTAGGCGGACATTGCATAGGTGTAGATCCGTATTACCTCACGCACAAAGCGAAGCAACTGGGATATCACGCGAAGATCATCAACTCAGGTCGGTATGTGAATGACTCCATGGGATTCTATGTGGGTAAGCAGACGGTAAAGAAGATCATCAAGAACGGGATTAACGTGATGGAGGCCCGCGTGCTCATCATGGGTGCTACGTTCAAAGAAAATGTCGCTGACATACGCAACAGCAAGGTGGTAGATGTGGTGAGGGAATTTGAATCTTTTGGGGTGCATGTAGATGTGATAGATCCTCATGCCGATAGCGATGAGCTAAAGCATGAATACGGTTTCGGTTTGGCGACTGAAATAGCTGATGATTACGCAGCAGTAATCGTGGCTGTGAACCACGATGAGTATGTGGGATTACCCGAATCGTATTTCAAAAACTTGATGCAGCCTAATGGAATCTTCGTGGATCTGAAAGGAATCTATAAAGGGAAAATTAAGGATCTTCAGCGTTGGAGTCTTTGATAGTGAGATGAAGTATTAGACATTGAAAAGCCACCCATACGGTGGCTTTTCTAATACAGACCTGATATAAAGTGCTGCCAAACTGTTTTATTCACTTCTTCTAATGGACCTTTTTACAATGATGTCACCATTAATTCTGAGCTGGTGGGCCCACTTGGTCTGTTGGACTGATACAATATAAAGCGAAAATTATCAGGGCCATTTTGAGGAGAAAATAAGGAGTCATTGCAACCCCATGCAATTACAGCGTCAGTGATTGCTCCATTACCTCCATAGCTTGTAGTAGGCATTTCCATCAAGCCCGTGTACATTATGTCTCCTCAGAACCCCATAGTAGTACCAACATTCATCCAATTTCTCTCAAGATTCACATCTAAATTAGCGCCCATGTTCAGTATTGAGAATTGATTTGCATCACTTGTCATTCAGTAGTAAAATTCTCAGTCCAATAATCGATTCACCATGTTCCTCCTGGAGAAAAGAGAAAATCAGTCAAGCTGTCTATATCATATAGATACTGAAACCCCTTAGTCTCTCGGTTACAGAAAGGTTCTAATAGAACGATCATCTGCGCGTAACTCTCTAGTGTAAGGTCACAATAGAAATAGACTTTATCTGTGCTGGTAATTCCTGCATCTTCTTCTGCTATGCGAAGGATGAGATTGCAATTTCTTAGAAAGATGAAATCAAAATAGGAAAGATCCATCTCCTTACCTTCTACTAGAATGGTCTGCTTCACGGCTTCAGTGAATAGCACCGCCTGGGCCTTATCGAACCCATACAGCCTGACGATGTTATCGCCATACTCATTGATATTGTCAATGAAATCAAGTGTCATTCTCTTAAATCCTAGAAGTTTTTTTTAATCCGAAACGGACTATGATCATTAGGAAGGCGTAAAGGTATGCTTTACCAAAATCTACGCTCTCCTATTCTCACCTAGTTATGCATGCTTGCCAGTAGATTCAGCATTCGCTATGGTTTCCAGAATTTTATCTACCGTCTCTACATTGGCCAGACCTGAGTTCTCTTCAAAAATCACACGGGGTCTTCCTGTCTGCTGACTTATGGCCACATCAGTATATTGAATGTAGCTTTTCACTATACCTATGAGCGCAGCTTGTTTGATAGGCGCATTGGGCTGAATGCTGATCGCCTCAGGCTTGAAAACGACTGGGCCTCCGCTATTCCCAGGAAACACCATAGAATCTACCACAAAGGAACTGCTGCGCTTTTCGAATACATCACGTATACGAGCAATGATTCCGCTGCGCACAATCACATGCTGACGGTCACTTGGCATCATTCCCATGGGGAAGCCAAGCGTATACGTGAAGTCCCCCTCTCCCACTCCTAGCCTTTCCATGGTGGCTGTGTTGAAGGCATCCATATCTGACTTGAAGAACCCGAATTTCATTCCGGCATCTTCTAATGTTTTCAGATTCATAGGTATCACAGCCACATCAGTTCCCTTATCTGGATGACCTGCCCAGTGTTTCTTGTCAGGCATAGACTTAAGCTGTATGGCGTAGTCCTTAGCTGATTGACCGTTCTGCGGATTGAAACGTATGATGATTCG
>ERZ888423.2967-NODE-2967-length-11775-cov-5.587201_pt1 | contig 11775 bp, 10 predicted proteins | sample MGYA00520523_ERZ888423 | MGnify/ENA primary metagenome ERZ888423 (study PRJEB32303, sample SAMEA104408611) | aquatic metagenome | biome: Brackish water; feature: Pelagic; material: water | place: Baltic Sea | collected 2014-06-08T10:24:00 | depth 30,27 m ...
CATCGCGGGTAATCCCGGCATTGTTCACAAGTACATCGACCGGGCCCAAGGCGTCTTGGACAGATTTTATGCCCGCTGCGCAAGCGTCATAATCGGCAACTGACCATTTAAAGGCGGCAATGCCGGTTTGTGCGGTGAACGCTTCAGCTGCAGCATCATTGCCGGCATAATTTGCCGCAACGCTGTAGCCTGCTGCCTTTAATGCCACGGAAATGGCTGCGCCAATTCCCCGTGTTCCGCCCGTTACCAATGCGACCCGTGTCATATGCCCTCCAAAATTTCACACCCTGAAATCTTGTTACAAGATATAATTTCACCGCGCAAGATTATTGCGCGGCGAAAGTCGCTCAGTCACTGGGGAAATCAATCCCGCTCAAGACACATGGCAACGCCCATGCCACCACCAATGCACAGTGTGGCCAGTCCCTTTTTCGCATCGCGTCGGGCCATTTCAAACAGCAACGTATTCAAAATGCGGCAGCCCGAGGCGCCGATCGGGTGGCCGATGGCAATAGCCCCACCGTTTACGTTGACCACATCAGGGTTCCAGCCCATGTCTTTGTTCACGGCGCAAGCCTGTGCGGCAAATGCCTCATTCGCCTCAACCAGATCAAGATCGGCAGCGTTCCAACCGGCTTTCTCAAGGGCTTTGCGGCTGGCGAAAATCGGACCAACGCCCATGATCGAAGGGTCAAGCCCAGCCGTTGCATAGGATGCGATGCGGGCCAGCGGCTTTAGCCCCCGACGCGCGGCATCATCGGCATGCATCACAAGAACTGCCGCCGCGCCATCATTCAGCCCCGATGCGTTGCCGGCGGTGACGCTGCCATCCCGCGTGAAGGCTGGGCGCAATTTCGTCATGCTTTCCAGCGTTGCACCATGGCGGATATATTCATCATCCAAGACGGTGATCTCGCCTTTGCGGGTCTTGATCAGGAAGGGGATAATTTCGTCGACAAATTTGCCTGCTTTTTGTGCAGCCTCAGCCTTGTTTTGGCTGGCCAGCGCAAAGGCATCTTGCATATCGCGACTGATGTCCCATTGCTGCGCCACATTTTCAGCGGTTTGGCCCATGTGATAGCCGTTGAAGGCATCCCACAACCCATCACGGATCATCGAATCGATAAAGCTGACATCACCCATTTTTGTGCCAGCACGCAGATGAGCTACATGCGGCGAAAGGCTCATGTTCTCCTGGCCACCAGCCGCAACAATCTGGGCATCGCCGAGTTGCACATGCTGTGCGGCCAGGGCGACCGCCCGCAGGCCTGACCCGCACACCTGGTTTAGCCCCCATGCAGCGCTTTCAATGGGAAGACCGGCTTTGATATGAGCTTGACGTGCAGGGTTTTGCCCCTGACCTGCCGTTAAAACTTGGCCCAGAATGGTTTCTGATACTTCGGCCTTATCAATACCGGCGCGAGCCACCACGGCTTCCAGAACGGCGGCACCCAAATCATGGGCGGGCGTGTTGGCGAAAGCGCCGTTAAAGCTGCCGACGGCGGTGCGTGCGGCAGAGACGATCACGACATTGGTCATAGGCTGGTCCTCTTTTGGTGCAGGCTGCAAAAGTGGCAGGTCGCAAAAACAGGCGGCATGCCGGATTGAAAAATTTCTAAGCCGATCGGCTTGCCAGCACAATGCCCCTGCCGGTCACCGACCGTGGTTTGGCCATTTTTTCAAACTATTTTACGCCATATCTTATCCACTGCGCCGCTTGCGCCCCATCCATGGCGGCTGGGTAGAGGGGCCTGCGAACAAATATCCCTGCATGCAATCCACGCCCAGTTCAGTCAAAACCGCAGCTTCTTGTGCATTTTCGACCGCCTCGGCGATGGTGAACATTTCAAAATGGCGCGCCACTGAAATCAGCGCGGCGCACAACACCTGATTTTCGCTGCTTTCATGGATGCCGCGGATGAATTGGGGATCAATCTTGACCATGTCAAAGAAACATTCGCGAAAATGGCGAAACGCGGTATAGCCCGCACCAAAATTATCCAAAGCAAAAGCCACCCCCTGTGGTTGCCATTCTTCCATGAAAACTGCGACCATATCGGGCATTGTCATGGCGGAATCTTCGCTGATTTCCAAAATCAGCCTTTCTCCCATACCGGGTGTCGCGCCAAGTGCGCGTTCCAGCCGCCGGGTCCAGCCGGGAAACCCCAGTGAACGTGCAGACAGGTTCACCGCCAAACGCAAATTTGGGTATTGCTTCAGCGCGCCTAGCGCCAGGTCAAGCGCCATACAGTCAATGCGGCGCCCCAGTTCTTGGGTTTCGACCGTTGCCATGAAATCGCGCGCAGGGATGATTCGGCCAGTGCCATCCAGAATTCGGATCAACCCTTCGTAATAGGCTGGGCGGCGTTGTGGGGTTTGGGTGCGCACAACGGGCTGATAGGCCAAGCGAAAGCGCTGATGATCAATGGCTTGGCGCACCATCGCCACGACGCCGCGGTCGCGTTCGGCCAACGCGTGGTCCAGCGGGCTTTGATCTTCCAGATCGGCCTGTTCGGCAACAAACATCGTGACACCCCATGGTCAAAGTCGAATCGTATGGGGGCAGATTGCCACGTGAGTGTTTAACCAACTGTGAAAGTTAAACTTTTCACAAAAATTTTCATATTCCATCGCGCACCAGCGCATCAAGAATGGCGCGAGCACTGTCACTATCCCATTCGGCGTCGCCAATCAGGCGGGCGATTTCTTGCCCCTCGGGGTTTAAAATCACTGTCAGTGGCAAGCCCATCACAGCCATCCGCGCGGCCAGTGCCTGCTTGGGGTCGCGCAGCACGGGCAGGTTTTTGATGTTGGCCTTGGTATAAAAGTCGGTGATGGCGCGCAGGCTGTTTGGGCCCGTTGCCACAGGCACTACGGCAACCGTGTCACCCATCATTGCCTGCAGCCGATCCAGTGATGGCATCTCGGCCCGGCAGGGCGCACACCATGTGGCCCAAAAGTTCAACACAACCCAAGTGCCGCGGTATTTTTCCAGTGATTGTGGCGCATCTTCGGCATCCAGCAAAACCGCATCAGGCAAGGATTTGGCGGGGCTGACAAACACAAGTTTTTCCATATCGCCCTTGCGCAGCGCCTCAACTGCGGCCTGATCGGCCAGCGCAGCATTTGCGCACAGGGCAAAGCCCGCGTATAGCATCGCGCAACGCACCAAATTCATCCATCCCCCTTCGCCCAAAGGGCTGTTCCATGACAAAATCAAAATCTGACCCGTCCACCACTGCCAACACTATGTGGGGCGGCCGCTTTGCCGCCGGCCCCGATGCAATCATGCAAGCCATCAATGCCTCGATCGGGTTTGACAAACGTCTTTATTCCCAAGACATCACGGCCAGCCGTGCCCATGCCGCCATGTTGGGCGCCACCGGCATTTTGCAAGATAGGGATGTTGCCGCCATTCGGGAAGGGCTGCAGACCGTTCACGAAGAAATTGAACGGGGCGCGTTTTCGTTTTCGGTCGATTTGGAAGACATTCACATGAATGTTGAGGCGCGGCTGAAAGACTTGATTGGTGAGGCTGCGGGCCGGTTGCACACCGCGCGGTCTCGCAATGATCAGGTCGCGACAGATTTCCGGCTGTGGGTGCGTGGCCAATGCGACAGTGCGATTGAGGGTATCGCCGCGCTGATGCGCGCGTTTTTGGCGCAGGCTGAGGCTGGTGCAGATTGGGTGATGCCGGGATTTACCCATTTGCAAACCGCCCAACCCGTGACATGGGGCCACCACATGCTGGCCTATGTTGAAATGCTGTCGCGTGATTTGTCACGCTTTCGGGATGCGCGCGCACGGATGAATGAATGCCCATTGGGCGCGGCGGCCTTGGCGGGCACTTCTTTTCCGATTGATCGTGCTATGACTGCGGCGGCTTTGGGGTTTGACCGGCCGATGGCCAACAGTCTTGATGCTGTGTCTGATCGCGATTTTGCACTGGAATTTCTGTCTGCGTCGGCCATCACCGCAATGCATCTGTCGCGCTTTTCCGAAGAGTTGGTGATTTGGTCCTCGGCGCAGTTTCGGTTTGTGCGGCTGTCGGATCGCTTTTCTACTGGCTCGTCGATCATGCCGCAAAAGAAAAACCCCGATGCCGCCGAACTGCTGCGCGCGAAGCTTGGGCGGATCATGGGGGCGATGGTGGCGCTTTTCACCGTGATGAAAGGGCTGCCGTTGGCCTATTCGAAAGACATGCAGGAAGACAAGGAACAGGTCTTTGATGCGGCAGATACACTGATGCTGGGCCTGGCCGCAATGGAGGGGATGGTGCGCGATTTGGCCGCCAACCGTGAAACATTGGCTGCCGCCGCATCTGCGGGCTTTTCCACAGCGACTGATCTGGCCGATTGGCTGGTGCGTGAATTGGGTTTGCCATTTCGGCAGGCCCATCACATCACTGGCCGTCTGGTCGCCTTGGCTGAGACGCAGGGCTGTGATTTGCCGGATTTGACACTGGCCCAAATGCAGGCCGAATGTGCCGAAATCCGCGCCGATGTGTTTGATGTGCTGGGGGTTGAAAACTCTGTGCGCAGCCGCATGTCTTATGGCGGAACAGCCCCCGATCAGGTCCGCCATCAGGTGGCCCGCTGGAAAGAGGTCCTGGGATGAAAAAACCCTTGTTGTCCGGCTTTGCGGTGATTTTCTTGTTGATGGGCTGCGGTGCCGATGGCCCACCAGAGCCGCCCACAGCCAAAGCCACGACCCCACCGCTGGGGCTTAGCATCAGTGGGCAGGTTCAGGTTGGGGTGTCTGGGGGGTTCTAATGGATCATTTTCATTACAAAGACGGCACATTGCATGCCGAAGAAGTTGCGCTGTCTGATATTGCAGCCGAGGTAGGCACGCCGTTTTACTGTTATTCTACCGCCACGCTCACCCGTCATTTTGCGCTGTTTCAAGAAGCGCTAGAGGGCTTGCCGCATCTGATCTGTTTTGCGATGAAGTCAAACAGCAATCAGGCGGTGATCCGCACATTGGCCGCCTTGGGGGCGGGAATGGATGTGGTGTCGATTGGTGAATATCTGCGTGCCAAAGCCGCAGGTGTGCCGGGCGAGCGTATTGTCTTTTCTGGTGTGGGCAAAACCCGCGAAGATATGCGCGCCGCACTGTTGGGTGGTATTCGTCAATTCAATGTTGAAAGCGAACCGGAATTGCGCGCCCTGTCGGCTGAGGCCAGCGCGCTGGGCCTGCGTGCGCCCATCACGCTGCGCATCAATCCCGATGTTGATGCCCGAACCCATGAAAAGATCGCCACGGGCAAAAAAGAAAACAAGTTCGGTATCCCGATCAGCCGCGCCCGCGCGGTTTATGCCGAAGCCGCTGCCCTGCCGGGGATTGAGGTGGTGGGGATAGATGTGCACATCGGCAGCCAACTGACCGAGTTGGAACCTTTTGAAGAGGCGTATCAAAAGGTCGCTGACTTGACCATTGCGCTGCGCGCCGATGGTCATGATATCCGCAGGCTTGATCTGGGGGGCGGCTTGGGCATCCCTTATACCCGCTCAAACGAAGCGCCGCCTTTGCCGTTGGACTATGGCGCGCTTATCAAGCGCACGCTGGGCCATTTGGGGTGTGAGATTGAGATTGAGCCGGGGCGGCTTATTTCAGGCAATGCGGGTGTGCTGGTGTCACAGGTGATCTGGGTCAAACAGGGCGAAGGCCGCGATTTTTTGATTGTCGATGCGGCGATGAATGATTTGGTGCGCCCGTCAATGTATGGCGCGCACCATGATATTGTGCCGCTGATCGAACCAGCTGTTGGCGCTGCTCCACACAGCTTTGATGTGGTTGGCCCCGTTTGTGAAACCGGTGACACCTTTGCCAAAGATCGCGCGCTGACCGATTTGGCCGAGGGTGATCTGGTGGCGTTTCGGTCGGCCGGTGCCTATGGCGCTGTGATGGCCTCAGAATACAACACCCGCCCCTTGATACCCGAGGTGCTGGTGCATGGGGCAGAATTTGCGGTTATTCGGCCAAGACCCAGCTATGATGAAATGATAAATCGCGATATCATCCCTAATTGGCTTTAGCCAAACCCCATCGCCACCAATAGGGCCCCGCCGCCATGAAGCAGCCCCAGGATAGCCCAACACCCACGCTGCCACTTGGCGCGGCCACGGCGCGGCGCATGTTGCGGCTGACTGCTGCGGGGATGGTGGTTGAACGGGTGTTGCGGGCGTTTTGGCCGCTGTGGTCTTGGGTGCTTTTTGTGTTGGCCCTGCTGGCTTTGGGGCTGTTTGATCACGCGGATGTGGTTCTTGCGCGGCTTGGCATGGGGTTGGGTGGCGCAGGGGGTGTTTGGGCGCTGATCTATGGGGTGCGGCGCTTTCGCTGGCCGTCTGATCACGATGCGCGCACCCGGTTGGATGACACATTGCCCGGCCGTCCTTTGGCGGCGATCTCTGACCGCCCGGTCATAGGCGCAGATGATCGGGCATCTTTGGCGCTTTGGCAGGTGCATCAGGCCCGCATGGTGGCCAAACTGGCCCATGCGCGGGTGCCACGCGCTGATCTGCGGCTGGCACGGTACGATCTGTTTGGGCTGCGGTATGTCGCGCTGATTTTATTTTGTATGTCGCTGGGATTTGGGTCTGTCTGGAAGATATCTGAGGCCAGCCACATGCTACAAGGTGGCGCGACCAGCGCCGCCCTTGGCACCCCCACATGGGAAGGTTGGGCCGAGCCACCCACCTATACTGGAAAACCAGCGCTTTATTTGAACGCGCAGCCCGGTGATACGCCCTTGATCCTGCCGCAGGGCAGCCGGGTCACTCTGCGTTTTTATGGCACGATGGGTGCGTTACGTGTGACTGAAACGGTGTCGGGCCAGGGTGGTGTTGGGGAAACCCGCACAAATGATAGGGCCGAAGGGGATGCCGGCGCAGCGACCCACAGCTTTGACGTGGCGCATTCGGGTGATTTGCGCATGGAGGGCCCGGGTGGGCGGCGCTGGCCGTTACACGTAACGCCCGACAGCCCGCCCCAGATCACGGCCCTTGACCCCCGCGCAGCCCAAGGCCAGCTGATTGTTCCCTTTGAGGTGCAAGATGATTACGGCGTGGTATCGGCCAACGCTGAAATCCTGTTGGATTTGCCCCGTGTGGAACGCCGCTACGGTCTGCGCATCGCCCCAGATCCACGCACGCCGCTGCAGCTGACCCTGCCGCTGCCTGTGACCGGCAGCCGCAGCAATTTCATGGAAACGTTGACAGAAGATCTGTCGCAGCATCCATTTGCCAACCTGCCAGTGACGCTACGATTGCAAGCCCGTGATGGCATGGGCCAACATGGCTATGCGCCCCCCATAGCGCTGACGCTTGCCGCGCGGCAGTTTTTTAACCCGCTTGCCGCCAGCCTGATCGAAATGCGCCGTGATTTGCTGTGGTCGGTGGGGAATGCCGGTCGCGTCGCACAGATTTTACGCGCAATCACCGTTGACCCTGAAGACGTCATTGAAAATGAACAGGCATTCTTGATGTTGGGTGTTGCTCAAGACCGGCTGCAAATTGGCCTGGAAAACGGCACCCCCTCGCATGATCTGTCGCCTGTGCTGCGCGATGAAATCGCTGCCGCCCTGTGGGATATCGCCATTTTGTTGGAAGAGGGTGATTTGGCCGATGCGCAGGCCCGTCTGCGCCGCGCCCAAGAGCAGGTGGCCCAAGCCATTCGCAACGGTGCCAGCCCACAAGACATTGCCCGCCTGATGGCCGAGCTGGACGCCGCGATGCAAAACTATCTGCAAGCCCTGGCCGATCAATCTGACCCCGCTGATGGCCAAGACACCGCGCAAAACGATCGTGCGGGCCAGCAGATCACCCAAGATCAGATCAGCCAAATGATGGCGCGTCTGCAATCACTGATCGAAGAAGGCCGGATGTCCGAGGCCGCGGATCTGTTGGATCAGATCAACCGGATGATGGAAAATATGCGTGTGACCCAAGGGGCAGGGGGCAGCCAAACGCAGGGTCGCCAATCTTTGCGCGATTTGTCGCAGACGCTGCGCGATCAGCAGGGTCTGGCCGATGATGCGTTTCGCAGCCTGCAAGACCAACCCGGCCAACCGGGCGAAAATGGCCCACCAAATTTAGAGGATCTTGGCAACCGTCAGGGTGCTCTGCGCCAACAATTGGGCCAGCAAAGCCGTCAATTGCCCGGTTCCGATACCGCCCAAGGCCAAGCCGGGCTGCGCCAATTGCAGCAGGCTGACCGCGCCATGCGCGAGGCTGAGCGGGCTTTGCGCAATGGCGATATCGGCCAAGCAATTGATCAACAGGCGCAAGCTTTGGGGGCCTTGCGCCAAGGGCTGCGCGATCTGGGGGATGCCATGGCGTCTGACGCGCGTGATCCTGCCGTTAACCCGCAGATTGGCCAATCAGGTGCCCCCAACAGCCAAGACCCGCTGGGCCGCAGGTTTGGCGCCGAAGGCCAAGGGGCCACCGGCCAAGAGATGCTGCAAGGCGAAGATGCCCGTCGCCAAGCCCGCGAATTGCTTGAGGATTTGCGCAACCGCGCAGGCGACCAAACCCGCCCAGACCAAGAACGTGATTACCTGTTGCGCCTGCTTGATCAGTTCTGATCACAGCGGCTGTGCGTTTGCCTAGCCGGCTGGGCCGAATACCAGCGCCAGCCCAAATGCCAACTGAGCGTTTAACCAAACCCGCCCGGCGTCAACGGCTGTTACATATGTATCAAGTGGCGCGGCCAGGCTGGGAAACTGCCCGCCGATAGCCTCACCAAAGAGATAAACCACCAGCAAAGCGGCACCGATCCCCAGCATTAGGCCAAACCCCAAGCCCTCACCCTTTGCGGGCATTCTGGGCGCAGTATGTTCAAGGATGTCAGCGTTTTCCGAGGGTGTCAAAACGGGCGTGGGTGCTGTGGCCGCGGTGTCGCGGCCGGGGTCAGCCTCGGACCGCAGGGTTTTGGCGATTTCGGCCGCATCGGGCAATATATCGCGCCGATCGGGCGTAAAGACGGCCACGGTTTGCACGGTGTCTGCGGCGACATCATCTATGCTGCGGGGGGATGCAGCGCTGCGCCCTGTCGTCTTTTGCGACAGATCTTGCGGGGTGGCATCTTCCCATTCCAGTGCAGGGGTCAGATCTGTTGTGGCGCTCTCGGGGTTGGTGATTTCTGGGGCCATCGTGCCAAGATCGGCACTTTCAGTTGCAGCATCGGCCAGACGGGCCTCAGCCTCATGCTGGGCTTCGGCGCGCAGTAGATCGCGCAAAGCGCCATCCATCTCGGGCAGTTTGATATCGTCTGCCTCGGGGGCGGCGGCGGCTTTGGCACGGCGGGCAAACGCCAGTTCTGCTGGGTCTGGCGCTTCAAACCAGATATGGTTGCACAGCGAACATTGCACATCGCGCCCCTCTGGTGGCAATGCGGTTGGGTCAAGTTCATACTGCGCCTGACAGTTTTGGCATGTGATGCGCATGTTTGGATCCAGTTCGGGCGGGCGATGCCAAGGTTTATGCTTTGCTTCTAGCAAGGGCCGCCATTTTATCAAAGCCCCCACAACATGTATCATTGAAACCCGCGCCCCGGTCAGCGACAAGGGGCAAAAGGGCAAACGCCCCAGCAGGAGATCGCGCACGTGATCACATTTAACGAAGCAGCTTATAGCTATGGCGGGGGTGAGCTGCTGGCAGATATGTCGTTTCGGCTGCTGCCGGGGTCCTTTCATTTTTTGACTGGTCCATCGGGTTCAGGCAAAACGACCTTGTTGAAATTGTGTTACGGGGCCTTGTTGCCCACGGCTGGCAGCGTGGCTGTGTTTGACAATGACACCCGACTTTTGGACCGTGACGCGATTGCCAAAACCCGCCAACGCATTGGGGTTGTGCACCAAGATTGCCAGTTTCTGGATCATTTGACACTGGCCGAAAACGTCGCCCTGCCGCTCAGTGTTTCCGGGCGCAATATGGCGGAAGAATTGGCCAATGTGGCTGATCTTGTGTCATGGGTTGGGCTGTCGGGGCAGCAATTTTCGCGCCCCCCCGCGCTGTCGGGCGGCGAGCGGCAGCGGGCAGCGCTGGCCCGCGCATTGATCTTGTCGCCTGATGTGATCTTGGCTGATGAGCCGACGGGAAATGTTGATTGGGAAATGTCGCTGCGATTGCTGCGATTGTTGGTTGAGCTGAATAAGATGGGTAAGACCATCGTCATTGCGACCCATGATCTGAACTTGATCCGCACGGTCAAATCGCAAGTGCCCACGCGCGTGCTGCGGATAGCCAAGCGGCGGGTGCAACTGGCAGGGGCGGACCTATGACACCACGTTTAGGATTGGTGCTGGGCGCGCTGCGCGCCGATCAACAGGCAGACCGTGTGGTGCCACCCTCAGGGTTCACGGCACAACTGACCAGCTTTACAGCCGGGGCCATGGCATTTTTGGCGGTGTTTGCGCTGGCATTGTCGCTGGCGTCTGGCCGCTTGGCCGAGCGGTGGGAGGCCACATTGAAAGATACCGCCACCATCCGGATTTCCGCATCTGATGATCAGATTGCAGTGCAAACTGCTGCAGTTCTGGCTGTGCTTGAGACCACACCCGGTATCGCAAGCGCCCGCGCCCTGAGCATGGATGAGCAGCGGGCGCTGTTGGCACCATGGTTTGGCCCAGATCTGCCGCTGGACGCGCTGCCCTTGCCCCAGTTGATTGAGTTGACTGAAACCCCCCTTGGCGATTTGGACACCGAAGGTTTGCGGTTGCGCCTGGCGGCCGAGGCCCCCGGCGCGGTTCTTGATGACCACACCCGCTGGCGCGAGCCTCTGGTACGGGCGGCTGATCGGTTGCGGCTGTTGGGTCTGGCCTCAATTGTGCTGATTTTGGGGGCGATGGCGGCGATGATCACGCTGGCCACGCAGGCAGCGCTGGCGGCCAATGCCCAAGTGATTGAGGTATTGCGATTGGTGGGCGCACAAGATGGCTATATTGCGCGGGCCTTTGTGCGCCGCTTTAGCCTGCGCGCGTTGATTGGCGCGGCGGCTGGCACGAGCTTGGGTCTTTTGGCGGTTACGCTCTTGCCCGGCGTTGAGCCGGCGGGGGCGTTCTTGACCGGGTTGGGGTTTCAGGGGGTTACATGGCTTTGGCCACTGATGATCCCACCGTTATCGGCCGTGGTTGCTTTTGGTGCGACGCGTGCCGCCACTCTGCACGCACTTGGGAGGTTAAGCTGATGCGATATGCCCTGCAATGGATTCGCTCGGCGCTGTTTGTGGTGCAGATGTATGTGATGCTGGCCGTGATTGCGCTGGCCTTTGCGCCATGGGCGCTGGTGGAAAAGCGCGGTGCCCGGGCGGCAGCGCGGTTTTATTGTTATTGGGTGCGTTGGACGGCAGCCTGGATGGTGGGCCTGCGTTCAGAAATTCGTGGCACAGTGCCCACGGGGGCTGTTCTTGTCGCGTCAAAACACCAAAGCTTCTTTGACATCATCTTGATTATGAGCGCGCTTGATCGTCCGCGTTTCATCATGAAAAAAGAGCTGAAATGGATGCCGTTTTTCGGTTGGTATGCGCTGCGGGTGGGCTGTGTGCCGGTTGATCGTGCCAAACGTGGGGCAGCGATCGCGAAGATGGTAGAGGATGTCACCAAAAGCGCTGATGATCGTGGCCAGCTGATTATCTACCCCCAAGGCACTCGGGTCGCGGCTGGCGTGAAACAGGATTATAAGGTTGGCGCGGGCATTCTTTATGCCCAGTTGGGTCAGGCCTGCGTACCCGCCGCTACGAATGTTGGGGTGTTTTGGCCCCGGCATGGGGTTTACCG
>ERZ888423.2968-NODE-2968-length-11765-cov-5.381042_pt1 | contig 11765 bp, 7 predicted proteins | sample MGYA00520523_ERZ888423 | MGnify/ENA primary metagenome ERZ888423 (study PRJEB32303, sample SAMEA104408611) | aquatic metagenome | biome: Brackish water; feature: Pelagic; material: water | place: Baltic Sea | collected 2014-06-08T10:24:00 | depth 30,27 m ...
TATTCTCTCAGAAAATAATGCCTCCTCGAAACCCGGTGCAATTCAGAGGGCCACCATAGCAGCACTGCATCAGAATTGCTTAATAAGTTCTTTGACAGAAACCAAATCGTGCGACCGCAAAAAATCAATGCCCTTAGAAATAATCAGTTCAACTAGTGCGACAATTCCCACGACCCGCTTTTGACCATTTTTGCTATACCTCTTCTCAGTTTTCGTATGTGAGAAATTTCATTATAATTATTCTTTTTTAGGTAAATATTGATGGACTCAATATTGATGAGCTCAGCGGCTCTGTCCGTAAACGCACAACACGCACATAAGAAAAATATCTTGATGGTGTTTGGCACCCGCCCAGAAGCAATCAAAATGGCACCAGTGGTGCGCGCATTGCAAGAGCGGCAGGAGGTCAGTACAACGGTCTGCGTGACTGGGCAACACCGACAGATGCTTGACCAAGTGTTGAGTTTATTTGAGATTACGCCGGCGATTGACTTGAACATCATGCAAGCCAATCAGGATTTGGCGGATATCACCAGCCGTGTCTTACTTGGCATTCGCGACACGCTTCGCGATCTGAAGCCCGATGCGATATTGGTTCACGGCGACACGACCACCGCACTTTCTGCAGCCATGGCTGGCTTTTATGCAGGCATTCCGGTAGGACACGTTGAAGCGGGTCTTAGGACGCATAATGTGCATTCCCCTTTTCCTGAAGAATTTAATCGTCAGGTCATCAGCAAAGTCGCACGCTGGCATTTTGCGCCGACGCAGAGCAGTCAAGCGAACCTGCTGGCTGAAGGGACGGAGCCGAACGCTATTTACGTGACGGGCAACACAGTCATTGATGCATTGCTGTGGACTTTAAAAAGGCTCGAGGATGACGGCGCGCTCGGACATCAAGATCAACAGAGGCTCAATCAACTCTTGCCTTTCAATTGGCGAGAACAGCGCTTTATTTTGATGACTGGTCACCGTCGTGAAAATTTTGGCTCAGGATTTATCCAGATTTGTGATGCGGCCCAAGCGCTGGCTAAGCAGTATCCTGATGTGCCTATTGTGTATCCGGTGCACCTGAACCCCAACGTGCGAGAGCCTGTTCTGTCTCGCCTTGAAGGTCTGCCGAATGTCCATCTTCTCGAACCGCTACAATATGAGCCTTTCTCTCTATTATTGAAGCATTGCTATTTTGTCTTGACAGACAGCGGTGGTATTCAGGAAGAGGCGCCGAGCCTGGGTAAGCCCGTGCTTGTTATGCGCGAGACGACAGAGCGTCCGGAGGCCGTCGAGGCCGGAACGGTTGAGCTAGTGAGTACCGATACGCGTCAGATCTTGGCCTCATGTATCCGCCTCCTTGAAGACCCTGATCATTACAAAAAAATGTCAGAAGCGCATAACCCATATGGTGATGGACATGCGGCTCAACGCATCGCCGACATTATCGTGCAATGGTCAGTGAGTGCTTAGTTAGGAAAGTGAAATAAATAGCGAAGTTCAAAAAACACACTATCACCCCCGCATGGCGCGCGCTGCTGGAGTGCTCTGGCTAAAGCTGAGGGTACCAGCGGTTCAGCTTTAAAGTTAGAGTCTAGACTGACTTGATGAAAAATCTCATAGACCAAGCCTGCCACTGGCGTGTCAGCGCAAGGGACGAGGGTTTTCAAATATAAATCGGTTTCAGAGGGCAGCAGGACTTTGGTGCCACGACCGTCTTGCACCCAAAGCTCTAGTCCGGTAGATTGCCGTACCAGCGTGAGTAGCTTTTTAAACTCCGAAGGTTCCGAGTGCCCCTTAAAAAATGCGGATAAGTAGACAGGCTTGTTAGAAAAATTCCTAAGTGTGCTCACTTGACGACGTAATTGGGTGGACAATACCTTTTCGTCATCTCTTGCTCGCCAGCGACGATCATCAATCTCCAAGGGAAGATACCAACCGACGATGCGCTCTACAGGAAGTGTGTTGAGCCATGAATTTGAAAGCGCCATATTTTTTTCGTTATTGACTAAAAAATAAGGTTCTAACAACTCGGTTGAGGCGTCCAAGGAAGAAAAGGAATCAGGGTCGGCATACAGCCCAATGACTAAATTCAGATCCGCATTCACGGCATCCTTGAGGCGATCCTTTAACCATTGCTGTTCGATGCCATTTGAGAAAATATCGCCGTGGCGCGTCCATTGAATGACAAGCGTGTCAAAGCCTCGTTTGCGTAATTCGGAGAATGTCTTTAGCCAGAAAGTTGTCGGAATTTTCATATCCCGAAGAAGGGGTTGATAAATCATTCCCGTAAATGCCTGCGCGCCAAAGCTTGTGCCACACAGTAGCAACACGGTCATTACCCACTGCAGAATGATTGTTTTCACCAACGCACTCCCATCGTGACTAAGGCAGTAAAGCGATCATTTTGATAGGTCTTGATCGCACCCTGAACCTCCAGACCCACGTAATAGCGGTTCGCATAGGCGCTGTAGCGCGATTGGTTTGACCATATGTTCCAACGAAAGCCGGCACCTGCACGGATATCGGGTGAGGTTTCACCGCTAATCTTGTTTGCTAACAAGCGGGTATAGGGCTCAATAGTCTGGCCTTGTTCAAGCTTGTGGTGATAGCCGAAGCGATAGTCAGCTGTGAGCGCATAGGCTTGGTTACTGAGGTAGTAGGCGGAGTCCAGATACAGGTTTTGTGAATACCAGCCGGGTCCTGCGGGATGCCAGTCGTCGCTATAGGCACCTGAGTTTAAAAAGGAGGCACTGGCACGCAGCATGGTGTTGGCGGGCGCGCTGGTATAATGATCGAGCGGGATCTGTTTCTCGGCTGCCAAGTAGAAAACATAGTCAGAGAAGGGCTTCCAGCGCAGACCGACGCCAAGCATGGGCGCATAAATCGGAAGCGCCGAGTTGAGCGGCCCACTTCCTCCAAATACTCTCGCATAAACGGAAACGGTTTTGCCGTTTCTGATCGCCGGATTACCTAAGCGGTAGTCAAACTCAATTTGCGAGTAGCTTTTGAAGTTCTGACCAGGAACGGGTGATTGCACAGACGCCCCGGGAGAGGTGCCACTCATCGCGTCTAGGCTCAGCGTCCAACGCCTCGAGAGATCCTCATGCATACGACGCAAGGCGAATAAACTTTCGGTATGGGCAAGCGTCTGCTCCTCTGGCGGATAGCGCATCAAGTGGTCGACAGAAAGCTCGATGTAATGTTTTGATTGCTCATTTTCTCCAAGACGCTGATCGATATAAGCGAGTTGCTCAATCACCCGCGTGTCGTTAGGCCTGAGTTTTAGCGCTGCTTCCATTTGGACTTGCGACGCAGCCAAATCACCCAAGTTGTACTCAAGAAAACCAAGGTCCGCTCTTGTCGAAGCATCCGTTGGCGCAAGTGCCACAGCAGTCTGCAATGATGCCAATGCCCCGTTTAAATCACCTGCCTGTCGTTGCCAGCTTGCAAGCTCGCTATATTTACTGGAAAGCGGGGCGATTTCAATGGAGCGTTTCATGGCTTGAATCGCGGCCGCGACATTGGTTTCGCTCACCACACGGGCTTTGATTGCCCAATAGTCAGCCGTTTGAGCACCTTTCGTGCGTTCGTATTCTTTTAACCATTGCGAAGCGAGCCCTTTATTTTTAGCCGCAAGCGCGGTGACAGCTGCTGACAGCCAATTGTCCGTTGACATCGCACCGGCGCTGACTACTTTTTCCCAAGCTTCAACTGCGCGTTTGTTGTCTTTATTTTGAAACGAGACATACGCAAGCGCGCGTTCGTTCTCAGGCGTTGGATGCAGACGCAGGGCTTGTTCAAAAGCATATTGGGCCAAACCAGAGCGCTGCTGCCGCTGATAACACTCCCCAAGCATCAGCAACTCTGTTGCTGTGTATTTGTCTGACATGTCACCCAATACGGCCCTGACGCCTGAGCAGTCGCCGACTCGATTGAGCATAGAGGCTTGTAGTCGACGTAAGCCTGTTGTTTCAAGTGGTGCGGTGAGGCGCGACCGGTCGTTTCGATCTAGCAAACTGGGCTCACGGGTCGCAATCAAATCCAAGCGAGATACAAGCTTTTCTCGTAAAGATGAGGACATGCCATTAAAAGGATAACGCGTCATCAGTAAATGCCAAGCTGCGGCATTTTGCCCAGACTCCACCATGCGGTAGGTGATCGCATCCAATAATGGATCGCCTACATTGCCCAGTTGAGAAATAGAGGTCGTCCAAGGAACTTCAGGAGGGAGCGCGACACCAGCGCCAAGTTTACGCTGCTGTTCTGATTCTAGAAGGCTTGCGTTGTCTGAGAACCTGAGCGTGTGCATGGCGAGCGGTCTGAGATTGTCACCATAAGCTGAGCTAACGAGCGTCAGCCATTCGCGCTCCTGAGCGCTCGTCTCAAGATGCTTTTCCTGGTCAGCCAGAAAGGCGGCCATGAGTGCTTTATCTTTCGCGCGCGACTCAGCGATAACCATGCGCGTGACTAAACGATCGCGTTCAGTAGACGAGGCATTTGAAAAAGGATAGGCTCGAATCAATAAGCGCAAGGCCTGATCTGCATCACCGTTGTTGAGCAACTGAAAGCTGAGGCCGTCCACAAGTGAAGTCTGCGTAAGCGCGGAGGCCGGCCATTGGTCGATTAATTGATTCGCTTGTTGCTGCGCATCGTTACGCAGCAACATCAGAATTGAAAGTTGCTCTTTAAGAATCCAATTTTCCGGAAATTTTGATGTGTAGCGGGCTAATAAATTATCACTCGGTGTTGATACCGTTGCCATGAGATTGAGCCATACTGACTCAGCGTGTATCGACTCAACAGCGGGACGATTTTTTGTTAAAAATTGGCGCAGTTCAGAAGGATTGTTTTTTAACGACTCAGCCTTGGTAATCATATCATTTGTTACGCGTTGAAGATAGACGTGTTTGGCCTGAAGCAACTTTTGATCATCAGGCTTTTTTTTCAGTTGGTTGTCTATCAGGGCAATCGCCTTGTTGGGGTCTCCTGCCTCGGCATAAGTCTCCGCGAGATAACCGATAAGATTCGGACTATCCGGAGCAAGTTCAGTTGCACGCTGAAAACTCTTGATTGCTGTATCAAAACGCTTTTGATCCAGCGCTTTGAAGCCTGCATCCACATGTGGAAACACGGTAAATCGTTGGCGTGGTGCAAGGTCTTGAGACCAGTCTTCCCGCGACCAGACCTCCGTCGCGACCAGCAACGTTCCTGCGGATAAGATTTGTATGAAGGGCCAAAGTAGTTTTTTACGTCTCATGCGTGAGTCTCGTTGGGACGATAGAACGATTGGCGGGATCAAACAAGTCCATCACCGTTTCCATCGACGGTTGGATCTCGGCTTGCAGTGCAATAGCGTGCTCGAGTGTTTCCCGCGTGAGGATCTCATTGTCTACGAGATACTCGCCGAGTGGCAGCTCTGTGCTCGCATGTTGCAATAACACCGCTGAGAACGCTGTCGAGTCAATGCGACCTAGTGTTTGGAGCACTTCACCCAACATAACTTGTCTGGATACAAAGTATTGCCAGGCCGCTTCCCGATCACTTGCTTGAAGTCGATCAAAGGCTATTGCAGCGTCGAGCACTTCGCGCGGATCTGCCGGCCTGTATCGTGCATAAAAATGACGCAAACCAACCGTGACTTGGCCGATCTCAGCGATGACATAGTCAATCTCAACCCCGAGTTTGCGGCGCAGTGCGGACAGTGCAATCGGACTAAGCGAAGATTCTGAGGCGACGATCATTCGATTTGCCTCTTGTTTGATTGGCAATACGGCATAGTGCAAGGCAACCGCAGGTGGTACGCGCGCGATAAGTTCTTGCGACAAGCGATAGGCATCCACGGATTGAAATGAAACATTAGCCTGCTCAGCAAGCCCTTGTGCGAGTTGCAGGGGTGTAATTTGTGCGCTGTGCACAAGCCACGTACCGATACGCATACCCTCTGGTTTTTGTAAAAGAGCCGCTTTGAGTACGTCCTCTGTCACGAAGTTCTGCTTGACTAGAATGCTACCGATCATGCGACGTGCTCTTGAAATTTCGCCGATTGCCAGAAAGTCGTGTGTCGTTTTATCCCAGGCAACGCGACGAGGATTACCTTGTTGTAAAACTTGCTTGATTGCACGCCAGTTAGCGAGAAAATTTATCAAATTACCCATAAACATTCGAGGAAGCGACAGCAGACCCTGAAATAATCCGTAGTACTCGGTGACAAAAAAGCTTCGTTGAAAGACGCGGTTAACCATAAAAATCGCATTGATCCACAACAATATAATCAAGACTTCATTTTCCGCAAATATCGATAAAAAGCGATAGGCGTCTGTCCACAACATCTGGTAAAGCCAAATGAGGAAAAGTTGGAAAAAAATGAGGTTGGCAGCGAAGCTGAAAAAGTTTGTGAACACCCCTTTTCGATCACGCCACAGGAAATAATTTAGCCGCCAATCACGCGTCCATCCATGAGTGACGTAGCCTTGAAAAACAATACCGATGATCCAGCGAGACTTTTGTCGAACTGCTGTCGCAATCTTGTTTGGAAAAAATTCACGCACACAGATAATGCTCGACTCTCTAATGCTTTGCCCAAAAATACGTGTTTTGTTCGAAAGGGATTTGGTTTCATCCTGCACAGAAAAACGAACAAAAATTTCTTTAAGGCCGAACTCTTTTAAACGGAAGCCGATGTCGTAATCCTCTGTCAAACTTTGTGTGTCAAAGGCAATGCCGTCGCCATCGACGAGCAGTGCTTCAATCGCACGACGACTAAAGCAAGTCCCGACGCCGGCACTCGGCACTTGTCCTACGAGTGCTTCGCGAATCGGCACGTCTTTGGCATGGAGTTCAGTAAACTCATCGATATAGTGCATGCCGACGAAGTCATACCACTTTCTTTCAAACGGGTAAACAGGGACTTGAATGAGGTCCTTGCGGTCAACCAAATAGTTAAAGAGTCTGAGCTCCATCGGGGAGACGACATCCTCTGAGTCGTGCAGAATAAAGCCCGCAAATTGCAAATTTGCCCGCCTCTCAAACCGCATGATAGCGTCAAGCACATTGTTTAGACAGTCTGCCTTACTCGTTGGGCCAGGTCGGGCGCACACCACTTTGTGCACGTTTGGAAAGAGCGCATTGACCTCATCAACATCGCGTTGTGTATCAGGATCATTGGGATAAGTACCCACGAAAATATGATAATTCTCATAATCGAGAGTGCGTGCCGCCATGTCAGCCATCGAGCCAATGACGCCCGTTTCTTGCCAAGCCGGGATCATGATAGCCAGAGGCTTTTCTGGCACATTTAGCAAAAGAAACTGATTGGAGCGCGCGTGCTGCTTATAAATCGTCAGTTTGCGCCATAACCATCTAATCCAATAGGTCAGGTCAATAAATAGATCATCTGCGCCACTGATCGTAAGAAAAAAGGCAATTACAATCACGACGTACTTCAGTCCGTATAGGTAAAGGGACAGATAATCTACTAATTGCATGTATGCATTTCGTTCAGATCAAGTCATCAAGAGCGCGAAAGAAATTTTTGAAAATATATCATGATTATTTAGCCATCAACTGTACAACCACAATTGTTATAATAAAGATAACTTAGGGTAGTTGTCAACAAAGATGTCCGTTCTTTCATGCGACTTACTTTAAGTTATTCGATTCAATTATTGCGTTATTCACGACTATCACCAGTCGAACACTATGGTCTTAGGATCTGATTCGGGCCCCTGTAGAAAACGGCAATTACGGCCGACACTTTCAGTCTCGCTATAGCCTGTGATCACTGTAAAAGCGGTGTTGACTGAAAGAATGACTTGGTCAGAGCCTGCCACACATACGCCCTGAGTAATAGACCTTAAGGCCTGATCCAATACTCGACGCCCCATGCTCCTTCTGGGTATGAAAGTGGGATGAGCTGAATGCGTATCCATGATTTTCTATTATCAAGGAAGATTGATTACAAATGAGCACGTCTCGCGTGTATAAAATAGGATTCTTACACTTGGCTTGTGGATTAGTGTTATTACCAGAAAATCCTTATACAATAAATTCATCTGATTTTTATTAGAAAGCAGCCATGACTGACGAAATCCAAAAAATCTATTCCAAGATAGTGGCGCTTGAAACCGAGGTGAGCGATTTACGTCAGGGCTACTTGCTGATTAATCGACGCTACTCCGTTGCCCTTACATCCCTAAAAGAGTTAACGTCCCATGCCTCAGAAGCGGCTAAACGGTCTGCGAGTGGCGCCCTAAAGGCAGCAGAAGCTGCCAAGCATGCGGCTACTGCCGCTACCGAAGCGGCTGCATTAGCAGTTCTGAAGGCTGCCGATGCGTCAGCCGAGGCAGCAGCGGCAGCAGCGCAATCCGCGATTGAGGCAGCAGCAGCAGCAGCAGCAGCTTCTGCAGCAGCAGCGGCGGCGGTTGCTGAACAAGCAGAGGAATCTTCATTAGTTGCCTCTGCTCAAGCAGCTGAAGCTACCAGAATTGCGGCTGAAGCTGCAACTGAGGCGGTCAAAATGTCGAATCTTGCGTCTGAAGCTGCTCGCTCAGCCCATATTAAAAATGAACAAACAAAATGATTTGGCATAAGGCCCTGCAAGAATCCTTTGCTTTAGCCTTAACTAACGCCCTATTGGCACGTTATAACAAAATTCCATCCGCATCTTTTTTGGCTAGAGAATTTAATTTGCGCGCCACTAATTTAGAACCTATTACTCAAGAAACAGCGCGGCGCTGGTTAAAAGGCTTGGCTATTCCTAAATTTGATAAATTGTTATTGCTGCGATCTTGGTTAGATTTAGATTTAAACGCTTTGGGCTTACCGAGCTTAGAAGCGGCTGTCAAAAAGAATCAATTACAAAAAGACTTGCTTGCACGCCAAGAAGCTTTTGTTGCTAGAACTCAATCGATTAAAGAAGCCTTAGAAGTGCTCATGCGTGAAGTTGAGCGTCTAGAAGCAGCACTCGAGGGTTTAGCAGCTTAGGGTCTGGGAAACGTGAAGATCACCTTATGGCCGATTTGAGTCATCTGAGTGAATTTAATCAATTAGACCGCTTCCGACCCAAAGCGGACTATCGGCATAGCCTAAGCATCACGATACTGCTGAGCAATTTCCAGAATATTATTCTGCTCTGCGATAAAGGCGTCAACAATCACAGGGTCAAACTTAGTACCACGCATAGAAATGATCTCTGACGCTGCCTCCTCATGAGTCCATTGCCGTTTATAGATTCTCTTACTCACCAGTGCATCGTACACATCTGCGATAGCCATAATTCTGGCAGCCACCGGAATTGCTTCTCCAAATAAGCCTCGCGGATAGCCCGAACCATCCCAATGCTCGTGATGTCCACCGGCAATTTTAATGGCAGTACCGATAATTGTTTTCTTGTTTTGATATTGCAGATTAGCTGCGGATAATACTGATTCACCAATGGTGGTGTGCGTTTTCATGGTAGCCCACTCATCATCATCAAGCTTGCTAGGTTTTTGTAATATTGAATCCGGAATCCCTACCTTACCAATATCATGTAAAGGCGCCGCTCTAAATAGAAGATCTATCTTTTGCTCGTTGATTTCATCTGGGTATTTGCCCATATCAAATAACCTAGTAGCGATGACCTTTACGTAATGCTGGGTTCTGATGGCATGGTTGCCGGTTTCGTTGTCTCGAACCAGTGAGAGTGCATTTAGGCTCGCAAGCATCTGGTCTTCAGTTTGATGGGTCTCGGCAATACTTTCCTCGATAGCTTCCTCTGCCTTTTTAAGCATTGTGATATCTGAAACCTGTACATAAAACCCCTGCACTTGCCCATCCTGAATATCGGGAATATATTCTGCAATAGAATGGCGCACTTCACTGCTACCCGGTACTGGAATAGTCCGCCCAAAGGTTTGTGCTTCTCCACGAAGCACTGCCTCGATATAAGGCAAGTTTGATCGATATAAGTCATCCCCAAGCAAGAGCTGAATATGTTTACCTAATATCTGCTCTGGGGCAATGCCAAACCATGAGGTATAGGCTTTATTGGCAAATCGATTGAGTAAATTCTTATCCCAATATCCCACCATGCTGGGGTTAATATCGAGCACCTTTTGAAACTCAATGCTTTTTTGCTGTAATGCTTTTTGGTGAAGCGTAGAGTTGGTAGTGATAAGACTCTTCATTGCCTCATTCAGGCTGGACAAGTCCTGCTTTTCTAGCTCAAGTTGATGAATTTTATTTTCAAGATTAGAGGGCATTATGAGCTTATGCAAAGGCGCAATGATGTAGTCGTTATAGAAAATAGTATCAAAATACTGGTCTTTATGTTACCCCCCCCCCGCAATATTGGTCAAATTTAAGGAAAATTTATATGCCCGAAGGGCTGTTAATGGCCGTTCTTTGCCTCTCAAATGCCCCAAAACAGCTTATTTTGAAGGGCTGCTACTGAGTGGATAGGAGGCACTAGCTAGTTTGTCGTTTAAAACGACAGCGCATGAATAGGGTTTGGCTGTTATGAACTGAGAATCAGTCACTCAGATTTAATTATTGCTGGAGACAGAGAACGACCCAAAAGCGACGTTAGTCAACAACAATGAACTGCTTGAAGTAATCAGTTATTTCTGCGCATTCGCCTCATAGAGCTGAAATCGGTTGCCCCCCGCTTTTTTGGCTTGGTACATGGCGGCATCTGCTTGTGAGAGCAATTGGCCCGGGCTTAGCTGGTTATCTGAAAACAGGGTAACTCCAATGCTGGCTGAGCATCTACATTTTCCAGAATCGTCGGACTGACATGTCTTATGTTCGACCCCTTTTAAACAAGCAGTAGCAGATAGACTTTTACATAATTTCTCTGCAGTATTCTTGGCTCGCAAACTGGCTTCGGCCCGATCCTGACCTAACTCACCGAGGATGATGGCAAATTCATCCCCACCAAGCCTTGCTACGATATCAGTTTCTCGAACACCTTCTTTTAAGCGTTTGGCTACATCAATGAGTCTTACGTCCCCCAACTGGTGTCCATAGGTATCGTTGAACTCCTTAAAGTGGTCTAAGTCAATAAAGAGGATTGCACCGTGCTGTTGATTACGTTGGGTTTGTAAGAGTTTTTGAGATAGGCGATTTTCAAAGAGTCGACGATTGAGTACTTTAGTTAAGGGATCATAAAAAGCTAATTGCAGCACTTCTTTTTCAGCGCTCTTGCGGGCAGTAATATCACGGATAAAAACCAGAAATTGCCCTTCACCATCCGGATGGTAAGTTGTACTGATCTCGACATCCCATAGCGTTCCATCCTTGCGGCGGTGAACTGATTCAAATTGACCGCGTCCTTCTCTAATGATTTGTTCAATATGTTGCCGATTAGCAATAGCGTCTTCTTGCGCCTCTAAGTCTGCAATACGCATACTTAATAGTTCTGCTTGGCTATACCCTGACTGACGACAATAAGTATCATTGACGGCGAGGAGGCGGCCCTCATTATTGGCGTGCCAAAAGCCATCTAAGGTTGTGTCAAGGATATTATGTAATACCGTTTGAGCACTGCTCATCTCCTCTTGAAGCTGTCGATGCTCAGTAACATCACGGACAATCGCAATATAGAAACTCGGCTTATCTTCAGTATCTTTTAGGGCTGAAATCAGTAGGTCATTCCAAAAGGCAGTGCCGTCTTTTCGATAATTGAGAATCTCACCAGAAAAAGAAGTGCCAACTATGCAGGCTTCTCGGATCTGATCTATGGTCTTAGGATCTGATTCGGGCCCCTGTAGAAAACGGCAATTACGGCCGAC
>ERZ888423.2969-NODE-2969-length-11764-cov-5.623025_pt1 | contig 11764 bp, 13 predicted proteins | sample MGYA00520523_ERZ888423 | MGnify/ENA primary metagenome ERZ888423 (study PRJEB32303, sample SAMEA104408611) | aquatic metagenome | biome: Brackish water; feature: Pelagic; material: water | place: Baltic Sea | collected 2014-06-08T10:24:00 | depth 30,27 m ...
CAGTTATGTAAACACAGGTAGAAACCCTGTAATGCAACTTTATTATGGTGACGGTGGTTTACAAACACCAATCGGTTATTCAAGATTTATATTTGATTTAGATTTAACTCTTTTACGAGAAAAACTCGCAGAAGGTACAATTTCAACAGGGTGTACTGATAATATGACTCACGTTTTGAAGATGACTAATACCTCATCTTTTAGTGAAGATCTTCTCAATACATCTATGCCTGATGGTAGCCAAAGAGCAACATCTTTTGATTTAATTTTATTTAGAATCCCACCAAAAGATTTTGATCCTGCACAACCACAATATTGGGACGAGGGTGTTGGTTATGATTTTTATGATGTTCCCGATCCTTTAGGTCCGAACAAAGCATTTTCTGTAAGGCCATCGAATTGGTATCAAACAACAACTATTGGTACTTGGGAACAACCAGGTATTTACGATAATAGAAATTTAGGTCCGATGCCGTTTTCAGCATTAACCATAGTTGATTTACAACATTTCGAGTTTGGTAATGAGGATATTGAGTTCGATATGACGGACGAAATAAACGAACTATTAATAGGTGGTATTGTAAATCCTGCAGGTTGGGGTATTGCTTACGTTCCTACAGTTGAAAATTTATCGGGTACCACAGGTACGTATTCTGTTGGTTTCTTCACAAGACATACCCAAACATTTTACGAACCTTACTTATTAACAACGTATAATGATATTATTGATGACGATAGAAATAACTTCTCTTTAGGAAAAGTTAACAAGTTATACTTATATATCTATGAGGACGGTGACTTTAAAAATTTAGACGAACCACCAAGAGTTAGTATTTCAGATGCAACTGGAACACCAATTGTAGGTTTACAAAACATCCAATCTTGTTTAAGAACCAAAGGTGTTTATGAGGTGGTAATACCGGCATTAATTGGTTATCATACCCCATGTATGTTTACGGACACATGGTCCAACTTAAAAATGAATGGGTTCTCATTACCTAATCAAATTAACGAGTTCACAGTTTACCCGATTAAAAAATCAATCCAAATCGGCACAAACACGAATGACCCTGCACAATATGGTTTTAGTTATTATGGATTAAAACAAAATGAAAAAATATTGAGGGGTGACACTCGTAAAGTTGGTGTAATTATTAAACAAGCATACACAACTAACAAACAATTACCAAATGTCGATGGTCAGTATAGAGTTTATGTTAGAGAGGGTCAAACTGAAGTTATAGTTCAAGACTGGACTACTCTTAATAGAACGCCAAATGAGTATTATTTCATCTTTGATACAAGAGATAAAATACCTAATGAGTACTTTGTTGATATCAAAGTTACCACTTCGGGACAGGTTAATGTTTACAAACAACAAATTAATTTCCAAATCGTAAATCAGAAAGTAGAATAACCGAATATTTATTAATAAAAAAAAATGTCAACTTTTGTAATATTAATATGTAATGAAAACCAATACGCGTATGTTGATGAAGGTAGAGAAACTTTATCAGCAGGTGAAACTTGGTCATTCTCAGGAGATGGGGGTCAAATAATCTGTGGTACGGTTATATCGGCATCCACAGTAACACCTAATTATTCTGCAGTAACACTATACGACGGTTGTGGTGAATGTTTAGGTGCCACAACATTATATTTTACCGCAAATACAATCTATGATGAATGTGTTATTTGTAATGACACAAGTATAACTGTTGATGCACCACATCCTATATGGACAGGTTTATATGGATCACAAATTACACAAGGAAACGCCGTTGTATTAGGAGGACCTAATGGACTTAATTCTTAGATTATGAAAAATTTAGATAGTATTATTAAAAAAGTTATCAAAGAAACTAAAGAAGATAGATCTTCTCGTTATATGTTCTTCTCTAATTTACAACAAATGAGAAGACAGTGTGATTTATTGTTGGATTTAGATCAAGATATGGTCGAGTCTATTTTAGAAGGTGGTCACGATTGGGCTCAAGATCATATTGCGGAAGCAAAAAACAATATGGATCAAGTTTTTGATTTCATGATGAATGAATCAAAAAAAGATGAAGAAATGTCTATGTCATTAAATGACGTAGTTATGGAAGGTCGAAAAAAAACAGGAACTAAACTTTGTGCCAGAGGTAAAGCATCTGCAAAGGCCAAATACGACGTGTATCCCTCCGCTTATAGCAATGGTCACGCTGTCCAAGTCTGTAAAGGAAAAATTAAAGGACTTGACGGAAAAAGAAGGTGTTCAGGGGCTTTTTGTTAAAAAATAAAAGAGATTAATATCTCTTTTTTTGAAGTAGTTAAAATAATCTATTATATTTGTGGTTATAAACTAAAAACTAACCATGAAGAAATTTTTCTCAAGAATCTTTAAAAGACTAAAACATCGTATATTTTTATTATTCAGTGGTCGATCTATAAAAAAATTAGAAGATGATATTGCCACGTATGAAAAAACATGTTTTAAAATCTGTTTAAAACTTATTTCACATCGTGATTCTGAGTTTATGATCGCACCTATGTCAGGTAAAAGATATATCCGCAATAACGAATTATCTATGTTCATCACGATGGACTTTGGTAGAGTTGAGATTACAAATCACGTATTTAACTATAATGTCAAACTATTAAATCGTGATTGGGAAAGATTGGTCTACATCTTTGATACTGAAACCGAAAAAAGACGTTTAGAAATGGAAAAAGAAGTTAGTTCTAACATTAAAAATTCTTTAGAACACGTATTGGGTCGTTTAATCGAAGTAACGGAAAATAAATAATTATTTCTTCTTTGGTTTATAAGAAGTCATAACGGGTTTTTGTCCTTTCCCTCTTTGTGGATCTTTCTTTTCGGCAGTTCTTTTTTGTTGACATGCCGCTCTTTTTGCAGAATCACTCATCTTACCTGCAACTCCTGCCGCCCTACATTTAGGATACGCACCTTTAGAAGTGTCAGGTCGTCCACAAGGGGGGTGTTTTCCGTCGACTTTACGACAAATGTTAACCCACGGACCTTTTGGTTGAGAAGATCCCTTAGGTTTCTTCTTTTTACCAAACCATACTGCAAGATCTTCATTCAATACACCCTTGTTTGAAATCTCAACCCACTCATTAAATGGGATTTTTTCGCTAAAAGGTTGCATTTTTTCTTTAAACGAAGCCTGATTACTTTTCTCAAAAAATTTATTTTCGATATATCCTTTTTTTTCGGAGAATGACGGTAAAGGATTATGCTTAATATGGTCTTGTATTTTTACCGCTTGTCTCTCTAATTCACGTATTTGGTCTCTTCTCAAATCCCAAGTCTTATCATAACTATCATACTGTACTAGTGGGTTTTTATAATCGGATACCGACTGAACAAATGGTTCTAATGAGAATTTCTCCCATGGTCTTAATCCTGGTCTTACAGGTAGTGAATAAACACCACCACCCGAACTATCAGTAGCAGCTTCTTTAATTACTTTTTTAATTATTTGATTTAATCTATCCATATTACTATAATTATAAATATCTCATTTATTAATTATGGAACAAGAAAATGAAAAATATGGTAATCTATTTGGTACTATAGATCTATTATCGGAGGATCACTTAGAATTAATACTATCGACTATGGATAAAGAACATGCTCTTTATTATTTAATAGAATCGGTTAAAGTTGCACATTCTAAAGGTGTTTATAGTATTGGTGAATCAGAAGTGATCTCAAAGTCAATTAGAACCCTGTTAAAATAAAAAAAGGTCAGATTTCTCTGACCTTTTTCTTATTCGGTATTTAATTGATTATCTCAATTCTCTCAAGTCAAATGTTCTAACTCCATCAACTGTGATACGTCCGTAGAAACGGTTGTTAACCATTTTCTTAGCGTAACGTGTCATAATACCTTTGATAGGTGTAAAGTTGAATGGGTTGTACATTGTAGGTGTTAATTGTAGAGGTACATACGGTGCGTAAATGTAACCTGTGTCTAACAATGAAGTTCCTTTGTGTCCGATCAAAACTTGGTTTGGTGGGAAGTAAGGATCACGATAAACTTGGTAACGACCTGATAATGTTCCAACTCTTTCAATACCCATGTTGTATTGGTCTTGATCTGGAGCTGCGTTAGATACGTGGAAGTATTCTAAATCATCAAAGATAGCAGAAACCTCAGAAGATACAACGATCCAGTTAGCACCACCTCTCAAAGTAGATTTGTGGATTTGTGCTGACAATTGGTTGATTGCTGTAATCAATGTTTGGTTCCAGTCTTTCTGAGTGTAAGATGTTGTTTGACTAATTCTTCTCCATCCGTTGTAGTCCCAACGTAATTGCCATGCTGCACCTTTACGTAAGTCACGTAAGATTTCACGGTCGATCTCAGCTGCTACTTGTTCTGACAACAACGCTGTCAATTCAGCTTCAGCATCGATGTTGTGGAATGCCGCAACGTCTTGAGCTAATTCAGGAGACCACTGAGCTCTTAGTTTTCTTTCTGTAACAGATACAGTAACTGACTGAAGGTCAAAAGAAACTTCACCAATTTGATCTTCGAATTCTAAACTTTCGTATCTTCTGTACCAAGCCATGAATACGTTAGCACCACCTGAGAATAATGTAGTACCTGTGTAACCATCTAAAGATGTTGCATCACAGTCAGCACATACAGGACAAGATAAATCAACCTCTAAGTAGATTCTACCGTTAGCGTCACAAACATCGTAGAAGTTTGAACCGTTACCTGTTGGAGGTGTTGATGCTGCTCCGTAGTTGTTACCGTTGTTAGTAAATTGTGTCGCTTGACTGTTACCATACTCAACAATACCTTTACCGTAAACTTGAGTCACAACTCTGAACAATAAAGGAACGAATACTGTGTTACCTTGGTATGTACTTGTAAGAACGTTACATGGTGTAGTTGCCGCAGAAATTGCAGATGTACCATAAATTCTTAAATCAGAAAGGAATGCTTCAGTATCCATTTCGTTACCATCAGGACCGATTAATTTACCAGCACCTGCGTTAGCAAAACCTTCTAATTTGATGATAACTTTTCTTGTGTTACCAGCGTATGAAGTTAAAGTGGTATTTACCAATGCACTACCAGTCCACTGTTGTACAGTTGTGGTAGCAGTAACTGCAGTCCACTTACCTTTAGAGTAATCGAACAATCCTGGAGGATCTAATGACGCCTCATTACCTTCGTAGAATAAATCGTAAAGATCTTTTGTATACGGGTAACCACCTGCAGTCGCGTCGTAACCAACATTAGGGTTAGTAGGACCGTTTGGTGCTCCTAGTGGTGCGTAGTGCTCTCCACCTGCTGTGTTAACAGTGTCTGGATACAAGTTAGCATATTCTGAAGATGCATTTTGATATCCTTGGATTTTAGGTACAAAATAGAATAATTTACCGATAGGTAAGTTCATTGCTTGTACTGATACGATGTCGTTAGCTAATAATTTAGAGAATACACGTCTTACGATCGGGAAAACTACAGTTTCGAATGCTCCGTTAGAAGTTCCGTCTGAAGATGCTTCGTTGATAAGGTGTGACGCTTGGTTCTCATATAATTGAGCTACGTTTTCTTTTAGGTGACCTTTTAGGCCATCTAAGAAGCCTAATTTGTCCCATTTGTTAATTGTGTCTTCTTTGATAACTTTAAGGTGTTTTAACCCGATGTTACCTACAAGACCTGATTCTAATAATGCTCCCATTTTTTTGGTTTTTTATTATTTGTGTTTATTTTTTATTTTAATTTTCCCATCAAATCCTTCATTCTTAAGAATTGTGGATTCTCATAAGTTTTTGATTCAATTAAATTTGCTGATGAACCTGTTGATACAGTTTTGTTGACAGTCCTTTCAATTGACTCGGTTATTTTTTGTTCTCCGTTAGAACCTGTAGAAGATGATAATTCATCTTTGATAGTTCTGTAAAGATTTTTTGATTCTCTTAAAGACTCGACATTATCAAATCTTTTAAGAATGTTTATTTTTTCTTGTTTTGTTGTTGAGTGTTCAGTAAACAAACGTGTAGCGTAAGCCAAATTTGAGTTAAACATAGCAACCTCATTCAATTTAGTTCTAAATACATCAAGAGCTTTTTTGTATTCTTCATTTTTCTCTCTTAACAAGTTAACCTCGTTAATTGATGATTCAGAGAGTTTGAATGGGTTAAACTCCATATTTCTATTGTTCAATCTTGCCTTTCTAAGTCCACGGCTACCATCTTTAGATCCATTACCCAAAGTTCTTGCGGCTTCTTTAGTTTCTTCTTTTTCGTAAGTTTTGTAGTGACCTTTAACATCTCCTGCTTTTTTCTCTACACCATTTACTTTTTTACGCTTGTATTCGTGTTTATTTGAACCCCAATTTTTTTCTTCCTTGTATTCAAATTTTGCTTTACCTGTACCCATGGCTTTAGTTCCTTTTCCGAAAGCTTCTTTTTTCTTTTCGTCAAAACCTCCGTCCATGTTAGGTTTTTTATCGTAATTGAATTTAGGACCATGTCCGATTCCAACCCCTTTAGGTTTGATAGCCTTTTTAACGGCTTCCATAACCGCTTCCATGTCAATGTCCATTTCTTCTTCTTCATCCATTTCGAAATCCATATCCATGTCTTCCTCTTCGTCTAAATCAAATTCCATATCCATCTCTTCTTCTTCGTCAAGACCAAGACCTCCTTTGATAGCACCTGTAGCGGCACCACCCCAAGACCATCCTTCACCCATTTCAGCGTCGTCTTCATCTTCCATTTCGATTTCATAGATTGTCTCTTCCATTTCAACGTCGTCGTCTTCCATTTCATTTAAATCTAAGTCATCGTCCATTTCGTATAATTCGTCTTCCATTTCAGATTCTCCTAATTGGATCATGTACTCGTTATCACCGTCTTTAAAGTGAACATTTCCACCTTCTTTTTTCACAACGATTCCATCTTCATCTCCCATAGCTTTGAAAACTCTTAAAACTTCTTCATCTGACGCATTTGTCAAATCGATAGTTTCTTCGTCATCAACATCCATATCCTCATCGTCCATGTCAAATTCCATATCCTCATCGTCCATATCCATATCCTCATCGTCCATGTCTAGGTCCATCTCCATTTCATCGTCCATGTCCTCGTCTTCAACTTCTGTCTCAGTATCGAGTTCTTCCTCACCTGCCATAGGTTCGTCTTGTTCGTCAATCTCCTCTTCGTCTTTTGCTTCTTTAAGGGATTCTTTTACCAATTGTTTGATTTCTTCACTCATAGTAGACTGAAGTATTCCTTTTGCATTTTCTCTGAGAGTCTCCTCCAAATTCTTGATTTGGAAAAGAGCATCCTCAACTACGTTTTTATTATCGCTCATATTTTTTTAAAGAGTTTTCAAATAAATATCTATGATTTTCAAAAAATTTCGGTTTATGAACATTTAAGACAAAAAAAAATGGGAAAAGACACTTTTGTCCTTTCCCATTTCCAGAAAATTATTATTATTCTTAACCTTCGATTACTTCGTCAATTTTTGATTCACTAATCGAAGTGATTCTCCAATCCATAGAATAATTTTCATAAACTTTCGTAACCTTAGCCTCAACGTCAGTCGGTGAAAATCCACGAACTAATTTCTCTTCTCTTACTTTTTTTACTTTACCTGTTTCAGTATCAACGATATCTGTGGTAATTTTTGCTACAAAATACTTTTCGTCCATAATTTTTTTATTTATTTAAATAATCGGACAATCTATTCATTAAGTCAAGTGATTTAGCTCCTGTTTCACCAACATGTCTCTCAGCTTGTACTCTTTTTTCCTCATCCAAGTTTTCTTCATAACTCATTCTTTCACTCGGATCTTTAAACAAGTATGCTCCTGGTGTAGATGGAGATGACACTAAGTCAAAACAAATCAATTCAAAGTCATCCTGAACTTCATTTTGTTCACCAACCTTTTTAAGAGATCCCACACCACGAGAAGAGATACCTAATGTTACTCCCTGACGTAGGTAATTCGCGGCTAAATCTCCTTTAGTAGAAACAACTCCTCTTTCGTGAAAACCAGGACTTGTCAATAATTTAAGTTTACCTAACAATACAGGACCATCCCACCATATATCAGTAATAATGTGTGATACTCTGTCGAGGTCAATTAAAGATGATTCAGGGTGATTTAACTCTGAAAGGGAAATACCCTTATTAATCATCTTTTTATAGTTCTCAGCCTCTCTTTTGAGGATCTTTTCAGGGTATACTCTACCATTTCTATTTGGTGTGTTGTATTTTTGTAAAACCGCATAAAACTCAAATGGTTTTGAGTGATCCGACATATCTTTATTTTCTTTAATAAAGCTTAAGTTTCTTCTTTCGTTCGGATCAATATATCCAGCATCGTATTCAACAAGAATACCACGACCTGAATCTCTCGGACCTAATATTTTTAAATCGCTCATTTAATATTTTATTTATAAATACTAAATAGTTTCAGTTTCTTTCTTTATAGGTTTCTGATTTCCGTTTTTTGTTAGGTAAAATTTAAAGTATTTGTTTTTGTTCATAACATCACCATATATTTCTTTGATGAGATTTTTAACGTGTTTTTTTAATTTTGGTGATTTAAAGTCCATAGGTTCCAATAGGAACAAATTAACTTCTAAATTCATAAATGATTTCTTTTTCATTTGTAAACCACTTGTTCGTAAATCAAGGTCTACTATGAATTTAGAATCAAAGACTTCTTTGTTTATGTTTTCTAAGACTGAATGTTTAACTGTTCTTGACATATTTAATACAACTCGGCTCCAATTTTCTACCTCGTCTTTTGGTTCCGCCCATGTCTGGATGTTTACATAAATTGATTTTAGGTTCTGTGCGTCTATCGTTCCATAATGTGATTTAAACGTGCGATACCCACTCAATTTTGTGGTTTTCCCTTTCTTCATAAAGATTTTTCATATACTAAAGGTTTATTTTTAGTTAAATGTAATGAATTATTATATTTATATCAACAACCTAAAAATTTATGTTATACGTAGAAGTAAAGAAGGGAAATATCGAGAAAGCCCTAAAAGATCTCAAAGGTAAGGTAATTAGGACTAAGCAAAATGCTAAATTATTTAGTAGAAAAGAGTTCACAAAACCTTCAGTAGAAAGACGTGCTGAGATCCAAAAAGCCGCTTACATTCAGAGATTGAAATCCCAAGAAAATTAAAGACCCTCGTTAAGTTGTTTTAACTTATAGTAACTCAATTCGTTGAATGATTCGGTCTGCAATCTATTCAAAACTTTTTCTATAGTTTCTTGAGTTTCAGAATCGGATTCTGATTTTTGGTTGTTTAATTTGTTAACAACCTCATCTTTAATTTTATTATAATTCTCAACTAAAGTTTCTTTAGGTGTAGATAAAATGTTTTTTAATTCCTTTTGTTCTGACTCAGATAAAGAAGAAATAAATCTTGCTACTGTTTTGTTTGCAACATTCAACATAGAGTTAAGTGGAACTTGTATGATTTCTTTTTTTTCCTGTGTTTTGTTTTTTAAAGACTCTATAATTGTTTTTTTACTTGTGATTTTATTTTCTAAAGTTAAAACATTTGTTGAGAATAAATCGTCAATATTTTTATATGTGTTTTCACATTTGATATGACCGACCCAAGACTTTAATTCTTTAATCTGACTTGGTTTAATTTTATTTACCAAATTTTCATAAGCCGTAATTGACTCATTAATGAATTCATTTGCAACTGATTCAGATAAACCCTTATTAGATGATAATTCGTCGTATAAAAAGAATACTTTTGAGATATTTTTATTTTTCAATACCAATTCCTCAAATACAAATAAATCTCTTTTAAGATTTTTATTCTTATAAGATTCAGTAAGACAAGTTTCTATTTTTGATTTTAATTCTCCAAACATTTTTCTTTTTTGTTATAAATATCATTTAATTCTATTTATGTCATCAATTTCTGTATCGGTAGTCTCTTCGCTAGTAATATCTTCATCTACTTTTTGACCCTCCCACCAATCAAGGTCATCCATGTCCGTCAAATAACTAGATAAATCATCTTCATCAACATAACTACTAACTGTATTAACCCAATACTCCACCACATACATAACTGCTTGTCTCCTCGTCGTAACTTCAAAGACCTTAAGGGTTGGTATTTTAATTTCTTCAGTTTGGTAATTTGGATTTTGTTTATGCAGTTGGAAGAGAAAATTTAAATCTTGGTTATTAATCTCTATACCAATCGTCTCTAATGCGGTCGTAATCGCACGTCCATTCCTATAATCGACAATGGATCTAGGATTACCATTACGTTCTATAGATTCATCCATAAGAGATAAAATCATTTTAAGATTTTTTTTAGATGTATTTTCAAACCTACTCACAATACTAGTCTTTCATTAATTTATCTAATTGTTCTTCAATAACACCTAATGACCCATTCATTTTTTGAAAATCTAAAAACTCATCTTCATCAAAATTGTCATCATTACTTTCTGTTAGTAATTTAAATCTATCTTTTTTAACGCTTTCAGGAATTGGTGGTGCCTCTCCTCCTGCTGGTTCAGGTGGTGGTGCTCCACCTAAATCGGCTGGTGCTCCCCCCGCTTCATCCCCACCTGCTGCTGGTGTTGCTGTAGATCCTGTTACAGGTTTATATAATCTATCAACCGTATCAAAGACACCTGTTTTAGTGATGATTGTTGCGGTATTATCAAGTTCTGCAGATACAGCTCTTTCCATTCTAATTTGTTGCAATTCAAGTTTGATCTCATCATCAGAGAAACCAAAGATGTGTTTCTTAGCCCAAGTCGCAGATGTAGGTTGGATTGATTTAGGAATTTCAGAAACCATGTCTTTATATAAGGTCACTTTTTCTTTCCATACGTCAATCATTAACAAGTCAGCTTGTTTTGATGGGTTTGTAAGTTGTAATGTAAAGTTCGATAACTCATCCTCAAATCCCATTAAGAATAAGTGGATAATGGCGATTTTATTTAATTCAGCAATTGCCGATTTTTGTATTCTATTGATTGTTCTTGCAAAACGGATATCTAAAAGTGATAAGTTTTTACCGTCACCCACAGGTTCCTCAAAACCTAAATAAGCTTTAGGGATTCGAAGTGCGGTAACTAATTTCTTTTGGATGTATTCGATATCTGCAATTTCAGATAGGTTTTGTGCGCCAGGTAAAGTTTCGATAGGACTTGCTTGTGCGGCGTCACGAACAGGAATAAAATAATCTTGGTCAACCGCCATTTGGTTAAATCTTAAGTCAACGTTACCTGTTTTTCTATCAACAATCTGATCTCTTTTAAATTTGTTTGCAACTCTTTGTACGTATGGTTCCACATCTTTATCGTCCATGTTTCCTACGAACACTTTAAACACACGTCTTTCAGGTGCTCTTGATGTACGATAGATTAACATCGCATCTTCAGACAATACCAATTGTTTCCAAATACGACGAGCTTTTTCTAACATAGATGTTCCATAAGGAAGTTTTCTATCATCACCTAATAATCTGAAGTGAGCAACCTCCCAAGTGTTAAATTCTGCGTCTCTTGTTTTCCAAGTAAATTTTAACGCTTTTCTACTTGTGTCCATAGTCGCTTGGAACGTTCTTGCGTCTTGGCCTCTTTCTAAACGCTCAATCTCAATATTGGGTAACTGCATGCAACCTGTTACACCTTTTTCAGCATCTAATTTTAAATAAACAAAGTTATCACCATACTTACACATGTTTCTAATCCACATGGGTAAGTTAGTATTGATATCTAAC
>ERZ888423.2970-NODE-2970-length-11760-cov-39.984280_pt1 | contig 11760 bp, 8 predicted proteins | sample MGYA00520523_ERZ888423 | MGnify/ENA primary metagenome ERZ888423 (study PRJEB32303, sample SAMEA104408611) | aquatic metagenome | biome: Brackish water; feature: Pelagic; material: water | place: Baltic Sea | collected 2014-06-08T10:24:00 | depth 30,27 m ...
ATGCTCCAGAAAATCGGCGATTCCCTCAAGGGCAAGTCAATCCTGCCCTGGCTCATCCTAGTCCCCCTCGCGCTCATCTTCGCGTTCTGGGGTGCGACGGGCATGGTCAGCATGGACTTCCTCGGCGCCCAGACCTGGGCGGCCAAGGTGAACGGCAAGCAGGTCCCGCTGCAGGAAGCGAACGATGTCTGGCGCAATCAGCAGTCGCAGTGGCAGCAGCAGTTCGGCACCGATATCCCGGACGATGTGCGTGCGGAGCTGCAAGAAGGGGTGCTGGAGCGCCTCATCCGGGCGCGGCTCGTCGGCGATCGCAGTCAGGACGGCGGCTATCGGGTGAGTGAGGCGCGGGTCCAGCAGGAGATCCTCTCGGAGCCGGCCTTCCAGGTCGACGGCCAGTACAGCGAGACGCTGGCGCTCGCCCGGCTCGCGCAGATCGGCATCACCCCCGAGAAGTTCCGCGCCGACATCCGCACCAGCCTGCAGAACGCGGAGCTCGAGCGCGCCATCGGCGTCTCGGAGTTCCTGACCCCCACCGAGATCGGGCGGCGGCTCGCCCTCGAGGATGAGCAGCGCGAGGTGCGCGTCGCGCTGCTGCCTGTCGATCGTTTCCGCAGCTCGGCGGTGCCGGACGAGGCAGCGCTCGCGGCCTGGTACGCCAAGAACGGCAAGTCCTTCGAGACGCCGGAGTCGGTGAGCCTGCAGTACGCCGAAGGGTCGCTCGCGCAGATCGAGGCCGGCATCACGGTCACCGAAGATGACCTGCAGGCCTTTTATGCCGAGAACAAGGACCGCTACATCGCGCCGGAGCGCCGTCGGGCGCGCCACATCCTGCTCGCGACCGAAGCCGACGCCAACGCCGCGCTCGCGCGTCTGAAGGCGGGCGAGGACTTCGCGACCCTCGCGCGCACGCTCTCGACGGACACCGGTTCTGCCGAGGGCGGCGGTGACCTCGGCTTCTCGGACCGCAACGCCTTCGTGAAGCCCTTCGCCGATGCGCTCTTTGCCATGGCGCAGGGCGAAACCCGCGGTCCCATCAAGACCGACTTCGGCTTCCATCTCATCCGTCTCGAGGGCATCGAGGGGGGCGGCACACGCGCCTTCGCCGAGGTCCGCGCGGATCTCGAGCAGGAACTGCGCCGCGACCGCGCCGCCGACCGCTTCGGTGAGCAGCAGGAGCAGGCGCAGCGCCGGGCCGAGCAGCCGGGTGCGGATCTCGCCGCCATCGCCAAGGATCTGGGCCTCGCGACCGGCGTGGTGCCGGTGTTCCTGCGCGGTACGGGCGGCGCGCCGCTCGGCACGGACCCGGCGCTTGAAGCGGCGGTGTTCGGCGACAAGCTGCTGGGTCAGCGCCTGATCAGCGCGCCGATCGCGCTCGGCGACGACCGGTTCGTGGTGGTGAAGGTCGCAAGCCACACCAAGGCGGCCATCCCGCCGCTCGCCAGCCTGCGTGGCGAGGTCGTGGCGGCGGTGCAGCGCGAGCGTGCCACGGCGGCTGCCCGCGCGGCGGCTGAGGGGGCTGCAGCCCGCGTGGACAGCGCGGCGACCTTCGACAACGCCGTGCGTGCGCTCGGCGTGGTCGCGGAACCGGCCCGCTTCGTCGACCGTCGCGACCCGGCGCTGCCCTCGACGGTGCGCAGCGCACTCTTCGAATTCCCGCGCCCCGTGCGGGGCAAGCCCGTCACGCGGGCCGTGCCGCTGCCGGAGGGCGGGTACGCGATCGTCACCTTCACCCAGAGCCGCAGCATGCCGAGCGCGGGCGATGCGCAGTTGCGCAGCTTCCGCGTGCAGCAGATCACCGCCGGGCAGGGTCAGGCGGCGGTCGGTGCGTATATCGAGGAATTGCGCAGCAGCGCGAAGGTCGAGAAGAACCCGCGCGCCTTCCAGTAAGGGCGTTACTCGCCAGCCTCGGGGAAGCTCATGCCGACGGTGTTGAAGCCGCCGTCGACATAGACGATCTCGCCGGTGATGCCGGCTGCGAGGTCTGAGCTCAGGAACGCCGCGGCGTTGCCCACATCCTGCTGGGTGACATTGCGCCGCAACGGCGCCACCTCCGCCACCCTCGAGAGCATCTTGCGGAAGCCACCGATCCCGGCGGCGGCGAGGGTCTTGATCGGCCCCGCCGAGATGCCGTTCACGCGGATGCCTTGCGGACCGAGGTCCGCCGCCAGGAAGCGCACATTGGCCTCGAGGCTCGCCTTCGCAAGGCCCATCACGTTGTAGCTCGGGATCGCGCGCACGGCGCCGAGGTAGGAGAGCGTCAGGATCGAGGCCGCCCGACCCTGCATCAGCGGCAGGGCGCCGCGGGCGAGGGCGGTGAGGCTGTAGCTCGAGACGTCATGCGCGATCGCGAAGGCCTCGCGCGAGGTGCTTGCGGTGAAGCCGCCGGCGAGCGCTTCGCGTGGTGCGAAGGCGACCGCGTGCACCAGGATGTCGAGCCCGTCCCACCGCTCGCCGAGCGCGGCGAAGGCGGCGTCGATCTGGGTGTCTGAGGTGACATCGAGCGGCAGCACGATGTCCGAGCCGATGGAGGCCGCGAGCGGCTCGACGCGATCTTTGAGCCGATCGTTGGCGTAGGTGAAGGCGAGCTCGGCGCCCTCACGATGCATCGCTTCGGCGATGCCCCAGGCGATGGAGCGGTCGGTCGCGACGCCGACGATCAGCGCGCGCTTGCCTGCCAAAAATCCCATATCAGCTCCGTCGTGTGCGGATGGCGAGTTTTTGGCCGGGACGCAACACCCCGGCCACCTTGATGTCGTTCCAGGCGGCGATCTGCCCGGCGGTCACGCCATAGCGGCGCGCGATGCTCGAGAGGGTGTCGCCGCTGCGCACGGTGTGGGTCACGCGCTGCACGCTGCCGCTCTCCACCGGGTTGTTGCGCCCGGCGCGGTTGTTGCGGCTGCCCGAAGTCGCTGCGTTAGCGACGACCAGACGCTCGCCCGGCATGAGGGTCTGCCCCGGTCGCTTGCCGTTCAGGCGCATCAGCGTGTTGACATCGATGTTGTTGCGCTGCGCGATGCTCCAAAAGGACTCGCCGCGGCGCACCACATGCACCTGCGGCCGGGCCGTGCGTATCGCCGGCGCTGGGCCATCGACGCGGGCGGCGGCGCGCAGCACCTTCGCGGGTAACTCCGAGCTGCCGTTCGGCACGCGCAGGTCGGCGCCCGGGATGAGGGCGCTGCTGGAGAGGCCGTTGAGCATCCGCAGCGTCATGTCGGTGGTCTTATAGCGTGCTGCGAGCCCGGCGAGCGTCTCGCCCGGGGCGACGATGTGGTGCGTCACGCGCATGAGTTCATCGGGCGTGAACTGCGCGAGGTTCTGGCGGAAGAGTTCCGCGGAGTCGATCGGCAGCAACAAAGAATGCGGCCCCTGCGGCGGCGTCGCCCAGCGGTGGAACGCGGGGTTCAGTTCGAAGAGTTCATCCGTGGTCACACCCGCAAGTTCGGCGGCAAGCTTCAGGTCGATCTGGTGGTCGATGTCGACCCGCGTGAAGTACGCCTCGTTCGGGATCGGGCTGAACTCGAGGCCGAGCAAGGCGGTGTCGCGCACCACGCGCTTCATCGCCAAGAGCTTCGGCACATAGGCGCGCGTCTCGGCGGGCAGCTTCAGGTCCCAGAAGGTGATCGGCTTGCCGGCGGCGAGGTTGTTGCGCACGGCGCGGCCGACGCAGCCTTCGCCGCAGTTGTAGCCGGCGATGGCGAGCAGCCAGTTGCCCTGGAACTCGTCGTTCAGGTATTGCAGGTAATCGAGCGCCGCGCGCGTCGACTCGACGACATCGCGTCGCCCGTCGTACCACCAGGTCTGGGGCAAGCCGAAGCGGTTGCCGGTGCCGGGGATGAACTGCCAGAGCCCCGAGGCGCGCGCGCTCGAATAGGCGAAGGGCTCGAAGGCGCTCTCGACGACCGGCAGTAGCGCGAGCTCCATCGGCATGCCGCGCTTGTCGATCTCCTCGACGATGTAGTGCATGTAGAGCGCAGCGCGCCCGAACACGCGATCGAGGTACGCCGGGTTGCGGGCGTTCCAGAGCGTCTGGTTGTCGATCGCGGTGCGGTCTTCGTCCTCGAGTTGGAAGCCCGCCCGGATGCGGTCCATGAGATCGGCGTAGGGGTTGCCTGCCGCGTCGGTGCGGATCAGGGTCGAGGGCGCAGGACCGGTGGGCGCGGTCGCGGCGGTTTTGCCGCCGGGGTAGGAGGGCGGCGCGCGCAACACGGCGGTGGCGGCAGTGGGCGGCGCGGGCGGTGCGGGCTTGGCAGGTTCGAGGCCACGCGAGGCGGTGGCGGGGTCGGACAGGCTCGCGCAAGCGCTGAGCGCGAGCGTGCAAAGAGCGAGGGCGGCAAGCCTTAGGAGGGGGGTCCGCATATCGCGGGTATTTAACCTTCAAGTGCCGAAAATTGCTATTGTTTTCTGCATGCTTCCGGGACCGATTTCACAGTGGTTGGATGCGCCGCGTGGCCGCTCGCTGCGGCAGGGCGAGGCCGCGCTCGTCAGCGAGTCGCTCGAGGATTGCTTCGGCTGGGAGATGCTGCAGATCGGCGCCTGGGGCGAAGGGCGTGCGTTGCTGACGGCCGCTCGCACACGCTCGCAGGCCTTGATCGACACCGCCCCCGCGCCGGGCGTCGATGTGGTCTCGCGACTCAGCGCGCTGCCGATCGCGAGCGACTCGATCGATTGTGTGTTGTTGCCGCACACGCTCGAGTTCGAGGCCGACCCGTACGGTCTGCTGCGCGAGGTCGATCGCGTGCTCGCAGGCGATGGCAAATTATTGGTGCTCGGCTTCGCGCCTTGGAGCCCCTGGGGTCTGCGCGCGGCGGGCAGTCGCGCAGGCTTCCCGCCCGGGCTGCGGCGGTTGCTCTCTGAACGCCGCTTGCGCGATTGGCTGCGTCTTTTGGGCTACGAAGTCGGTGAGACCCGTCGTTATCTCTACGAGCTGCCTTGGGGCGATCCGCCGGCTGCGGGCTGCCGGATGCGTCGCGGCTTCGTCTATCCCTGGCCTGCCGGGGCGTTTTTGTTGCGGGCGCGCAAGCGTCTGCACACGCTCACGCCGCTGCGATCACGGCTGCGCGAGCGGCGTGCGTCAGTGCTCGGCGGCATCGTCAAGCCGTCCCCGGTCAATCGCTCCGAACCGTGAAACGCGTCGAGATCTACACCGATGGCGCTTGTCGCGGCAACCCGGGGCCGGGGGGTTGGGGCGCGACCTTGGAGTCCGGCGAGCACTTCCGGGAACTCTCCGGCGCCGAAGCCGACACCACCAACAACCGCATGGAGCTCACGGCCGTGATCCGCGCGCTCGAGGCGCTCAAGCGGCGCGCCGCCGTCACGGTGCACACCGATTCGGAGTATGTGCGCCGCGGGATCACCGAATGGCTGCCCAACTGGAAAGCGCGCGATTGGAAGACCGCGGACCGCAAGCCCGTCAAGAACCGCGACCTCTGGGAGCGCCTCGATGAACTCGCCGTCGGTCACGACATCGATTGGCGGTGGGTGAAGGGGCACTCGGGTGTGCCGGGCAACGAGCGCGTCGATGCGCTTGCGACCGCAGCCATCGACGCGCTGCTAAAATAGAACCATGCGCCAGATCATCCTCGACACGGAGACGACGGGCCTCGAGGTCTCCTCGGGGCACCGCGTCATCGAGATCGGCTGCGTGGAGATCGTCAGTCGTCGCCTGACCGGTCGAATCTTCCATCGTCACCTCAACCCCGACCGCGACAGCGACGAAGCTGCGCTTGCGGTGCACGGGCTCACGCGCGAGCGCCTCGCGCGGGAACCGCGCTTCCCCGAGGTGGCGGCGGAGTTCCTCGATTTCGTCGCGGGCGCCGAGCTCGTGATCCACAACGCGGCCTTCGATGTCGGTTTCTTGAACGCGGAGATCCGTCGCCTGAAGGGCGAGCATCCGCCCATCGACAACCTCTGCCGCGTGCTCGACACACTCGCGCTCGCGCGCGAGATCCACCCCGGGCAGCGCAACAGCCTCGATGCGCTCTGCAAGCGCTACGGCGTCGACAATTCCCGTCGCGCGCTGCACGGCGCCCTGATCGACGCGCGTATCTTGGCCGATGTTTATCTCGCGATGACGGGCGGCCAGAGCGCCCTGGAATTGGGTGAGTCGCGGCCGCGTCGGGGGGCGAATGGGGCTCTTCCCGCCCCCGTGGTGCGCAATGCCCGGCCCGAGGGCGCCCTGCGCGTCATCGAGCCCTCGGCCGCCGAACTCGCCGCGCACGAAGACTTCCTGACCCGCATCGCCAAGGCCGCGGGCGGGCGCTGCCTTTTCAAGGATCCGCCGACGGCGTGAAGATCCTCGTCACAGGTGCTGCCGGCTTCATCGGCATGCATGTCGCCGAGCGGCTGCTCGCGGCGGGCCATCAGGTCACGGGCCTCGACAACCTCAACGACTACTACGACCCCGCCCTGAAGCAGGCGCGGCTCGCGCGGCTGCGGGACCGGCCAGGCTTCGCGTTCCAGCGCTTGGATCTCGCCGACGGGGCGGGGATGCGCGCGCTGTTCGCCGCCGGAGGCTTCGAGCGCGTGGTGCATCTCGGGGCGCAGGCCGGGGTGCGATATTCTTTGACCCACCCGCAGGTGTACCTCGACAGCAATGTCACCGGCACGCTCAATGTCCTCGAGGGCTGTCGGCACCACGGTGTCGGGCATCTGGTGTTCGCCTCGACGAGCTCGGTCTATGGCCTCAACACCCGCATGCCGTTCTCGCCGCACCATGGCGTCGATCACCCGCTCTCCCTCTACGCCTCCACCAAGCGGGCCGGGGAGCTGCTCTGCCACAACTACGCGGCGCTCTTCGGCTTGCCGGTGACGGCGCTGCGCTTCTTCACGGTCTATGGGCCTTGGGGTCGGCCGGACATGAGTCCCATGCTTTTTGCGCAAAAGATGCGGGCGGGTCAGCCGATCGATGTCTTCAACGGCGGGCATCACCGCCGGGACTTCACCTACATCGACGACATCGTCGAGGGCGTGGTACGCGCCTGTGACCATGTCGCGACCCCGGATCCCGCCTGGGACAGCGCGGCGCCGGATCCTGCCACGAGCCGGGCGCCGTACCGGATCTACAACATCGGCAACCAATCGCCCGTGGAACTGCTGCGGTTCATCGGTCTTTTGGAGGAGAACCTCGGCGTGAAGGCGCAGATGAACTTCCTGCCGCTGCAGCCGGGGGATGTGCCGGACACCCTGGCCGACTGCTCGGACCTCGAGCGCGCGGTGGGCTTCCAGCCCTCGACCCCCATCGAGGAGGGGGTCCGGCGTTTCGTCGCGTGGTACCGCGAGTACGACCCGCGGGGGCTATAATCGGCGGATGACTGCGCCCCGCCCGACGCCTGCGATGCAGGTGCCCCTGCTCGACCTCAAACCCCAGTACCGGGCCCTCAAGTCCGAGATCGATGCCGCCATCGAGCGCGTCTGCGACGCCCAAGCCTTCATCTTGGGACCCGGGGTGCGCGAACTCGAGGCCGCCGTCGCCGCCTACAGCGGTTGCAGCCACGGTATCGGCATGTCCTCGGGCACCGATGCCTTGCTCGCGGCGCTCATGGCGCTCGACATCGGCGAGGGCGACGCCGTCATCACCTCGCCCTATACCTTCTTTGCGACCGCCGGCACCATCGCCCGTGCCGGCGCACGATCCTTGTTCGTCGACATCGACCCGGCCACTTTCAACCTCGCACCGGCGGCGGTCGAGCGGCTGCTGCGCGAGGATTGCGAGCGGCGGGACGGTCGCGTGGTGCACCGCGCCACGGGCACCGTGGTCCGCGCGCTGATGCCGGTGCATCTCTATGGGCAGATGGCCGATATGACGCCGCTGATGGTCTTGGCGCGCGAGTTCGGCCTGCGGGTCATCGAGGACGCCGCCCAAGCGATCGGTGCGGCCGACGGCGAGAGGCGCCGTGCCTGCAGCATCGGCGACATCGGCTGCCTGTCGTTCTTCCCGACGAAGAATCTTGGCGCGTTCGGTGATGCGGGCATGTGCGTCACCAACGACGCCGCGCTCGCGGCCAAGCTCGCGATGGTGCGCGTGCACGGCATGGAGCCGAAGTACTACCACCAGCTCGTGGGCGGGAACTTCCGGCTCGATGAGCTGCAGGCGGTGGTGCTCTCGATCAAGCTCAAGCACCTCGATGCTTGGACGCTCGGTCGGCAGGAGAACGCCTGCTTCTACTACGAGGCCTTCGAGCGCGCAGGGCTCAAGGGCACGGTGACGCTGCCCGCCGCGCTGCCTGGCGTGCGGCACATCTACAACCAGTTCGTGGTGCGCTTCCCGCAGCGCGATGCGCTCAAGAAATACCTCGGCGAGTGCGGCGTGGGCAGTGAGATCTACTACCCCGTACCCTTGCATCAGCAGCAGTGTTTCGCGCCGCTCGGATACCAGACCGGCGACTTCCCGGAGTCCGAGCGCGCCGCCGCCGAGACGCTGGCGCTGCCGATCTTCCCGGAGCTCTCGCGCGAGCAGTTGCAGTATGTCGTCGACTGCATCGCGCACTTCTACGCCCATCATGGCTGAGCCCCTGCTCGAGGCCGCCTGGGCTGCGCTCGCGCAGCACCGGGCGCGGCTGGTGTCGCATCACACGGCTGATTTCTTTGACGACCCGCAGCGCTTCGAGCGTTGTTCGGTGTCGGCTGCGGGGTTGCTGCTCGACTATTCCCGTCAACCGGTCGATGCGGAAGCGTTGGCCGCGCTCAACGCGCTCGCCGATGCCGCGGGCTTGGCGGATGCCATCGCGGCGATGTTCCGCGGCGAGGCCATCAACACCACCGAGGGCCGTGCGGCGCTGCATGTCGCGCTGCGTCAGCCGCGGGGGGCGCAGATCGGCGGCGCTGCGATCGAGGCCGAGGTGTTGGCGGAGCGCACGCGCATGCTGGCGTTCGCGGAGTCCATCCGCAGCGGCGGCCGCTTCGACACGGTCATCAACATCGGCATCGGTGGCTCGGACCTCGGGCCTGCCATGGCGGCGCAGGCGCTGCGGCATTTCAGGGGCGGGGCGAGCGCTGGGGCGCACCGCTTGCCCACGGTGCACTTCGTGGCCAATGTCGATGGCTGTGCGCTCTCCGATCTTCTGGAGACCGCAGACCCCGCGCGCACGCTGTTCATCGTCTGCTCCAAGACCTTCACCACCCAAGAAACCCTCGCCAATGCGCGTACGGCGCGTGCTTGGATCGCCGGGCGTCTGAGCGAGGCAGCGGTCCCGGCGCATTTTGCGGCGGTGTCCGTCAATGCTGCCGCGATGGACGCCTTCGGCATCCACCCGGACCAACGTTTTCGGATGTGGGATTGGGTGGGCGGGCGCTACTCGATGTGGTCGTCGATCGGCGTGTCGCTCGCGATCGCCATCGGCGCGGCGAACTTCGAGGCGCTGCTCGCCGGCGCGCACGCGATGGACCGGCATTTCCGCGAGGCACCCTTCGGCGAGAACCTGCCTGTGCGGATGGCACTGCTCGGGGTGTGGAACATCGACCTTGTCGGGCTGCCGACGCTCGCGGTGCTGCCCTATGACTCGCGCCTCGCCCGTTTCCCGGCGTTTCTGCAGCAGCTCGATATGGAGAGCAATGGCAAGCGGGTCACGCGCGACGGCGGTGCCGTCGCACATGGCACTGCGCCGGTGGTCTGGGGCGAGCCCGGCAACGAGGCGCAGCATTCGTTCTTCCAGATGCTGCACCAGGGGAAACCCCGTGCGGCGATCGACCTGCTGGTCGGGATGCAGTCATCGTGTGGCCGTGAGGATCATCAAGCACTCGCGATCGCCAACGCCCTCGCGCAGGCAGAGGCTTTCCTGCACGGGCGACGCTGCGAGGGCGTCACGCCCCATCAGGTCCACGAGGGTGACCGACCGGTGTCGCTGCTGCTGTTCGATCGGCTGGACCCGGCCACGCTCGGTGCCTTGGTCGCGCTCTACGAGCACAAGGTGTACGCGCAGAGCGTGATCTGGGGCATCAATGCCTTCGACCAGTTCGGCGTGGAGCTCGGCAAGCAGGTCGCCAATACGGTGTTGCCGCTGCTGCAGGCGGAAACGGCCGAGACGACGGTGTCGCCCTCGCTGCGCGGGCTGTTGGACACCGTCCGGGCGCGGCGTGGGGGTGTGGCGTGAGGGCGGGTCGGCGGCATTGCATGGCGCTCCGGTTGCTGTGCGGTCTCACGCTCGCTGCCATGATGGCGCCGGCCGTGGCGGTGGCGCAGGTCAATGATTTCGGGGTGGGCGGCATCCTCGACATCCCGAGTGCACGCATGAACCCCGAGGACGAACTCACGGTGACCTATTCCCGCAAGGACGTCGCCGACATCTATGCCATCGGCTATCAGGTGCTGCCGCGGTTGGAGGTGAGTTTCCGCTACTCGGTGAACAACGCTCGTAAACTCTCGCCGGTACCGGGAACTGAATGTGAGTTTGGAACAGGCCCGTCGTATGGCTGCGATGACAACCGCGATCGCAGTTTCGAAGCCAAGTTGAAGCTACTCGAAGAGTCCGAGTACTTGCCCGATGTGTCGGTGGGGATCCGGGATCTGTTGGGTACGGGGCAGTGGGGTGCGGAGTATCTGGTCGCCTCGAAGCGGATCGGCGAGAACCTGGATGTGACCGCGGGCATCGGTTGGGGGCGGTTGGCCGAGCGTTCGGTCGCGAGTAATCCGTTGATCCAGCTCGACCCCGCCTTCGCAGTTCGGGACACCGATTTCGGCTTGGGCGGAACCTTCTCTTTCAAGTCGTTCTTTCGTGGTCCCGACATCGGCGCGTTCGGCGGCATCCGCTACCGCATCCCGCAGTGGCGGGTCGATCTGCTCGCCGCGTACAACAGCGACAGCTACGAGCGGGAGCGCAGGCTCAACACCATCCCGGATGCAGATCCCTTGAGTTTCGGTGTGGAGTGGGAAGCGACGCCCGGCGTGCGCCTCGCCGCCAGTTGGCAGCAGGGCAACCAGTTCGCCATCAAGATCAGTGCTGCGCTGAACACTGGGCAGACCTCGCCGCGTAAGCGTCCGAACGGCTTCGGAGCGGCCCGTGTACCGCTCGAGCCGGCGACGGAGTTCGAGCGCGGGGTCGAGTGGTGGCCGCGTATGGTGCAGGACGCCGAGGCCTCGGGCGTCTTGGTGCGCGAGGTGAAGGAATCCCCGCAGGGTTCGCTGCAGGTCCGGTACGTCAATCAGACCTTCCAAGAGGAGGCCGATGCCGTGCGTCGGGTGCTGACGCTCACGGAGTTGTATGTGCCGACGCGGGTGACCGAAGTGCTCGCGACCGGTGAGTCCATGGGTCTGCCGACCCATACGGTGCGCTACCGCCGCCCGAACCTCGAGTCTTCGGCGCTGCTGCAGCAGCCGGGACGGATCGAGTTGCTGCCACCACAGACGATCGAAGCGCCGGATCATGTGCGCGATTTCCGTTATCCGAATGGTGCGCTGAGCGTCGGACTTCAGGCGCGGGCCTATCTGATGGATCCGAGTTTCCCGTTGCTCTACCAGATCTCTGCGGTGGTCGACGGTGCGGTGGATCTCGGTGGCGGTTGGGGTGTGAACGGTCGTTGGGTGCAGAACCTCAAGAGCCAGTTCGACCGGATCGAGCGCGATGGTGATTCGCAGTTGCCACCGGTGCGCAGCGACCTCAAGAAATACCTGCAGCAAGGCAAGAGCGGCATCGACAGTCTGGCGCTCGTCAAGCGCGGCAAGTTGCGGGACGACCTGTACTACCAGATGTACGGCGGCATCCTCGAGGAGATGTACTCGGGCGTGGGTGGCGAGATCCTCTGGCGGCCGTTCGATCAACCCTTCGC
>ERZ888423.2971-NODE-2971-length-11755-cov-30.342393_pt1 | contig 11755 bp, 10 predicted proteins | sample MGYA00520523_ERZ888423 | MGnify/ENA primary metagenome ERZ888423 (study PRJEB32303, sample SAMEA104408611) | aquatic metagenome | biome: Brackish water; feature: Pelagic; material: water | place: Baltic Sea | collected 2014-06-08T10:24:00 | depth 30,27 m ...
GATGGTCGGAGTGAGAGGATTCGAACCTCCGACCCCTAGCTCCCGAAGCTAGTGCTCTACCAGGCTGAGCCACACTCCGATGCCATCTCTTGCCGCAGGTGCCGCGAGGCGCCCGGGCCGGGAAGCCGCGCTTTTACGCGCGATGCCGGATTTTGCAAGTGGCAAAAGCCGCTCTGCGGCGACGGGCAACGCGGCATCAAATTGCCGGATTCCCGCGCCATGAGTCTGACTCGGCCAGCTTGAGGGCGCGCATGATTTTCGTCAGGCTCTTGTGCTGCGCGGCTGCGCTGAAGCTGTCCGCTTGCATGGCGGTGCCGGCGCCAGACTTGCCGGCAAGTCCGCCGGGGACCGGTGCCAAACCCGGACTGGCGGCCAGCCTCGTGATCGACCGGCCTCCGCAAGATTTTCCGCATGGCGGTGATGCGCGTTCGGCAGAGGAAATTGACCTGATCGTAGTGCATTCCATCGGTGGGCCGACCTGCCGGGACGGGGCGGTTTTCTTCACGCCCGCGAACGGCAGCGCCGTATTCTGGCGTGACTGGTTCCTCGGCGAAGGCGGCAAGAGCATTCACTATGTGATTGGCCGCGAGGGCGACATCGCGCAGCAGCGCCCGGAACTGTGGACGGCCGGCCATGTCAGCTTTGGCGGGATAATGACAATGGTGAACCAGCGGTCCATCGGCATCGAACTGGTCAACCGGGGTGACGGGATCGAGCCGTTTCCAGAGGTGCAGATCACGGCCTTGAAGGCGCTCGTCGCGGAAGTCGCGGCGCGCTACGGCCTGCCGCCGGAAGCGCTGGTCACGCATGCGGCGCTGGACGACCGGATGCAGCCCGATTGCGGCGGCGAGCCGCTCCGGCGCAACCTTGATCCGGGTCCGCTGTTTCCGCTGGAAGATGTGCGGGCGGCGATCAGCGCGCAGTGAGCAGCGGTTCCTCGGCGCCGGTTTGCCAGCGCGGGAACTTGGTCATGATCGCCGCGAAGCGCGGGCTCGAGACGTGGCCCGCGAGCCAGGCTCGCACGTTGGCGGGGGCGTGGCTTTCCCAGAAGGCTTCATCCGTGGCGGCGAACTGGCGGACAAAGGGGAAGATGGCGATGTCGGCGAGCGTGGGCGCGGGCCCGAGGAGCTGGCCGCCGTTCGTGGCAAGACGTGCGGAGAGGACGGCAACGACATCCATCGCGCAGTCGCGGTGCGCGGCGCTGTCGGTCTTGTGGTGATCGGCATACTTGTAGCGGTCGAGCGCGTATTTGAAGGGGCCGTCATTCCGGGCGATAAGGTCGGCGGTTTCGGCCGGATCGGCGCGGAGCCAGCCTTCGGGGTCGTTTCGGGCGAGGGCCCAATGCATGATATCCAGGCTCTCATCGATGACGCCTCCATCCACCTGTATAAGGACGGGTACGGTGCCCTTGGGGCTGGCGGCGAGCATTTCGGGCGGCTTGTCGCGCAGGATGATTTCGCGGACGCGGACGGCCATTCCCGAGGCGGCCAGGGCCATCCGGGCGCGCATGGCATAGGGGCAGCGGCGGAAGGAGTAGAGGACTGTCACGGCTCGCGGGACACGGGTGCCATATGCTTTTGGCCGCGCGCGCGGGCGAGGTCGATCTGGCGCTGGCGTTCGGCGAAGCTGGCGCGCTGGTCGTCGGTCATCTCGCCGATGCAGGCAGCGCAGGAGATGCCTTCGACATAGTCCTTATGCTGACGGCCTTCGGGCGAGACGGGGCGGCCGCAGGCGTGGCAGAGGATGTGGTCTCCGGGCGTGAGGTCGTGGCGGACCGAGACGCGTTCATCGAAGACATAGCATTCGCCGCGCCATTTTGTTTCGGGCTCGGGCACGGTTTCGAGGTATTTCAGGATGCCGCCCTGCAGGTGGAATACGTCATCAATTCCCTCCGCCTTGACGAAGCTGGTGGCTTTTTCGCAGCGGATGCCGCCGGTGCAGAACATGGCGATCTTCGGTTTGCGGCCTTCTGCTTCAAGGCGGGCGCGGAAGTCGCCGAACCAGGCCGGGAAGTCCCGGAAGCTTTCCGTCTGCGGATCAATTGCCCCCTCGAAACTGCCGAGGGCGGTTTCGTAACTATTGCGCGTGTCGATCAGGACTATGTCCGGATCGGCGATCAGGGCGTTCCAGTCTTCCGGTTTCACATAGGTGCCGACGAGGGAGTTGGGATCGGTGCCGGGTACGCCCATCGTCACGATCTCACGCTTCAGGCGCACTTTTAGGCGCGGGAAGGGCGGCGTATCAGCTTCGGAGAATTTCGCCTCCAGCTCCTCGGCGCCGGGCAGCGCGCGCAGGGTCGCCAGCGCCGCGTCGATGGCATCCGGCGCGCCGGCAATGGTGCCGTTCACACCCTCCTCCGCCAGCAACAGCGTGCCCTTGATGCCAAGGGCGCAGAAACACTGCGCCAGCGCCTGCCGGCGCTCGGAACAGTCCGGAAATCGAAAGAACTTGTAGAAGGCGGCAATGCGAACGGTCATCGTGGGACTTATGGCAAAATCAGGGGCCCGGTTCCAGAGATGCGCTCAGCAGGCCGGGGACGGCGCGCGCAGAAGGCTTGACGGGCCGCCCGCGTTCAAGCTCTACGGCGGGCAGTTGTTATAGTCATCCGAGGCCTCGCATGTCCGGTTCCCTGCTTTTTACGTCGCTCAAACTGCCAAACGGCGCCGCATTGCCCAACCGGATCTGCAAGGCGGCGATGGAGGAAAATCTCTCCGCACCCGGCCAGGTGCCCGGCCCCGAACTGCTGCGCCTCTATCAAGGCTGGGCCAAGGGCGGCGCGGGCCTCGTGCTCACCGGGAACGTGATGGTCAGCCCCTCCGCTATGACCGGTCCCGGCGGCGTGCTGCTTCAGGCGGGCGGGGACCTCACCCCCTTCCGCGCCTGGGCTAAGGCAGGCACGCCTCCGGGCGGACACCTCTTCATGCAGATCAATCATCCCGGGCGGCAGATGTTTGCCGCGATGGGAGAGCAGGCCGTTGCGCCGTCAGCGGTGCCGGTTGACCTTGGGCAGCATTCGAAACTTCTGGCGCAGCCGCGCGCGCTGGAAGAGGTCGAGATCCGCGAGATCATCGCGCGGTTCGCAGCGACCGCTGCGCTGGCGCAAGAGGCTGGCTTCACCGGCGTTCAGGTTCATGCGGCGCATGGATACCTGATCAGCCAGTTTCTCTCGCCGCTGGTGAACAAGCGGACCGACCAGTGGGGCGGAAGCCGGGAGAACCGGGCGCGGTTCCTGCTGGAGACCGTGAAGGCCGTTCGCGCGAACGTCAGCCCCGGCTTTTGCGTTTCGGTGAAGCTCAATTCGGCGGATTTTCAGAAGGGCGGATTCGAGTTCGAGGATGCCAAATGGGTCGCGGCGCAACTGAATACGCTGGGCCTCGACCTGCTGGAACTTTCCGGCGGGAACTATGAAAGCCCCGCAATGCAGGGCCAAACGGATGACAGCTCGACCTCGAAACGCGAGGCCTACTTCATAGATTTTGCACGCCAGATTGCCGAAGTGACGACGGTGCCGATCATGGTGACCGGCGGGATCTTCCGCCTCGCCACGGCCGAGGCGGCGCTGGCGAAAGATGCTAAGGGCTTTGGTGTGGCCGTTCTGGGGATTGGCCGGGCGATGGCTTATGTGCCGGACCTTCCGAACCAGTGGCGCGCGGGCAAGATGACCGAGGTGAACCTGCCGGAAGTCACGTGGAAGAACCGCACGATGGCGGGCATGGCGACGATGGCGCTGACCAAGCGTCAGTTGAACCGTGCGGCCGAAGGCAAGGGCGCGGTCTGGGGCGTCTCGCCTCTGCTGACGGTCATCCGTGACCAGATGAAAACGCAGAAACTGACGAAGCGCTACAAGGCCTGGCGGGCGAAGGGCGCCTGACCGGGCGGCGCCGAAAACCTTCTAGGGCATTTCGGTGAGGCTCAGGTTGTTGCCGTCGGGGTCGTTGAACCAGCAGACTTTCACGCCGCCGCCGGGCGCGGACCAGACGCCGTCAGCGTCCTGGCCGAAGCCCGGATAGACGAGGAACTCGACGCCCTTCGCCTTGAGGGGCGCCATCGCGGCGCGGATATCCGGCACGGCCCAGCCGATGACGGTATGGGCACCTGCGGTGTGACCCGGCACGGTCGTAAGACGAAGGGTGGTGCCGGCAAGATCGAACACGGCGGCGAAGTCGTCCGTTGAGACATGTGTGAGGCCCAGCACGTCGCGGTACCAGGCGGCGGCCCGTTTGTGGTCCGGCGTCAATACGAAGGTGATAGCCCTGGCGTGGGTCAGCATCTGAGGCAGCCTCCTCCCGCCGCGGGGGCGAGATTAGCACGGCGCGGGACCGCGACCGGGTCCCATCCGGGGTGCTTCAGGCCTCGCGGGTGAGGGCGCGGCAGGCGTGCCAGCTGGCCATGCCGATGACCGGGAAGACGACCGCGAGACCGATGAAGGCAAGGCTGATGCCGATAACGGTCAGCCCGACGATCAGGAAGGCCCAGAGCAGCATCGGATAGAAATTACCGTTCACGGCGCGCACGCTGGTGGCCATGGCCATGAACACGTCATAGCGCCGGTCGAGCAGCATCGGGGCGGCGACCGAGGCGAGGGAATAGTTGCAGAAGGCGATGAAACCGCCGGTGACGAGACCCGTGAGGATCATCATCTGGCCGGCCGGCTCGAGCACGACGAAGGTAAGGAAATCGCTCCGCGTCTTGTGCACCTGCCAGGTCGAGAGTGCATAGATGACCTGCGCGATGCGGGTCCACAGGAAGTAGAGGAAGACCAGCAGCAGGCCGAGGAGCAGGCCGTCGCGGCGGGCGGCGTCGCGCACCCAGATGACCTCCCAGAGGCCGGGGCGGCGGCCGTCCGCGAGGGCGCGGGCGGCGGCGTAGAGGCCCATGCCGAGCACTGGGCCGAGGATCAGGAACCCGCCGAGCAGCACGAAAAACCAGCTGGCCGATCCTGTGGAATAGAGGGCCCAGAAGATGCCGGCGCTGATGGCGGCGAGGACAAGGCCGTAGGCGAGGGAGATGCCGGGCGCGGCGCAGAAATCGCGCCAGCCCGCGGCCAGCCAGTCGAGCGGCGCGCGCAGGGGCACGGCGTTGATCTGCGGCAGGCGCAAGGGTGCGGGCGGTATCTGCTCTCCTGTCACGCCCCTTGTCCTCCCCGGCCATGGGCAGAAGTATGCGCGCGTTTCCCGGATGCAGGATCCGGGATACTACCTAACCCGGCGGCCGCGGCAGACCGGGCTAGCCGGTGTCGGGACCGAAGCCGGACCAGAGGGGAGGGCGAGACTGTTCAGGCGGGTCAGTAGCCAGTCCAGAGCGGGAGGCAGGGCTCGCAGGACGTGCCAGGGCACGGCGAGCGCACGCAGGGTGGCGGCTCTCCGGGCGCGAGTTGCCGGGGATGAAGCCTGGCACGGTCGTGAGGCGGAGGGTGGTGCCGGCGAGATAAGAAGTTGGCGGTGAACTGGTTCTCGCCCTTGTAGGTCAGGCCCGGTACGTCGCGGTACGTCGCGGTACGTCGCGGTACGAGGCGGCGGCGCGTTTGTGGTCCGGCGTCAGGACGAAGGTACTGGCTTCGGCGGTGGTGAGGGTCACGGGATGGTCCTCCTGAATTTGTCGGCTTGTGGGAATGAAATGAAAGCTCCGGTCCTCAGTTCAGCTTTTTGCGTTGTCCTGATCTCAAACCTTCACGAATTTTTTAGTTCAGGCGTGAAGTTCTGATTGGTCTGTCTCGGATTGCGTTGCGAATTCAATTACACTTTCAACTCGGTCAGGAATAAGCAGCCCGGATAAACAGGCTGTCTGTTTGCCCAGGCAGCTACCCCGCCAATACCCGCGGCAGTTTGAACGTCACGGTTTCGTCGGCAGTCTTGACGGCTTGCATGGTCAGGTCGAAGCGGGCGCGGCAGGCGTCGATGACGCCTTGTACCAGGTCTTCGGGGGCGCTGGCGCCGGCGGTGAGGCCGAGGGTCGTGACGCCGTCGAACCAGGACCAGTCGATGTCGTCTGCGCTGGCGATGAGTTTCGCGTCAGCAGCGCCGGCGCGCAGGGCGACCTCGACGAGGCGGACAGAGTTTGAACTCGTCCGTGCACCGATGACCAGCACGAGACCCGCGCCGGGGGCGAGGGCCTTGACGGCTTCCTGGCGGTTGGTGGTGGCGTAGCAGATGTCTTCCTTGTGGGGCGTGGAGATGCCGGGGAAGCGCGCCTGCAGGGCGGCGACGATTTCGGCGGTGTCGTCCACGCTGAGGGTGGTTTGGGTGAGGAAGGCGAGGTTGTCTGGATTTTTCGGGGCGAAGGTGGCGACGTCTTCGACGGTTTCGATCAGGGTGACCGAGCCTTCTGGGAGCTGGCCCATCGTGCCGATCACTTCGGGGTGACCCTCATGGCCGATAAGGACGATCTCGCGGGCGTTCGCGTAGTGGCGCTCGGCCTCGATGTGGACCTTGGAGACCAGCGGGCAGGTGGCGTCGAGGTAGATCATGTTGCGGCGGCTCGCCTCGGCAGGCACGGATTTGGGCACGCCGTGGGCAGAGAAGATGACCGGGCGGTCATCCGGGCACTCGTCCAGTTCCTCAACGAAGACGGCGCCGAGGGCTTCGAGGCGCTCCACGACGTGGCGGTTGTGGACGATCTCGTGGCGCACGTAGACGGGAGCGCCCCATTTCAGGAGGGATTCCTCGACGATCTGGATGGCGCGGTCGACCCCGGCGCAGAAGCCCCTGGGGGCGGCGAGGCGGAGAGTGAGGGGGCTTTGGGGGGTCATTTGGGACTGAATTCTCCTGCGCCAGACAAGTTGCGTGCGGGCGCCAAGGCCTTTAACACGGGCAAGCTATCAGATGGCCACGCCTTTCATAAGGCCAATACGGACACGCAGACGCATGCTGAAATTTGCCCCTCTCGTCCTGGCCGCCCTGCTTGCGGGCTGCGGCACTACCAACCGTCTTGCCCAGTCGCTCGATTCGACGCCAAACTCCGGCCCGTGCCCGGTGATCGGCTCGCTATATGATGCCTCGCGGTATGTGAAGTTCGCGGATGCGGACGGGAAACTCTATTCCGACATCGCCTTCACCGGTGAGATCACCGATGTGCGTCTGTTCTGCCGGTATACGGGCAAAGTCCCGCTGGTGGCCGAGGTCGAGATCGACTTTGCGTTCGGCAAGGGGCCGATGGCGGCGGGGAATTCGGCGAACTATCCGTATTTCGTGGCGGTGACGCGGCGCAACGGCAAGGTGCTGGCGAAGGAATACTTTACCACCGAGGCCGAGTTTGGCCGGGGAAAGGTGGAGGGCAAGACCGAGCTGGTGAACCGGATCCAGATCCCCCGCGCCGACGAATCGATCTCGGGCGTGAACTTCGAGATCGTCGTCGGGTTTGACCTCACGGCCGAACAGCTCGCGTTCAACCGCGCCGGCAATCGGTTCCGCCTGGACGCGGCGGCGCAATAATCCATGGCGAGCCTGGCGCAGGAGCTGTCGGCCGCCGCGGGCGCCGCGTTCGAAGCCGTGGGCCTTGAGGCTCGTTTTGGCGATGTGCGCCGGAGCGACAAGCCGGAGCTTGCGGATTTCCAGTGCAACGGCGCGATGGCGGCGGCGAAATTGGCCGGGCGTAACCCGCGCGAGATTGCGGGTGAAATTGCGGCGGCGCTGAAGGTACATCCTCTGGTTTTGTCGGCGGAAGTGGCGGGGCCGGGGTTCATCAACCTGAGGGTCTCGGATGGGGCGCTGTCAACGCGCGCCGAGGCCGTGCGCGGCGATGCGATGGCGGGGGCCGAGAAGGCCGCCGACGCGCAGGTCACCGTGATCGATTTCGGCGGCGCGAATGTCGCCAAGCCCATGCATGTCGGGCACCTGCGCTCGGCAGTGATCGGGGATACGCTACAGCGGCTGTTGCGGTTTCTCGGAGATACGGTGATCTCGGACGTGCACCTGGGGGACTGGGGGCTGCAGATGGGCCACCTCGTCACCGAGCTGGAGGACGAGCAGCCGGGGCTCGTGTATTTTGATGCGGGCTTCACGGGTCCGTATCCGGCGCAGTCGCCGGTGACGATCGAGGATCTCGGCCGGCTCTATCCGCAGGCCAGCAACAAGGCGAAGGCGGACGAGGCGCGCAACGAGCGCTCACAGAAGGCGGTCGCGGAGATGCAGGCCGGGCGGGCGGGGTACCGGGCGCTGCTGAGGCATTTCATCGACGTGTCGGTCGAGGCGCTGAAGGTCGATTACGGCTTCCTGAATGTCTCGTTCGACCTTTGGAAGGGCGAGAGCGATGTCGATCACCTGATCGCGGACCTCGTCGAGCGATTCAAGACGGCGGGCCTCGCCGAGCAGAGCGACGGCGCGTGGATCGTCCACGTGGCGAAGGAAAGCGACAAGAAGGAAATGCCGCCGGTGATGCTGGTCAACAGCCGCGGCGGCACGGGCTATCACACGACGGACCTTGCGACGATCGAGGACCGGATGGCGACCTTGAAGCCTGCACCGGAGCGGATGCTGTACGTGGTCGACCAGCGCCAGGCGCTGCACTTCGAACAGGTCTACCGCGCGGCCGGGCTGTTGGGGCTGATCGAAGAAGCGCGGCTCGAACATATCGGCTTCGGCACGGTCAACGGGCCGGATGGAAAGCCGTTTAAGACGCGCGAAGGCGGCGTGTTGCGGCTTGCGGACCTCAACGCGATGGCGCTGGACGAGGCGACGAAGAAGATCGAGGCGGCGGGCAAGCTGCCGGAGGACATGGGCGAGGACGAGCGGCTGGCGGTGGCCCGGCAGGTCGCCGTGGCCGCGCTGCGTTTCTCGGACCTGATGAACACACGGATGACGAACTATGTGTTCGATCTCGACCGGTTCACGAGCTTTGAAGGCAAGACGGGGCCGTATCTTCTGTATGCGGCGGTGCGGGTGAAATCGGTACTGCGCAAGGCGGCGGAGGCGGGGCACCTGCCGGGCGCGGTGAGCGTGCATGAAGAGGCCGAACGCGCGCTGGTGCTGCAGCTCGACGGTTTCGGCGGAGCGCTCCTCGGCTCGCGCGAGAAACGCATGCCGCATATCCTGTGCGAACATCTCTACAGCCTGGCGCAGGCGTTCAGCGCATTCTATGGCGCGCTGCCGATTGCGTCCGAGCCTGACGCAGGCAAGCGCGCGAGCCGGCTCGCGCTGGCGGACGCTGTAAGGCATCAGCTGGAGACGGGGCTGGGGCTTCTGGGCATCACAGTGCCGGAACGGATGTAGGCCCGTGAGTCGGATAGAGGCCGAAGACCGAAATCCGGCAACCTCGGGCGCTGTGTCTCGCGATGGCGGATTTCGTTTCGCTGCATCCGCGCCGCGGGTCCTGGGCAAGGCTGCTTGAAAACGCGTCCACGAGGTCGTCTTGCGATGAAACCGATGCGGTAGCCTGTGGGTCTGATATTGCTGGGCGCAGGTGAAGCAGCCTGCGGAATTTACCTGGAGAGAGCGCTCGCCTGGCGGCTTCGGGGGAGCCGTGCGCATAGCGACACCTGCCCTGGGCTCGCGCACCAAGCGAAGAGTCCTATTGGATCGGAGAATGAGTGCTAAAGATCGCGTGCAGCGCTGCCGCGCTGGGCGCAGCATTCGCTCCGCCGAACTTTCCTGCCGGGGCCATGTCCAAATGCGCCAGCGTTCTGCAAGTCGCCGCCAATGACGCACGCAGCGGGCTCCGAAAAGCCGGTATTGCTGCCGGTAACCGGCCCGGTTGAACCGGCGAGCGATGCGCTTGCGGCGCAGAAGCGACGGCAACGCCTGCTGGCGGGTGCTGTCCTTGGCGCGGCGTTTGCCGGTCTGGCGGCCTGGTGGTTCACGCGACCGCCGGAAGTGTCCGTCCTGCAGGTGGAGCCCCGCCTGATGGAGAAGACACTTTCCGTTGTGGGCCGTGTCCGCCCGGAGAATCTTGTCGATGTAAGGTCACCAAACCCCGGGCAGGTTGTCGATGTATTCCGCGACGATGGAGACCGCGTAGAAGCAGGCGACGCGCTGGCAACCATCCGCTCCTCGTCTGAGCGGGCCGAGGCAGAGGCCTTTATCGCGCGCGAACGTGCGGCGAAGGCCGAAGTGAACCGGGCGAAGCTGGTCTTCAACAGAACCCGTACACTCGCGGACCGCGGGGTAGCCTCGCAAGCGGCGCTCGATGAGGCGCGCGCCGTCCTTCAGGTGGCCGAGGCGGACCTGGAAGCCGCGACGGCCGAAAGGGCATCCATATCCGCCCGGAACAGCGAGTTCACAATCCGGGCGCCGATGGCGGGGATCATCCTTGTGCGGCCGATTGACAATGGGCAGGTCATTTCGGCTCAGACGACCCTCTTCCAGTTGGGCTCTGTAGGGCGCATCGAACTGCAGGCCGATGTCGATGAAGCCTACGCCGATGTCCTGCAGCCCGGCATGTCCGCACGCGCTGCCCTGTCGGGCTCGGACCAGGTGTTCCAGGCGCGGCTGCTCGAGATTTCTCCGCGGGTGGATGCGGCCACCGGCGGACGTCTCGTCAAGTTCGTCCCGAATGAAGCCATGGACCTGCCCCTGGGCCGGTCCGTGGACATCACGATCATTGTTGACGTCCTGGAGGCCGGAATCTCGGTGCCGCGCCAGGCCGTCCTCAATGCGGCGACGCAGCCGAAGGTCTACGTGGTAGGCCGGGAGGGACGCGTCCGGATCCGCGCTGTGCAGATTGCGGATTGGCCGTCACTGAATGCAATCGTCGAAAGCGGCTTGACCGGTGAAGACCGGGTGGTGCTCACGCCGGCTGAAACCAGCCCGTCTGCCCGGGTGCGTGAGCGCGTGTTGCCGCCGGCGCCGACGCAGGGACCTTGAGCCCATGTTCGCCTTCACGGTCGCCCGCCGCTACCTGTTTTCCAATCCCGCCCAGACGGCCCTGCTGATATCGGGTGTCGCGCTTGGGGTTATGGCTTTTGTTTTCATCACGGCCCTGATCGGTGGGCTGGCCATCCGTCTGACCGATGATGTGACGGCCAACAGCGCCCACATTACCCTCGAGCCGGAAACCCGGATTGCACGCGTCCTGCCGAGCCCGGACGCCGAGTTGGCGCCGGTGGCGATCATCTCGACGTTTCAGCGCCGGCAAATTCGGGCCTGGACATCGACGGTTTCCCTGCTGCGCAGTCATCCGGCTGTGTCGGCCATCAGCCCGCAGATTTCCGGAAGTGCATTCCTGGTCAAGGGCGAAGCGGTTTCGCCGGTTGCGGTCACAGCGCTGGACCCTGCCAGTATCGACGCGATTTCATCGATCAGTACAGAGATCATCAGCGGTGATGCCAGCCTTGGTGCAGATGGTATCCTGATTGGTCTCAGGCTGGCGGAAAACCTCGGCCTTTCAGCGGGTCAGCCCGTACTCCTGAGGACAGATCGCGGCATCGACAGGCTGCTGATCGTCCGCGGTGTTTTCCAGACAGGCCTGCAAAGCCTTGATGAGCGGGTTGCCTATCTTTCTATTCAGACAGCACGTCCTCTCTTCCTGCTGCCCGAGGGGATCACGAACATCGAGGTCAAGCTCTACGAGCCTGGCGCCGCCCGGGAAGTTGCGGCTTTCCTGCATGAGGCGACGGGACTTCGCGCAACATCCTGGCAGCAGAAAAACGCCAGTCTCGAAGGCGCTCTCGATGCGCAGTCGAAGACCGGCACGCTGATCCAGGTCTTCTCGCTGATATCAGTCCTGATCGGTATCGCCAGCGCCCTCAGCCTGTCTGCCATTCGCCGGCGCGGCGAGATCGGGATCATGCGCGCGTTCGGCGTATCCGGCTCGTTCATCGCTG
>ERZ888423.2972-NODE-2972-length-11755-cov-25.877692_pt1 | contig 11755 bp, 13 predicted proteins | sample MGYA00520523_ERZ888423 | MGnify/ENA primary metagenome ERZ888423 (study PRJEB32303, sample SAMEA104408611) | aquatic metagenome | biome: Brackish water; feature: Pelagic; material: water | place: Baltic Sea | collected 2014-06-08T10:24:00 | depth 30,27 m ...
TATGACCCTTTGCGTTGATAAGGTCGTACTGAGCTTCTGATAATTGGATCTGGTAAATTGCGTATTTCATGGTCGTTCCCTTTTGTGTTTAGAACTGTTTTTAGCTACACACCTATTAACGCTTCCTCCCTCACCTAGCCTTATTGACGTTGCTAGTTACGTTTGGTTACTCCTTGTGTGTAGCTAAAAACAGTCCTCTTCTTTATTAATTTATAGTACTATTATACATCATCTGATAGTGAATGTCAACAGTTATTTTCAAATTAAATGAAAATAAATTGCTAATCAAATCATTGGCTTATAGATTAATTCCTTCTCTTTGAAAAATAATTTCTTCGATTTCTTCTAGAGTCTCTCTGCATGTAGCTCGGAGAGGAGAATCTGTTGCAAGGATCAGTTTCTTAGCTGCGAAGATTTGGTCGTAACGATCTAGACCTTGGGGGATTTGGTTGGCGATTGTTTGTGTGAAGAGTGTCATTTTGTATCCTTTCTGTTTATATAATCATTCTATACAATCTGAAAGCGAATGTCAACAGTTAATTTCATTTAAATTCAAATTAATTTCACGCACAAAAAAGCCGCCAGTTGGGAATACTGGCGGCTGCTATTATTTAAGAATTTGTTACGTAAAGACCTTGAGACTGAGCTTCAGCAGTTGTTAATATTTGGTAAGCACCTTTAAATGTATCGGCTAATGGAGAGCCTACTAATACGTTACCGTTTGGGAATACATCAACTGAATAGCCGAACCAATCATCGTGTGCTCTAAAGCTGCCAATAACTATTTTACCGTGTCTAAGCTTAACAGACCCACCAAATTGTCTACCAGTTCCTGTTGATTCGTGCGAACCTTCTGGTCCTGTAATTCTAGTGTTGTTGTGTAAAACATAACCACTGTTATTGAAAGCTCCAATTAAATAGTCATCACCATCTCTGCTTACACTATTACCAAACCCTGAACCGGCTTCTCCTGTGATTGCTTGCGACTGAACGAACGCGCCGCCAGTATATAAGAACTCGTAAACTGTAGCGTTATTTCCACTACCTATCATTAAAGTTTGTGCATCATCTGACATCCAAATTGATCGGCCAAACTTTAAAGCATCTTCTGGGGTAGCAATTGTTGCAACCAAAGATCCATTTCTATAATGAAATGCTTGGCCTTGGTTATCACTAGATTCACCAGCGCCTACGACAATATCATTGCCATCACCAGATAGCCAAAAATTATAACCAAACATCTTTGTGTCTGCCATATGTAATTCATATGATAATTCGAATTGATCATTTTGATATGCGTACACATATACACGTTCAGCGTTATATGATCCAATTGCTAAAGTATTACCATCACCTGAAATGCGGCAGCAGGTACCGTAACGATCTTTTTTATCATCGCCGGTAATTTTTGCTGGTGGTTCTATTTTTTGAACCGTATCTCCGTAGAAGACATATGCTGCACCGTTTGGAAGGTTACTTATTGTCGTGTCGTCGTCACCTTTTCTTTCATATGTTTTAAGAGTAATGCCAGGTGCGCCTACGACATAGCGACTTCCGTCATTGCATATGCCTACGCTTCCGCCTAGGTAGTCGTATTTTGATATTGTGTGATCCATTTAATTATCCTATTTGTTATAGCCCAGATTCAATAAACTTTAGTGATCGCTCATCAATCTTAGCATTAATAACTAACCATACGCTGTCGCGGTGGGCGTCAGCATTAAAAAGAGTATGCAGCTTAGTTGTATTTATTATATACGACTCACCACGATTCATATTTAATATTTTATCTTCTAGAATAAAATTAGAACATGGCACTTCGCAATTGATGATTGGAACAATGATTCTGAAACTATTTTGCTTTCCTTTAGTATGATCCCTGTGTGGAGGAAAGTAACCACCAGGCTTTAGTTTTAAAAAGTGTGTTCTTACAACGCTTCCAATTAAAGGCTTAAAATATTCTTGTAATTCTGGTGAAGCGTGATATAACTCTGTAGGAACATTAGCATCTGATTCCGTTAAATCGGTGCCGTGTAATTCGTTGTATTGTTTTAAACTATCTAATGCTGGATTAGGTCCGCATACACCGTCATAATTAAAGACGCATAATCCTTCTCTAGGTATATAAGATCTACGAGTGTTATATTGTGACCATTTACTTTCAAACAATTCTAAAGTATCTAATATTTTGCTCGTATCTATATTGTGGTGTATACGGTAAAAATCTCCGTACTGATATATGTCGTAAGGTGTAATCATAATAATTTTTTAACCTCGTCACATGATTCTTCAAAATTAGCAAAGAACGATAATCGCCATTCATCATTATTAACAACAGAATGCTTAACTTGTACGTCTGTAAGAATATCTTCTGCATAATCGTAACGGTCAATTACATTTTCATCTTCGTCATAGAATAGTATTTCTGCGCTTCCTTCGAGTAAGCAACCAATACGAGATTTAATTAAGCTGAGGTCTTTATGAATTACCATTTTATATTCAGGTGGCATATAAACAAATTGATACCCGCGGCAAGGCGGGGTGCCGAATAAGTCTTTACCGTCTTCCCAAGAGAAATACATCTCAAAGTATCCACGATCAATTACTTTATCTCCGCCTTTGGTTCTATAAGGCTGAAGCTTCTCATCTTTATAATATTCAAAGATTGTAAGAAGCTTTTCTTTATCAAAATAATCACCTAGTGTAACATAAGGTCTCATCTATTTTCCTTTCATAATCTAAATTAATGCTTCTAAATAGATCTATCATATCTATTTGAATCCAATTATCAACGAGTTTTCCATTATTACTTGTATAGAAATCCATTACGAACATACGCGGAGTTCCACCCTCTGGTTCAAATCCAAAGTACTCACCTTGATGAGTAGCAATTAAACTTGGGTGTCCCATTAAAGCAGCATAACTTCCATCACTAAATATAACTTTATTCTTTGAACCGTCTATAGTACGATCAGGTACGAACCTGAGGAATGGTCTTTGGTGATAATCCTCAAAGCCTTTAAGTGTTTTGCAATGACCAATAGTATGTGGGCCAACCCAGTTCATTTCTTCACTATCCCACCAATTTGCCATTCCCATACTTTCAAGATTCTTCTTATCAAAAGATCTTAGACCTAAAATCATTCCCCACAGAATAGGCCATGAATCTTCTTTTGTATGTGGATATGAAGGCATGTGAATTTGTTTTGGTACATTAAATTGAAGAGGGCAGTGACCTAAACGACCAAGCATATCTGTTAAATCACAGTTAATAAAATTACCATGTACGTTTTCTTGTTCACCAATCTGAAATGTATATATTTTCCCATCTGGTTCTATATTACGCCACTTGCGCGCAAAGGTTCCTTCTATATAATATAAAGAAGCTTTACAGAATTTACCACTCACCATAGCATGGCTTTGAATATCCATTACTTGAGTTTCTTTTACGTTATCAAAACAATTCCAGAAGTCTTGATATTCTGTGTGATTATTAAATGGATAGCTATATGTTATCATAAGTAAGTACCTCGTGAGTGTAGGGATGTTCTAATTTGTTTCTTAATCTATCCCAAGCGGCGTAGCCAAATTTCTGCTTTTCAGTATATGCGCATTCTACGCTATGCAAATACTTTATTTCTGTAGGTGGTTTATCATCAAACAGATAACTAGACCATACTTCATTTGATACATCCCAATCATATGATCCTTTATCCCAACCACCAAACGGTCTTAAATTAAAATCAATAGAATATAAATTACCAGAAGTATCTTTCATAAACTGCCAACCAAATAGTTTGTTTTGTATTTGTATTCTATTGGAAAGCTTCCAAATGCTTTCTTCGATAATCTCATAATCTGCATCAGTTATTTCATACGGCGTATAGGATCTCGCTGGACAATTATCGTCATAACGCATTACATGATTATTAAGCCAATACCATTTCTTAGAGTCAGCATAAAGATGGCATGATACGATATATTCTATTTCTACATTATTCTGAAAAAAGCCAACAGCTTCTTCTCTTGCAACAACTTTAAATCCTGTGCCGCCGCTTAAATCACTTTTACATATAACAGTGTCACCATTGTTTGGTACAGTTGGAATATGTAGTTCTTTCCATATTATGTCTTGTTCTGCCTTTGAAGAAAAGAATCTTATATTATCTTCATTTAAGAATGTGTTGATTCCAAATCTTTCGCATATTTCTTTTTCTTTTTCTAGATAGTGTGCTTGCTCTTTCAAATTAACTACGGCATCAGGTACCCAGTTATCGAATATGCTTTCATCATCTAAACCGTATGATAAGCTATCCAACTCAGAAGCATTATTAGAATGAACTGCCATTTGAATAAAACGACAATTGTGATCTTCTCGTACATAATCGTATATAGGTAAAAGCTTAAGCTTAGTTCCTAGAAAAAGAATATTCATATCAAATTAATCCATAATAATATTACTACAAATAGAGCAATCAATCCTTGAGTTGGTTTTTCGAATTTGCCCGGAGCTAAATACCAACCGTCTTCAGTACGATCTTTGTATTTTGCTTGTTGTCCTGGTACGCTATATTTATGCCATCTTGCTAGATTAGATCTTGCTATAATTTCTGCAGGAATAATAGTAAGTAAAGATCCAATCACTGCGTACCAAGGCCAAGCTATGTCTGTGTATACTGCAGCGCCTGCCACACCAATAAATCCAATCAATATTCCAATAAGTAGTTCTTGTTCTTTTACACGCTTTGAAAAGAAACCAAGATAAAAGGCTGCAAACTTAGCACCTACAAAGTATGAACCAACTGCAGACAACGTTTCTAATATACTGCCGGTACTTCCAAGAAATTGCATCGCCACTAACGCGCTTATTATCGCCCAACCAAATGTTAATTTGCGTGCAAAGGATAAATCTTTATTAGGAAAGAAATCATTCATTGTTACGGTGGTTAAAGAATTTAATGCTGATGATACTGAACTCATGCTTGCAGATAATACAGCAACTATCACTAATCCTAATAGACCTGCGATACCCATACCACTGGCATACTCAAGTATTATTGTATTCGTATTATCAAATACAGCTCCGTCATAATACAAATAAAGCATTCCGCCTATCATAAAAAACATCAAGTAAACAAAGAATGCAGCGTACCCTACGAACAAGTAAGCTTTCTTTGCATCACCGATACTCTTTGCGGCTAATACTCTTTGAACCATCATTTGACCAGCACCATATACAGTAATATGATAGAAAGTCATAGCAATTACACCAGCCCACATAGTTGAAGCAATCGCTGGATCTATGCTCCAGTTTTGTTTAAGCTTACCCACCTCATCTAATGAAGTAAAAACATTTCCATCAATTAATGAAAAGAATACAAATAAAGCAACACCGATAAAAATGAATGATTGTAATACATCAGTCCATATTACTGCATTCATTCCACCAAGTATTGTATATAAGCAAGCAATACTAATCATAACGAGTATAGCAATTTCTGGATTCATTCCCGTGGCATAACTGGCTGCGATACCAGTGGCTGTTAATATACTGCCGATTGCGATAGATGTTGCTACCATAAACAATAAACTCATAAAGAGCTTTGTTTTTTTACCAAATCTTTTTTCAAAGTAATCATATATACTTACTAATCCACTTTTATAAAAGAACGGAATAAAGTAAGCTACACAAACAAAAAGTACGAGAGGATATTGAATATGGATAGCCATTGCTGCCATTCCATCGCCGTATGCCCAAGCCGGTCCACCTAAAAAAGAAAGTGCACTAACATAAGTTGCTAATACACTTAATCCGATTGCCCACCAAGGAGCTGTTTTTGTTCCTACGTAATAATCATTTTCAGTCTGTACACTTCTAGAGTAAAACAAACCTAAACCACAAATCATTAGTAAATAAGAACCTACTACAACATAATCAATAATATTCATAATTAAATCCTAAACTTAAAGTTAATAAAGGTTTCATCACCTGTAAAATCAAATTCATCTATACTTCGAGTACGACTATAATATTTGCTTACTACAGATATTATGTATAGATTAGTGTGAGCAGCGTCAACCTTGCTATGTGAGAAGAGTTGTTTTATTTCAACACCAAGTAAGTCTAAGTCATAATGTTTTAGTAAACTACAAAACAAACTATCAGTAACATTTACTTTTGGGTTAAACCATAATGTGAATTTAGTTTTCATCAAAAGCTAACTCAAAATGTTTAGAGATAAAATGTATTATAACAGAATTTGTTTGTTTTGTTTTCGAAACATATTCGTGTTTTGCTAATGCGTAATCGTTGTGAGTTGGATCAAAAGATTTCTTGCTCCAGTAACTATTTTTATGATGCCACCACTTCGGCATAGCATATATTGACACTTTATTCTTACAAACCTTGTATGACATAATAGTTTCATTATCATATCCAAATGAATCTCTAATTTTATCAGTATACATAGAGTATTCCTTTACCTCGGTCATTTTATTAATAACTTCGTCAATATCAGAAAAGTAATCAATCTTATCCATTACATTTTTACTCGACATTATAACACCGGTATTAAAGATAACCAAATCATTAGTATCTAAATCTTCTTCAGTTAAAAGAGCATGTGCATTCCAAAACTTAGACTCTGGATTTCTAAAGTCATGCCTATACCATTTCAAATACGCGCTACTATTAAACATAACACCAACAGCTTCCGGTGTTTCATACATACAACACCAAATGCTTTCGCATGGAACGTAATTGAATACATTAATATTACGTCTAAAGTACACGTCCATATCAATATACATAACTAAATCATATTCGTTAACTAACTTATCTAACAAGTATATCTTATATAAATTAATAACATCATACTCGGATAACATAGGAAACCTAGATTTAAAATCTTCGTATTGTTTATCTCTACCGAATATTAAATATTCAGCATTAATTGCATTAGCATATTCTTTATGGTTGTTTTCCAATCGGTCTTTATATTTTGCGAATCTTTCTTTTGTGCGTTTACTTTTAGGTACCTCATCATCCTTAAAATTAGAAGGAGAGTCTAAATCTTCATCGGGAATATCAATGTATATAGAAAAGATTGCTTGAGTCTTATCTTTAAAGAATGCATTAAACTTTTTATTTACAAAGTGATATATCTTTGCGTTAGTATCTATTTCGTTTGGATGGTGGTCTACAATATAATGCCATTCTTTATCCATAATAACGTATGGTATATTATATTCTTCCATGATATACGAAAATACTGATTCATTGTTTGGATAATAATGTGCTCTTAAATAAACAGTATGTGATTGTTTAAGTTTATTAATCTTTTCGATAATACCTGGAAGACGTTCAATAAACTTAATTTGCTTGATATGTTCGCTTTTACCTATCATAATACCAGTATTCATTACGTGGTTTTCTTTACCATTCAATAAATCTTTTGTAATGTGGTACTTTAAAGTTGGATTTCTTAGCCCAATCATTTTAAATATTACTTCATCAACATTTTTATTTTCAACTGCGCCGTCCTGGTCTTTAATATGAATGCCGCTGTTTAAATCTAATTCGTCAAACACGTTTTCGTCTGTATTAAAAAGAACATCCATATCGACATACATTACTTCGTCATATTCTTCAGCTAACTTAGCCATAAGATGATGTTTATATAGATTAACTTTAGTAAACTCTAACTCGCCAGCAACATCAAAATCCTTCATTGTGTTATGATATAATTTAAATTCTACATTAATTAAGCTATTAGCATACTCTTCTTTGTTTGCCACAAGTTTGTCAAAGTACTCGTTATGCATATGTTTCGCAGCGTCTGCAACACCCCACCGATCTGTGCCAGAATCAATATCATCAAATATAGTAAATATAATTCTTTTCATATACCAATCACCATGTATCTATTGTAGTTTTCCATCTCGAGAGTTTCACTGTGATAAACTTTATATAACCCCAGTGAGTCAACAAAGCTTTCTAAACTATCGTGTGTATTAATATGGCTTTGTATGCTATCATAGTTATTGCCTTGAAAACATATTAATGTATCTCTAGGTTTCATAGATATTATAAGAGATAAATCATCTTGTTCCATATGCTCGCAACTTGTGTTTATAATAAGTTGGAATTTATCAGACTTTTCAAAAAAGTATTCTCCGGCATCATCCTCTTCAAATACAATATTATCAACATCCATATCTTGTATCAACTTTCTTCCAAACATAAGTGTTTGTTTGTCGGAATCAACATTACGTATTTCAATATCAGATGATAGTTTTGGTTGTAACATTACTGATAGCAAGCCGTACCAGCTGCCCAAGATTACTACGTGCTTGAGCTTATCTTGGTCAATGTATGGCAGCAAAGTATCTACTAACCATTCTTTGTTTTTGATTTGATTTTCGTTTACAGAATTCATTATATCAAAGCTACGATACAAATCTACGTCAGGATCATACTTTGAGTTAACGTATATTTCTTCTATTGCTTTAAGAGCATTCTTATATAGTGTTTCTTTCAACGTCATATTTTATTCCATTATACATATCAATTGGTGCATTTTTAAATTCATTCGCAACACTGTTTACAATGCCATCGTAGTGAGTATTAAATTCTATGTTTTCGTGTACTAAGAATCTATCAATCCCAGCATACTTTCTCATAAAGTAGTCTTTGTTAGACAGAAAGTGATCCCAGATATGATTTTGTTCACCGATAGTCCAAGTGATTACAGAACTATTTATACGAACATCGTAAGCATGTTTGGGTATATACATATCAGCTTTCCAATACGCGTCAAGTATGTTAAGCCCACCCCACTTAATAAAATTAGTTGGATCTTCTTTAATATCCATATCTAAATCAAAATATAAACACCTACCTTTAATGCCAGCAAGAACAAGATCCTCGCTAAATAAAGCAAGCTTATTCCACCAGAACTTTAGAGTTGGTTTAGTTAAAACCGGCATACAAGGAATACAAACGTCGGTTGGATCGTCTGTGTAACATAGATAGTTTGCATCTGGATAATATTGTATTAGTTGATGGTACAACCTATTAACGTGTTCTGCACTATACTTATCGCCGTGCTTAACAAAAATAATATTCATTTCATATGTACTCTTTTTTGGTTTTTAGCATTACCTGTTTTCTTAGTACAGTTTACAACACAAGTTCTTATGGGATTGTTTGCTATGCTATCAACAAGTGTGCCGCTCCACCATTTGCTATCTATAATATCTTTTAAAGTTTCGTGCAAAACATTATATTTTAATTTATTATCTTCGTATTCTGTATATAATGGATCTCTGTCTATAAAGTAATTTCTATTTGTATGATAATTGTTTTGGTGATAACAACAAGGTAACACCTGACCGTCATAGCTTACTATAATTTCATTACGAGGTTTAGCCCAAGCACACTCAATATCATGTTTTGGTTGAGCTGCCGCAGATACCTTTGGTTGTTCTTTAATTGATTTAACAGGTATTACAATATTTTTTGGTTGTTCTTTAACTGGTGATGGCTTAACAGGTATTACAGTATTTTTTGGTTGTTCTTTAATTGATTTAACAGGTATTATATTGTCAGTTGCTATAACTTTAGTACCGGCTTTTTCAAGTATAAAAGCATTACCGTTTTCATCTGTGTGTTGTGTTGCGTTTTGGCCGGGTTTAAATCTGTCGCTTGTTACAAATATGTGAGCTTGAGATCCATGCTCTTCACATAAAGATTTAATCTCATTTTTATAATCTTCGTTATGTTTAAACAAAATAGTTTGAGCAGCAACTTTACAATTTGTTTGTGAAGCAATACTCATATGATTAAGAACTTTATTTAAGTCCGTAAATCTACGATAGTGTTGATGCATCTCTTGATTAATACCGTCAACATCAAAGCGTAACGTTAATCTATCACCACCAGATACTCCAAGGTCCCACCAAAATTCTTCGCTACGCATACTTCCGTTAGTATCAAATGATACTCGCGCATTGCTATATTGAATAATGTACTTAACAATTTTTAAAATATCTTTAACCATCATAGGATCGCCCCACGTACCACAGAAATGAAATCTTTTAATATGACTCATAGTTTCTGCAGAAAACGCAGTTTTAAATTGATCAATTGTCCATTGTACTAATGGTAACCAATCAACTTTACCCAAGCCGTTGTTATCTGTCCTATGACATTGTGGACACCCAGCATTACAATATGTTGATATATCCATAAAGACACTAAGGTCATTTGAGTCCCAAGCTGCTAACATATACTACACACCTTTTTACAAGCAAACGCTGGTCTAGATTTAAATGATTCTTCTAATTGTTTAGAAAACCACGAATCTTTTAAAATTGTTTCAAATTGAGTTTTACCTAATGTAAAATCATCACGTCTATCAACAAACTCTTTCATTAACGGATTAATATCATCGCCATGATTTCCGCTATCAGTTATATAACCATCTATAGGATGAGTGTCTCGCATACCTGATGCCCATCCCAATGCTGTTGAAACATAACAACACGGTGTAATCATTCCATCGCTATTAATTTTTAAATTAAAGTTTTCGGCCGCCGCACATTTAATATTTTTAGCAACAGCTTTGTGCCTATGATCTCTTACTCTACGGTCAAGTCTGGCTGCATCTTGATGGCTTTCTATTTTAATAATTTGTTCTAGTTGTTCGGGATTACCATTTTCATTATTAAATTTATATATTGGACCAGCTTTAAAGTTATTACCTTCAACACTATCAAAGTGAGTTGCACCTAAGTCTCTGCACATTTCTTGTATTTCATTAAGGTAGTCTTCATTATGTTTAAATAACACAGTAAGCACTTCAATTTTAGCAGGGGTCATTGCTGCAGCTTCGAGGTTTTCTAATACCTTTTCAAGTTTAACACCTCTTCTATAAAACTGATGCATTTCCTGATTGATACCATCAACATCAAATATTAATGATAAACGCTTTTGGCCAATAGCACCCAAATCAAACCAAAAGTCAGCATCTCGCATACCACCATTGGTGTTAATAGAAACATGCGCTTTTGAATTATTAATAATATGTTCTACTATCAAGTACAAGTCTTTGCACATTCCAGGATCACCGTACGTGCCTGAGAAATGGAATTGCTTAATTTTTTGGATTTCTGACAGAGTAAACCACGACTTAAAATCGTCGATTGAAACTTGGTTAAGTTTTAGCCACGACATTCTATTAAGGTTATTATCAGTATCTGTACGAGTACATTGAGGGCACTTCGCGTTGCAATTTGTGGTAAGCTCTATATCTAACGTGAGCTTACCACGTTCATAATTATTAAACCACATTTTATTTAATGGATTTTAAAATTACTAAACCATCAATAATTGTTTTTGCTTTACGTAGAGATGATTTAACAGACTTATCTGCAGTCTTAACAAAGTCTAGCTCTAACGCCCAAAGCTTAAATTTAAATAGCTCATCTTTGTTATCATCTGCATCCCACAAGAATTGGAAAATAGCATTCTTGGAACGTTGAATCGTGTCAAACTCTTGACCGCCAAGTTTATCAAGCTTTTCTTGACTCTTATCAAGAGCAATCTTAGCGTCTTTAACTTTTACGTCCAATTCACTTTTTTCTTTTTTAAGCACAGTTGTACCAATCATTTCTTGTGCAATTTGCTGTGCCGCTGCGTTAACTTCTAAATTCCAAGCATTAGATTGAACACGCTTAGATTCTGCGGTTGCGT
>ERZ888423.2975-NODE-2975-length-11732-cov-34.725786_pt1 | contig 11732 bp, 10 predicted proteins | sample MGYA00520523_ERZ888423 | MGnify/ENA primary metagenome ERZ888423 (study PRJEB32303, sample SAMEA104408611) | aquatic metagenome | biome: Brackish water; feature: Pelagic; material: water | place: Baltic Sea | collected 2014-06-08T10:24:00 | depth 30,27 m ...
TGGCCTATGACGCCACTTTGAATTTGGCCGCTGCCGTGCATTCCAAAGATATGGCCGCACAAGCGCGCCCCTGGCATTGGGGATCTGATGGATCTTCTCCAAAAGATCGCACCGAAAAGGCGGGCTATAAAGGCGAGTTTTTGGGTGAACTGATCTCAGAAACCTATGAAACCGAAGTGGAAACTCTGGCCGCTTGGACCACACAATCAGACACGATGGCAATTTTGATGGATGAGCGTGCCCAAGATTTGGGCTTTGCATGGTATCAGGAGCCAAATGGCAAAATCTGGTGGACCCTGATCTCAGGAAAACCCTAACCCAAAAAAATTCTACCTTCAAAAGGGGAGAACCTTATGGGTGGATGATAATAGGTGTTTTGGGAGTCACGGCCACAAAGATATAGTCCATGTCACGATCGGTAACCGCAATACAACCCTCCGTCCAATCGCCATAGTTTTTGGAGCGATATTTATTGCGGCCATGAATAAAGATTTCACCGCCCGGGTCTTTGCCCATAGCGCGCGCCACAGCCTTATCTTTCGCATTCGGATATGAAATGCCAAGAGACAGGTGAAACCGACTTAGCGGTTGGCGGTGGGTGATGTAATAGCGCCCCTCGGGCGTGCGCCCGTCGCCTTCAACCGCCTTATGACCCCTAGGGCTAAAGCCCAAAGCAATCTCAAACTCGCGCACAACTTTGGTGCCCGCCATAAGCCGCATCTTGCGTTTTTTTTTAAACACCTCAACCGACGTGATAGGATCGCCGCGATAGGTCCCTGAAGCCCAATCTAGACAGCCCGTAAGCCCCACTACCAAAACCACCGACATAAGCCATGTTATCAATCGCATCACAGTCATCTGCCCAATATGATTATAGGTTACCTTTAGACCGCTTATTTATATTTTTTGTAAACTTCGCAACCAATTCAATATGAGAAGACCAGCGGAATTGATCAACCACCTGCACCCATTCTAATCCAAACCCGCCTTTGACCAACATCGCTGCATCGCGGGCGAATGTGACCGGATTGCACGAGACGGCCACCACCACTGGAATATCCGAGCGCGAGATCGTCTCCATCTGCGCTTCGGCCCCCGCACGCGGCGGGTCAATGACCACAGCGCCTACATTTTTAAATTCATCAGGTTCAAGGGGACGACGAAAAAGGTCACGCATTTGGCTAGTGACAAGTTTGAGCCCCTGCGCCATGCGCCAGCCTTTATCCATTGCCTCGACCATGGCTTTATCGCCTTCAAAGGCAAAAACTTCAGCATTTCGCGCCAAAGGCAGCGCAAAAGTGCCCGCCCCAGCGAAAAGATCGACGATTTTCTTGGCATCGCCTACAGCGCGGGTGACGGCCGCGACCAAATCCGCTTCCCCTTGCAACGTGGCTTGCAAAAACCCACCTGCAGGCGGCGCGACAAGGGCCGCGCCAAAGCGCTGCATCGGTGCGGTGCGTAGGGCAATCACCTCATTTTCCCAACTTAGACGTGCGATGTTAAAACGTTCGGCAATGCGGGCCAATTCCAAGCGCAAAGTCGCATCAATAGGCTTGCCACCCGTGACCGACACATCAGGCCCCGCCAATGAGTCAGTGATCGTCAGCTGCACTTCGCCCTTACGAGATGAGCCTGCAACTACTAACGCCTCTAATGCGGGAAATGTGGCCATCAGCTGTGGACTAAGAAGTTGGCAGTTTGGCACCGGCACCAACACATCCGAGGCGCGCGCATGAAAACCAATCATCGCCCCCGTTTTTGAGCGTCGCGCCGTTAACGTAGCCCTGCGCCTACTTTGCGCGGGCGAGGTCAAGATCGGCAAGAAGGTCGCATTCAAACCTTGACGAGCCAGTGCTGTGCGCACAACGTCTAACTTCCACTCGGCCACGAAACTGTCGCTGGCATGTTGCAACAAACACCCCCCACAGCTGCGCGCGTGCACACAAGGCGGGCGCACACGGTCGGGTGAGGGCGTGATAATCTTGGGCGATATCATCCGATCGCCTTCAACCTCGCCCTCGACCTCTTCGCCTGGCAAAACATGGGGCACGTAAATAGGACCCTCGGGCCCCATGGCGATCGCGTCGCCCAAATAGCCCAATCGATCGATCGTCAGTTTCATAAGAGCGCCTTAGGTTCAGTTTCGATGAAGCCCCCTGATTGACGGTTCCAATAGCGGGCGTAAAGCCCATCTTGGGCCAAAAGCGCCTCATGCGTGCCTTGTTCGACGATTTTTCCGTCATCTAGCACCACTATGCGGTCCATTTGCGCAATTGTCGACAAACGGTGCGCAATGGCCAGAACCGTTTTACCCTGCATCACGCGTCCAAGCGCATCTTGGATCGAGGCTTCAACCTCACTATCAAGGGCGCTTGTGGCCTCATCCAAGATCAAAATGGGCGCATCTTTCAAAAAGGCGCGGGCCAGTGCGATGCGTTGGCGCTGCCCACCTGACAGTTTGACCCCCCGCTCTCCTAAAAACGCATCATAGGCTTTGCGCCCATTATGATCGATCATATTTTGAATGAACAGATCCGCTTGCGCGGCCTTGGCGGCGGCAACAATTTCGGACTGGGCGGCGTCAGGGCGGCCATAGCTGATATTATCACGGGCCGAGCGGTTAAACATTGCGGTTTCTTGGGTGACCATGCCGATCTGGCGACGCAGAGATTCTTGTGTCACGGCGCGCAAGTCAACGCCGTCGATTAAAATGCGGCCCGCCTCGGTATCATAAAGCCGCAACACCAATGACACGAGCGAGGATTTCCCAGCCCCAGAGGCCCCAACAATGCCCAGCTTTTCTCCAGCGCGTATGGTCAGGTCTATGGCGTCGACTCCGCCCCTTTGGCGGCCATAGGCAAAGCTGGCATTGTCAAAGCGAATTTCTCCCTTAATCTTTGTTAAAATTTGCGCATCTGGCACATCGGTTAAGGCGTGGTTCACAGCCAAGCTGCGCATGCCGTCTTCGACTTCGCCTATGCTCGTATATATGGACATAAGGGTAAAGCTAACCCAACCCGACATTTGCGCAATGCGCATCGCGATTGCACCTGCGGCCGCAATAGCGCCTGCACTGGCCAAACCCTGCTGCCAAAGCATCAAGGTCGCCCCGATCAACAAAACAGGCAAGACCCCCGCTAAAGTCATCAACGCCAAGCGAAACCAGGTTGAAATCTCACCAAATTCTAGACTGCGCTGGCGAAATACTTCCATCGCGTCAAGGGCTACCCGATCTTCATAGGCATCATGGGCAAAAAGCTTGACCGTTTTGATATTGGTGATCGTATCCACCACCTGCCCCGATACCATTGCCCGCGCGCTCGCCCGTGCGGCCGAGTTCTTCTTCACCCGCGGCACAAAATGCCGAATGAGAAAAACATAAATCACCAACCAAACAGCCAACAAAACCGCAATGCGCACGTCAATCGACACCAAATAGATGACCGAGGCCACAACCGACGCCAAAGCAAAAGCGCCCGTGTTGATCGTTTCGGTCACAACATCCGTCACCGCCCGCGCCGCTTGCATTTGCTTTTGCGCAATTCGTCCTGCGAAATCATTATCAAAAAAGGTAATAGATTGCCCCAAAGTCCAGCGGTGCAGTCGTGACAAGACCAAAGGCATCACATTAGGCCCGATGATGATCGAGTTGGCCGCAGATGAGGCGGCAAAAGCCAAAGGCCGTGCCACCAAGTAAAACAGCACGCAGAGCCCTAGTGACCAAGCATGGTCGCTAAAAAACCCACTTGCACCACTGGCAAGTGAGGCATCGACCACCCAACCTAAAATCCAAGCCGACACAACCTCGGCCGTGCCCGCAATCGCCGAGACAAAGGCCGCAAAGCCCAACATTTTCCAAGAGCCTTTAAGACACCAATTGAAAAATGCGCCAATGCTGCGCGGGGGTGGGCCTGCGGCGGGCCGAAAGGCAGGTATCAAAGCCCCAAGGCCCAAAAGGATTTTCATTCATCATCTTCCGTTGTGATAAAGCCGCCCGATTGGCGCGACCAAAATTTAGCGTAAAGCCCGTCTTTAGCAATAAGCGCGCTATGGGTGCCCTGCTCGACGACCCGCCCCGCGTCTAAGACCACAATACGGTCAAGCTGGGCTATGGTCGACAGGCGATGTGCGATTGCGATCACTGTTTTGCCCTGCATCACCCGGTAAAGCGTGTCTTGGATAAGGGCCTCTACTTCACTATCTAGGGCGCTTGTCGCCTCATCCAAAATCAAAATCGGTGCGTTCTTTAGAATAACCCTTGCAAGTGAAATTCGTTGGCGCTGACCGCCCGATAGCTTAACCCCACGCTCACCCACATGAGCGTCATAGCCAGTTCGACCGGTTGGATCTTCAAGGTTCAAAATAAACTCATGCGCTTGGGCCTGTTTGGCGGCTGCAATGATTTGCGCGTCGGTGGCCTGACCGTAACCATAAGCAATATTTTCCCGTACCGAGCGGTGCAAAAGACTGCTATCTTGGCTTACCATTCCCACTTGGTTACGCAAACTATCTTGGGTAACTTGCGAAATATCTTGCCCATCGATCGAAATTGAGCCCAACTCGGCGTCATAAAAACGCAAAACCAGCTTAACCAACGAGGATTTCCCCGCCCCCGAGCGGCCAATTAATCCAATTTTTTCGCCCGCTTTGATCTGCAGGTCAACGCCTTGCAAGCCACCCATAGTGCGCCCGTAATGATGGACAACCCCCGCAAGCGTGATCTCGCCCTTAGTCACTTTAAGGTCTTTGGCACCAGATACGTCAACTAAAGTGACGGGCTGCGCGATAGTTTCCATACCCTCAGCTACCACTCCCAAGGCTTGTACGAGCGAAGTCGTGGCCCACATCACCCAATAGGACATATTGTTAAGCCGCAGTGCTAAAGTTGACGCCGCCGCCACCGTGCCGACCGTGGCTTGCCCCTGATACCAAAGCACCAAGGCCCAGCCCGCAATCCCCAAGATCAAACAGCCATTTAAAAAAGTCAGCGTCAGATCCATCAGCGTGATGATGCGCATTTCCTTTTGAAAAGTCTTGCGCGCCACCTCAATCGTTTCTTTGGCATAGGTGATTTCGCTACCCTCTTGGGCAGCCAATTTTACGATGTGAATATTGGTATAGGCATCCACCACCCGCCCCGTCACCGCCGAGCGCGCATCGGATGAGGCTTTTGAGGCAGGGCCTGCACGTCTAATCGTCCAATTGGCCAAAAGCAAATAAAGCACAAACCAAATCACCAAAGGCACCGCCAAGCGCAGATCTGCGTCGGCCAGCATTGCCCCTGCCCCTAAGACCGTGACAGCCGAAAAAGCCATCGCGTCAAAGGTTTGAAACACAGCGTCCCCCGCTGCGGGTGGCGTTTGCATGATGCGATTGGCCAACCGCCCCGCAAAATCGCTTTCAAACCAACCAACGGGCTGGCGCAAGACATGGCTATGAGCGCGGTAGCGGATCATCGTTCCGAAATTTGGCAAGATAGTGTTGTGTAGCAGCGCCACATTTGCGCTGATGATGATAGGCCGTAGTATAAGAACGACCAGTGCCATGGCGATAATCTCAGAGCCGTGGCTATTCCAAACCACAGGCGGGGCGGCGTTGCTCAAAAGATCAACCACGCGGCCCAGATACCAGATCAAAAATACATCAAAACTGGCCGCCATCACCGACAAGGAGCCCGTCGCCAAAAACACAAATTTAAAAGGTATGACATATTCACGCAGAAACGGCCAAAGCCGCTTTTCGGGTGTGTCATTGGGCACATAGGCGCGATAAGGATCAACCAAATTCTCAAAAAACCGAAACATCGCGCTTTCCTTGCATATAGGCTTCACAAGAAACAGATAGCACAAATTATTTGGTTTGAAAGTTAAGCCAGCGCCAAAAGCGCCAATTTTGACGCGGTAAAACCAGACTTTATCCAATGCTGTTCAAGATACTTAAGCCGCGCCCCGATTTGCGGGCCCCGCAGGCTTGGATCAAGATCGGTCCCCCGTAGAGGAAAAACTGCCCCCGCGCCCAAAGCCAATGCGAATGCTAAATCGCCGCTTAGGGGCGTTTCAAACACGGCAGCACGGCACAAAAGTACCGAAAGGGCCAGATCAAACCCAAAAAAATAGGCCAATTCAGCGGCCTGCGTAGGTGTGCCCATTTCTTGGCGCAAAACGCTAAGGCCGCGTGCCTCGGCCCGACTCAGGCGCAAGCGCGGCGCGTCGACTGGTCCACCCAAAACTGCTAAACGGCGCAAGAAATTTGGGGCTTTGTCTTGCTCAAAATGCACCAAAGGCCCGAGTGCGGTCGTATCACTGCCCGGCAAAATAAGCGCTAAAGCACCAATCGCTTGCATGGCCGAGACGGCGGGTGCTGGGTTTGGGGCCGACAAAAGCTTGCGCATTTCAGCACCAATCCGTTCGCTGGAAAGTGCTGAAATTCCACCTATTGCCTGCGCGCAGGCGGCCAGAGCTTGAGGGTCAAGACCCGCCATTGGGTCGCCGTAAAGCGCGTGAAACCTGAAAAACCGCAAGATCCGCAGATGATCTTCTGCGATGCGTTTTGTCGCGTCACCCACAAAGACTACCCGTCCTGCGCGCAGATCTGAAAGCCCCCCCAGCGGGTCGATGACCCGACCCTCATAATCGGCATAAACCGCGTTCATGGTGAAGTCGCGCCGCATCGCATCATCGAGCAGGTTTCTCGAAAAGCGCACCAGCGCATGGCGCCCGTCGGTCTCAATATCGCTGCGAAAGGTGGTGATTTCATGGACGATCCCGCCCGCAACGACAGTGACAGTGCCATGATCAAACCCTGTGGGAATGGCCTTAAAACCCGCATCGCGTGCGATGTCTACAGTTTCTTGCGGCAAAGCATCGGTTGCTAGATCCAGATCCGTACTGCCCCGCCCCATCAGCGCGTTGCGCACCGCACCGCCTACGAAATAAAGCGCGTAGCCTTTGCCAAGAAAAGTATTGAAAAGCTTTTGGGTTGCTTCCTCGTGTAGCCAGGCTTGGTTTAAGATCAAAGGCGCGGTCACGTTTGCAACATCACGGCCAAACCGCGCAAAATACGCGCGGTGGCCCCCCAAATATAAAAGGGTCCGTGAGGCACAACGTAAAAAGACCTCCACTCACCGCCGAAAAGGCGTTTTTCAATGCGATAATTGGACAGGTCGGCTAGATGCGCAAGCGGCACGGTAAAAACCTCAGCCACTTCTGATCGTTGCAAATTTGGGATGAAATCAGCATTGATATGCGCTAAAATCGGGGTAACAAGAAACCCGGTAACAGTTTCATGCGGTGCCAAAGCACCAATCACCGTCACCCGATCAGCGCGCAGGCCAATTTCTTCGTCAGCTTCGCGCAAAGCCGCATCGGTGACCGAGCAGTCTTGAGCGTCAACCTTACCACCTGGAAAGGCAATTTGCCCAGGATGATGCACCAATGCCTGCGCGCGTTTGGTTAAAATAATCACCGCATCTTGCGGCTTTTCCCATACGGTGACCAACACCGCCGCAGGGCGCAATATGCGCTCGGACGGGGTGAAGATTTGCCCGTTCAGATCGAAATCTGACGAAGCGCCGGCTTTGCGGCCCAAAGCATGGGTCAGGGCCTCAGGGCGCATCCTCGCCCTCGAAACTATGACCCAGCTGATCTGGGGTAAATTCATAATGGGCCCCACAAAATTGACAATCAGCGGTGATCACGCCTTGGTCGGTGACCATATCGGCCAGATCATTTGTGTGGTAGGTGGCCAGGGATTCTTTCACCTTTTGCGCCGAACAAGAACAGCCAAAGCGCAGGGGCTGCGCCTCAAAGACCCGCGCGCCTTCTTCGTGAAAAAGGCGCACCAAAAGCTCGGTAGGTTGCACGGTTGGGCCGATCAGCTCAAGATCTTCAACCGTATCCAAAAGCGCGTTGGCGCGGCGCCAGTTTTCACCTTCGGCACCGTCTAAAATATCATCGGCACGCAAAAGCCCGTCGGGATGGACAGGTTCAAGCGCTGCGGCAAAGGGGCTGGCTTTTGGCATCGTTTGCAACATAACGCCCCCCGCACGCCAATGCAGGGCCTGACCAGGCATTTGCGACTTGCCAAAGCTTAGCGCAAAACGGGTGGGCAATTGTTCTGATTGGGCAAAATATGCCCCCGCACAATCTGAAAGCGACCCGCCAACCAGTGGGGTGATACCCTGATAGGGCACCATGCCTTCGCCTTGATCGATCAATATCGCAAAAAAACCTTGACCAATTTGCGCAAAAGTGGGCCCTTCGGCTTGTAGCTTTTCGGGATCATAGCCAGCATAGGCGCGCAGTCTTGCTGGCTGACCATCTTCGGTCGGGCCGTAATAATCCGTGGCAATCATTGACACCGCCCCATCGCCGCGAATTTGCAACGAGAGTTTCCAGCGCAATTTAATGGTTTGTCCGATCAAAGCGGTCAGCAACGTGGCTTCGGCCACCAAAGCCTCGATCAAAGGAGGGTAATTATGTTGCGACAAAACCTGATCCAATACCCCATCAAGGCGTACCACGCGGCCGCGAATGTCGGAGTGATCAAGTTGAAAGGGTAGGACCGTATCGTCCCAAGCAATTTTAGATGTAATGGTCATAACCGTTCCTTTGGGCCTAGGCCTTGCCTTACCGCGACTATATAGTAAGGGCAACCATTGCTCAAAGGTTGTGTGATATGCGCAGATTCGGCCAGACCCCAACTTCCGGCCAGAAATACCGCCGCAGACCCGGTGTTTACTGTATTTTGCTCCGCGAAGGGTCGGTTTTAACAACTTTTCAATCAAACCCCATTCCAGAGTTTCAGCTTCCCGGTGGTGGCATTGATCAGGGCGAACATCCTATCACGGCCCTACACCGTGAAGTGCGTGAAGAAACGGGCTGGCGCATCAAAGTCCAAAAAAGATTGGGCTGCTACAAACGGTTCACCTATATGCCAGAATATGACCTTTGGGCCGAAAAAATCTGCCATATATATTTAGCGCGCCCCGTTTTGCGCTTAAGCGATCCTACAGAACAAGGCCACGAGGCAGTGTGGATGCATCCTTCGGCAGCCCTGTACGAGTTAGCGATAGACGCCGATCGTTTTATGCTAAGAGTGGCGCTTAACATTACGACAAGGCCTTAGACACATTTTGCAAATAAACTTTCTGTTTAGATCAAAAACTCAGAAATTGTTTCATCAGAAGTAATGTCACGGTAAGGAAAACCTGCCTCTTCTAAAAGGGCAAAAAGTGTCGTGAAATTGTTAGTATTTTTGGTTTCGATGCCGATTAAAACCGACCCAAAATTGCGCGCGGACTTTTTTAAATATTCAAAGCGAGCAATGTCATCATCAGGGCCCAGCATTGATAAAAACTCACGCAATGCGCCGGGGCGTTGGGGCATCCTGAGTATTAGGTATTTTTTAAGACCCGCAAATCTTTGGGCCCGCTCTTTAACTTCAGGTAGGCGTTCAAAGTCAAAGTTCCCTCCCGAGGTGACCAAAATAACAGTCTTGCCTTTTATCTGTTGCGCCAATTGCGGCAAGACATCGACCGATAATGCTCCCGCGGGTTCGAGCACAATGCCTTCGATATTCAACATCATCAACATGGTCATACAAATGCGATCTTCTGGGGCCAACAGCACCTGCTCGGGGGCGACCCATTTTAAACGTTCAAAGGTCTTTTCCCCCATGCGCGCTACCGCGGCGCCGTCGACAAAACTATTTACCTGAGACAAAGCAACTGGATGGCCCGCGGCCAAAGCCGCCGTCATACTAGCTCCACCTTTTGGTTCAACAAAATAATAAGCGGTATGGGGTGCAACTTCGCGCAGATAGCTTGTCACCCCCGCACTTAACCCGCCACCACCAACGGGTAAAATTACTAAATCAGGAGCTTTTCCCAACTGCTCGTAAAGTTCAACCGCAACCGTAGCTTGACCTTCGATTACGTCATTATCATCAAAAGGAGATAGGAAGTGCGCGTCCTTATCCTGGCAAAAGCCTTGCGCAGCCAAAAGAGTTTGGTCGAAATAATCCCCTAAAAGCACAATATCAACCACCCCCGCTCCAAAGTTGCGGGTCTTGTCGATCTTTTGCTGCGGGGTGGTCACCGGCATAAAAATCGTGCCGCGCACGCCGAAATAGCGGCAAGCATAAGCCACACCTTGGGCATGATTGCCCGCGCTTGCACAAACAAAGTGAGTTTGCGAAGGGGCATTGGCCAGGAATTTGCGCATCGCATTAAAAGCGCCGCGCAATTTATAGCTGCGCACCGGACTCAGATCTTCGCGCTTTAACCAAATATCCGCCTCATATAGGACAGAAAGATAATCATTGCGCTGCAAAGGTGTTGGATCAAACAACTTGCGCAGAGCTCGAGCGGTTTCTTGGGATTTTTTACAAAAATCATTCATCGTCAAGATTAATCATGAGAAGACACACTTGCCAATGGGCAGGTCTTGTCCCTCGACATAAAAATCATTAGACGGACGACAGTTTATATTGGAGCATGGCATGTCTTCTCCCAAAAAAGTTGTTTTGGCCTATTCTGGTGGGCTTGATACATCTATCATTCTAAAATGGCTACAAACCGAATATGGTTGCGAAGTCGTAACCTTTACCGCCGACCTTGGCCAAGGCGAAGAGCTAGAGCCCGCGCGCCAAAAAGCGGTACTTTTGGGAATTGACCCCAAAAACATCTATATCGAAGATGTGCGCGAAGAGTTTGTGCGCGACTTTGTCTTTCCGATGTTCCGCGCTAATGCGCTTTATGAGGGGCTTTATTTGCTTGGCACCTCGATCGCACGGCCTTTGATTTCAAAACGTCTGGTTGAGATTGCCGCCGAAGTTGGGGCCGATGCGGTCGCGCACGGCGCCACAGGCAAAGGCAATGACCAAGTACGGTTTGAGCTGTCTGCCTATGCGCTCAACCCCGGTATTCGCGTGATTGCGCCTTGGCGCGAATGGGACCTAACAAGCCGAACGCGTTTGTTGGAATTTGCGGAAAAGAACCAAATCCCAATTGCCAAAGACAAGCGCGGCGACGCGCCTTTCTCGGTAGATGCAAATTTACTGCACACTTCATCCGAGGGGAAAGTGCTTGAAAACCCAGGCCAAGAAGCGCCTGATTATGTTTATCAACGCACCGTCAGCCCAGAAGCTGCACCCGATCAGGCCGAAATGGTCGAAATCAGCTTTGAGTGCGGCGACGCAGTGGCAATTAATGGTGTGGCCATGTCACCCGCAACCATTTTGACTGAACTCAACCGTTTGGGAGGTATGCATGGGGTTGGGCGGCTTGATCTGGTGGAAAACCGTTTTGTCGGTATGAAATCACGCGGCGTTTATGAAACCCCGGGAGGCACGATCTTGCTTGAAGCCCACCGCGGGATTGAGCAGATCACTCTAGACGCAGGTGCTGGCCATCTCAAAGACAGTATCATGCCACGTTATGCTGAGCTGATTTACAACGGCTTTTGGTTCAGCCCAGAGCGCGAGATGCTGCAAGCTCTGATCGACAAAAGCCAAGAGCATGTCACAGGCACGGTGCGGATTAAGCTTTACAAAGGTTCTGCGCGCACAGTGGCACGTTGGTCAGATTACAGTCTTTACTCGGAAAAACACGTCACATTCGAAGAGGATGCGGGCGCTTACGACCAAAAAGACGCAGCAGGTTTTATTCACCTAAACGCCCTGCGTCTCAAGCTCATAGCGACTCGCAATACGCGGGTTAAGAAATAGCTTTT
>ERZ888423.2977-NODE-2977-length-11724-cov-47.266261_pt1 | contig 11724 bp, 7 predicted proteins | sample MGYA00520523_ERZ888423 | MGnify/ENA primary metagenome ERZ888423 (study PRJEB32303, sample SAMEA104408611) | aquatic metagenome | biome: Brackish water; feature: Pelagic; material: water | place: Baltic Sea | collected 2014-06-08T10:24:00 | depth 30,27 m ...
GTTGAGGCCCATCGCCCGAATGCCGCCGGGATCGACGGAAAATCCATAGCGATCCAGGGCGGCCAGGGCCTCAGGCGGGGCCGAGAGCGAAATGCTGCACCCGGCTAACTCCCTGCGCAGCTTGCCCAGGGAGCCATGCACCAGCACCGCCAGGATGTCGCCCTGGTGCGGATCCCCCGGATCGGCGCAGAGGTCCCAGAGGTTGGCATTGAGGGCCAGATCGCTGGTGGCCCGCACGAAACCCACCAACTTGCCCTCGGGGGATTGCACCCCCAGGTGCCAGAGGCTGTTGTCCAGCACCCGCTGCCAGCGGTCTGGGTTGCGGCTGCGATCGCCGCTGGCCAGCAGCAGCCGATTGAGCTCGTCGGGGCTGGGGAGGCTGTTGGCGAGCAGCGCATAGCCCTCCCGCAGACGCGGGGCTTGGGGCTGGCTGCGGAAAGGGATCAAGAGGGAATCCAGTGCTGGGCGGAGCTGGGATGGCTCAGGGGAGGGTCTGGGGGGCTGGTCAGCCCGTGTTGCGCATGCCCGCGGCAATGCCATTGATGGTGAGCAGGGCGCCGCGCAGCAGCTCGCTGCGGCTGTAGGTGCGGCCATCGTCGCTGGAGCTGGCCAGCGCTTCACTCATCGGTGGTTGGCGGTTCTGGTCGCGCAGGCGCCGCAGCAGGGCCACCTGCAGGAAGCCAAGGGGAATGATCGTGCGGTTGCGCAGGTCGACCGATAGCTGCAGGGCAGGATCCCCATCCAGCAAGCGGCTGTGGCCCGTGATCGCCAGCACCAGATCGCGGGTGAGCTCGAATTCGGCGGCGATGGCCTGGAAGATCTGCTCGAAGGCCTCCCGGTTCTCGCTGCGGCCCAGGGCCTGCACGTAGTGGTGGGCCAGGTCGAGGTCGACTTTCGAGAGGGTCATCTCCACCTTCGAGATCAGCATGCGGAAGAACGGCCAGCGTTGGTGGAGCAGGCGCAGCAACTCGAGTTGTTCGGGGTCCTGGGTGAGTTCCTCCTGCAGGGCCGCCCCCACCCCGAACCAACTGGGCAGCAGGAAGCGGCTCTGGGTCCAGCCAAATACCCAGGGGATGGCCCGCAGGCTGGAGAGGTCCTTGGCGCCACTTTTACGGCGGGCCGGGCGACTGGAGATCTGCAGCTTGCTGATCTCTTCGATCGGGGTCACCTGCTGGAAGAAGGCCACCAGGTCAGGGTTGTCGTGCACCAGGGCCCGGTAGTGGTCCCGGGAGCGGGCCGCCAGCCGCCCCATCAGGTCATTCCAGCTGGGGGTGTCGTCTACGGGGGCACTCACCAGGCTGTTCTGCAACACGGCGGTTGTCACCGTTTCCAGGTTGTAGAGGGCCAGTTCGGGCAGGGAATACTTCGAGGCCAGCACCTCTCCCTGTTCGGTGATCTTGATGCGGCCGCTGAGGGTGCCGCTTGGCTGGGCCAGGATCGCCTGGTAGGCAGGGCCCCCACCCCGGCCCACGGAGCCGCCGCGGCCATGGAAGATCCGCAGGGCCACCCCGTGCTCGATGGCCAGCCGCTGGAGGGCAATCTGGGCTTTATGGATCTCCCAGTTGCTGGAGAGGAAGCCGGAATCCTTGTTGCTGTCTGAGTAGCCCAGCATGACTTCCTGGAGTGGCTGGCCGCCGTCACTGGCCAGCAGGGCCCGGTAGAAGGGGTGGCGAAACAAGGTGGCCATCACCGCCGGGGCCCCCTGGAGGTCTTCCACCGTTTCAAACAGCGGCACCACCAGCAGGCCGGCACGCTGGGCCTTCGGATCCACCAGGCCGGCCTCCTTGGCCAACAGCAACACCTCCAGCAGGTCGGACACCGTGTGACTCATGGAGATCACGTAGGTGCGGCAGATGCGGGAGCCAAATTCCTGCTGCAGGCGCTGCAGCATGCGGAATACGGCGAAGGTCTCCGTGGTTGCGGCACTCCAGCGGGCCGCCGGGGGCAGCAGGGGACGGCGGGTTTGCAGCTCCTCCAGCAGCCACTCCACCCGCTGGGTTTCCCCCATCTCCCCGTAGGGAACTGGGAGCTGGAGGTAGCGGCTGAGCTCGTCGAGGGCGTCGCTGTGGCGGGTGCTCTCCTGGCGGATGTCGAGGCTGGCCAGGCAGAAGGCGAAGATCTGGGCCTGACTGATCAGGTGCTGGAGCGACTCACAGCTCAGTCCCGTGGCCTTGAGGCTGTCCTGGATCAGTTCCAGGTCGTAGCGGAATTCATCAACCGTGCTGTAGTGCAGTTCCTGGGTGGGAGGGGCCGCCAGGCTTCCCCCCATCGGCGGGGGCGGGGCACTGCCGTCACAGGGGGATTCCCAGCCGGCATCGCTGAGGCTTTGGTTGCGCTGATGGGTGAGCTGCAACCGCTCCAGGGTGTAGCTGAGCTTCAGCCGGTAGGGCTCCAGGCGGTAGCGGGCGGCCCGCTCCTCATAGATCTCCGGAAAGCGCAGCCGGTCCATCTCCAGCGACTCCAGCAGGGCCGGGCTGACCTGACTCCACTGCATCGAAATGCTGAGCTGGTCGCGCAGCTCGGCCACCGACTTCAGATATCGCTCCAGCATCAGCTTGCGCTGGTAGCAGGCCGTTCGCCAGGTGATGTCCGGGGTCACCGAAGGGTTGCCATCCCGATCTGAGCCCACCCAGGAGCCGAAGGTGCAGAAGGAATCCCGGGGCGGCTCCACATCGGGGTAGCTCCCCTTCAGGGCGGTGCGGATGCGGTCCCGCAGCTGGGGCATGGCATCGAAGAGCACCTGCTGGAAGAAGTGCAGGGCGTAGTCGACCTCATCGAGCACCGTTGGTTTGAACTGGTGCAGTTCATCGGTACGCCACCAGAGCCTGATTTCCTCCTCCAGCTGGAGCCGCAGGCTGTGGCGCTCGACGGAATTGAGGCTGGCGCCCTGCTCCAGCTGCTGAATCAGGCAGGCCACCCGCCGCTGCTTGTGGCGCACCGTGTGGCGCACGATTTCGGTGGGATGGGCCGTGAACACCAGCCGTAGATCCAGGGTGCGCAGCAGGTTTTCCAGTTGGGCTGGGGGTACGTTCAGGCTCCTGAGCCGCTCAAACAGCTGGCGAAAGGTGGCCGGGTCGCTCTGGTTGGCCAACGGCGGCAGGAAGGGATCGCTGGGGCTGCTGCGCTGGTTTTTGAGGCTGTCGAGGTAGCTGTCCTCCTCGATGTGCTGCTCGAGGATGTTTACCAGCTGGAAATAGAGCGAGAAGGCCCGGGCCGCGGCGATCGCCTCGGCCAGATCCATCTCCCGGATCAACTGCACGATCGCGGTGGTGGAATCCTCCTCGCTGGGGTCGCTCAGGTGCTTGAGCCGCAGCAGGCGCTCCGCCTGACCGGCGGGACACTCGCTGTGGAGCACGGTTTCCCAGAGGTCTTCCACCAGCTCCAGACGCTCGCCCAGTAGCCGGGTGACCCGCTGGGAAGTCGGGGAGGTGAGGGTGGGGCTGGGCATTGACTCCCCCATTGGGCCTGGCTGGGCAGCAAACAGAGCCATGATCATCCCAAAGGGAGCGGCCCGGTGTCTGTGGCGATTGCCTCCAGCAGCTCCACTTCCCGGGTTGCCATGGCAGCGATCTCCAGGGAGAGCAACTTGCTGATCGGAACCCCGGCTTGGTGGCCAGCCAGCCAGCGCATGGCCTGATTGCCCTGTTCCAGCACCTCCGGTAACGGCGCCAGCAGCTGCGTGAGCCCGAGCTCGCTGGCCAGGGGGGCCAGGGCTGCAAGCTCCTCAAGCAACCAGTTCTTTGCCAGCACCGGCTGCCCATGGCGCCAGTGGTGCAGGGTGGCTTCCAGGCTTGAGACGGCCGCGGCCTTTTCGTTGGCGTCGGCCAGGAGGGCCAACTCGCTTGGCGTCAGGCTGCTGGCCAGGAGGGGGTCGCACTGTTCCGGCTGGCGCAGCAACTGCTGCAGCCGCAGTTCGGCGAAGGCCGTGATCGCCAACAGCAGAAGCGGATCCGTCACCAGGTCGCAGATGCGGATCTCCAGCCGGTTGAGGTCGTGGGGCCGGTTGTCCCCATTGGGCCGCACTGAGGTCCAGAGGTGGCGCACGTTCTGCATCGTGCCGAGCTCCAGCTGCTGCCCCATCCAGTTGATGTAGTGCTGGTGGTCGAGGAACAGCGGCACCTCGGCCGGGGTGAGCGGAAACTGCAGCCAGCGTTGGGAGTGGGCGCCGGTGACCTCGCCGTCGAGGAAGGGGGAACTGGCGCTGAGGGCCAGCAGCAGGGCAGCCTCGCAGCGCAGCAGGCGGAGGCCGGCAAACAGGCGGTCCATTTGCCCGGGGCCCCGGTCGCTGATGGGCCCCAGGTTGATGTGCACGCTGGCGGTCACCACCTTGGTGCCGTAGGTGGCCTCGATGTAGCTGTGGTAAGGGTTTGCCGGGTCGGAGCGCTCGAAATGGCGGCTGTCGCCCAGGCTGAGGGCGCTGCCCGGCAGCAGGGTGAGCTGGCGGCTGGCCAGCCACCGGCGCAGGCGCTGACGCGGCTCGATCAGCAGCTGTAGCTGGCGCGCGTAACTGGCATCGGGGGGCGTGATGTATTCCAGGTTGCGTTGGTCGGGCTCGGTCACGAACCCCTCCAGGGCCGCCGCCGCCGCCGCTGAGCAACCCACCACCGTGCCGTCGGCCCGACCGGTGTAGAGCTCCACTTCAAAGCCCTTGAGCAACAGGGGATCCTTCATGGCTGGGCGGGCAGCAGGCAGGCAATCGCCTTGAGCATGCCGCGGGCCTTGTTGAGGGTTTCCTGGTATTCGGCAGCAGCGTTGGAATCGGCCACCACCCCGGCGCCGGCCTGCACCTGCACCCGCCAGCCCCCCTCTGGATGGGGCAGCACCACCATGGTGCGAATGGTGATGGCGGTGTTGAGGGCGCCGCCCAGGTCAACTCCGCCGTACACACCGGAGTAGGGGCCCCGGGCATCGGGCTCCAGGGCATGAATAAGTTGCATGGCGCGGATTTTGGGGGCGCCGCTGACGGTGCCGGCGGGGAAGGAGGCCATCAGTAGGTCCCACACGGTTTGCCCTTCGGCCAGCAGTCCCTCCACCTGGCTGACGATGTGCATCACATGGGAATAGCGCTCGATCACCATCAGCTCGCCCACCTTCACCGTGCCGGGCTGGCAGACGCGGCCCAGGTCGTTGCGGCCGAGGTCAACAAGCATCACGTGCTCGGCCCGTTCCTTGGGATCGGCCAGCAGCTCTTTTTCTAGGGCCAGGTCTTCCGCTTCGTCGCGACCGCGGGGGCGGGTGCCTGCGATCGGCCGCAGCGAGGCTTTCACTCCCCCCTCCGGGATCGGTTCGGCTTTCACCATCACCTCGGGGCTGGAGCCGATCAGATACCAGCCGCCAAAGTTGAAGAAGGCCATGTAGGGCGAAGGATTCACCATGCGCAGGCTGCGGTAGAGCTCGAAGGGATCGCGGTCAATGCGGGTTTCCAGCCGCTGGCTAAGCACCAGCTGGAACACATCCCCCGCCTCGATGTGGTGTTCGCCCTGGAGCACCGCCGCCTCGAAGGCCTCCTGGCCGAAGTTGCTGCTGGTGATCAGGCTCTGGGCCATCTCAGCCGGACTGGCGTCGTGCCAGCGCAGGGGCGTCACCGAGGCCGGCAGGGGGGCTTGCATGCGCTCTTCCAGGGCGCTGATGCGGGCGGCAGCGGCGGTGTAGGCCATCTGCCGGTCTTGGCCGCCGCTGAGGTCGGCGTAGGCCACGGCGGTGATCTGGCGCTTCACCTGGTCGAACACGAGCAGGCTGTCGGCGAGCATCCAGGACCCATCCGGGGGGGAGTCCTCCCCGGGCTGGTGCACCGGCACAATCGGCTCGATCCAGCGGATCAGTTCGTAGCCCCAGAAGCCAAACAGCTGGCCCACCGGAGGCAGCCCCGGAATCGGCGGGCTGGAGAGGGGCTCCAGGCACTCGCGCAGCAGCTCGAAGGGGTTGCCCTGCAGGGTTTGGCAGCGGCCATCGCGCCAGCGGCGCTGGGAGTGGGCACCGCGGCTGGTGAGGGTCCAGAGGGGGTCGCTGACCACGAAGCTCCAGCGGCCGATGCGCTCGCCCCCTTCCACCGACTCCAGCAGCACGCCATGGTCGCTGTCAGCTCCCACCTTCAGCCAGGTGGTGAGGGGTGTTTCCAGGTCGGCGGGCCAGCGTTTCCAGAGGGGAATGAAGTTGTGGCCGGCTGCCACCATGTCCAGAAACGCCTGCTGGGCTAAGCCATCGCGATCGGTGCTCGGCATCGGTTTGGCGGGCAAAAAAAACGGGGCACCCAGGCCCCGCCCTTATGGGAGTTGGTCGACGCGATTCAGGCGTCGAAGCTGTTCTTGCCGGTGAACTTGAGGTTGGCCGGATTGGGGTTAGCGCCGATCCGGCGGGGGTTGTGGCCCACCATGGGGCGGCCTTCGTTCACCTTCTCCGGGAAGACGCCATCCTTGGGGTGCAGGAATTCGGTGTCCCCACCTGGATAGATCCGGTAGATCTTGTAATCCTCGATTCTGGGTTTGAACTTGGTGCGCAGCTGGGTGCCAAGGGCCAGGCACTGCTCCTTGCGGGCGAAGTACATCAGGTTGTCGCCCGCGTTCATGTGGGCGGCCCCGCCGGTGGGCAGCTCAAACACCTGTTCCTTCGGGCTGCTCCAGGTAATTGCGTATTTCTCCTCCGTTTCGGCGGAATTCAGCAGGCCGCCCGTGCTGCCGAGGTACTTCGGGAGTTGACCGCTGAGCGCCGTAGCTGCCATGGCTTTGGAACGTTTCAACCGGAAGCTAGCACTGAGGTTTTGGCCCGTTCTGCGCTTCGCCCGCAGTCTTCACACCCGTCAACAAACCGGCCGCTCAGCACACGGGAAAAAAAACGGTCAGGCCACTGCCGCTGCGTTCGGTGAGACGACCGCCGAGGCGATGGAACAGTCGCTGGGTGGCCTGGCGGCTGAGCTGCAGGCTGCCGGTGGCGGGGTTCCAGCTCAGCACCGGCCCCACCAGCTCCCGTTGGTCGCCCTCGCCATCCAGCACCGGCTCTTCCGGGCGATGGCCCTCGCTGCTCAGTTGCAGCTTGAGCCTGGAACCTGCCGGCAGCAGGCTGACGCTGACCTGACTGCCGGCGGGAAGGCTGCGGCTGAACCGGTCGATCAGGCCGCCGAGCATGGTTTCCAGCCGGGCCGGATCGCTGAGCACGGGCGAAAGGCCAGCTGGGACCAACAATTCCAACTCCAGGCCGCGGCGGGCCAGCTGCCGTTTCCACAGTTCCTGCTGCTGAAGCAGCACCTGGCTGAGGTCGGTGCGGGCCAGATCGTTTTGGCCCAGGGGCTGGTCGTTGCCTGGCTGGCGCTGGAGCTCGGCCGCCAGAAAGATCAGGCCAAATCGATCGATCTGCTCGCTGCATTCGCCATCGATCTGCTCGAGGCGCCCGCGCACCAGCGGCGGCAGGTCGCTGCGCCGCAGCAAGGAGCGAATCAGGGTGCGAATTGTGGCGAGGGGAGTTCGCACCTCGTGGGTGAGCGCTTCGAGCAGGGCCAGTTCGCTACTCACCTCCCGGGGGATGTCAGTGGGGGATCGGTCCCGACCCTTGCCCCCGTGCACCAGGGGTTGGAGCGTGAGGCTCGGCGCGATGGCGGCGAGCCGTTCCCCCACCCGGGGCCAGAACCGCACCCCCAGCTGCTCTTCGCTGCGCAGGGGGCCCAGCTCCTCCAGGGCGGTGCGCAGGGCCGTCGAGGCCCCGGGGTCGCTGGCCAGCAGGCGTCCGTGGATCAGGTTGAGGGCTTTGGAAAGGGCCTCCGGGTCGAATCGGGCGATCAGGCGCCGGCCCTCAGGGGGACCATCGAGGCAGAGCGCCACCTGCAGGCGGGGGGTCATCACCAGCAGCAGCGGATCGGTGCCATCGGCCGGCTCCAGGGGCAGCCGCTGGAAACCGCTTGCGCCCGCCCCCCCGGTTGGGGAGCTGCCGGCTCCCCCCAGCAGGGGAGCGGAGCTCGTCAGCAGGTCGGCGAGTTCCCTGGGCGCCCACACCCAGCCCTGGAGTTGCTGCAACAGCACCGGCTCGTAGAGGGCAGGCAGGGGGGCCGCCAGCCACAGCCCTTTTAGGGGTTGCATCGGCAGCAGGAAGTCCTCCTGCAGGGTGGCCAGGGCCGCCCACCACTGGCGCCGCACGCTGTCTTCGCTGCTGGCGCCAGCCGGCACGCCGTCCGCCAGGGCACTCCGTAGGTCGGCCAGGCTCACCAGGCTCCCTGGGCTGTTCGGCCCCGGCGGCCCACGGAGGCACACAGGCCCAGGGCGATGAAGTTGACGAGCATGGCGGAACGTCCGTAGCTCAGCCAGGGCAGGGGGATGCCGGTGATCGGTCCGAGGCCGATGGTCATATTGATATTCACCACCACCTGAAACATCAGCATCGCGCCGATTCCTACCACCACCAGGGCCTCGTAGTCGCTGCGGGCCCGGCCCGCGATCTGTAGCAGCCTGGCCATCAGCAGGGCGAAGCCCGCCACAACCAGCACCGAGCCCAGGAAACCCGTTTCCTCCCCCAGGGCGCTGAAGATGAAATCGGTGTGCTGCTCCGGGATGAAACGCAGCTTGGTGAGGGATCCCTGCATCAACCCTGTTCCCCAGATCTGTCCGGAGCCGATACCCACCGTGCTCTGCAGCAGGTGGTAGCCCCCACCGAGGGGGTCCTGGCCCGGATCGAGGAAGAGGGTCAGTCTGTCCCGCTGGTGGGGCCGCAGGCCGTGCTGCCATAACCAGGGTGTTGCCACGGCAAACAGCCCTTGCACCGCCAGGCTGATCGCCAGGGCCACCCTTTTCCAGGGAAGGCTTTTCCAGGCCATCCAGCCCACCAGAGGAATCCAGCCCAGCAGCAGCACCGGCAGGGCGCCGGCCGTGATGGCTGTCACCAGGGGCGATAGCAGCAACAGCACCCAGGCTCCGGGCATCCCCGCCCAGAACAGCATCACCAGCAGCACGGCTGCGAAGACCAGGGAACTGCCCAGGTCGGGCTGCACGAACACAAGCAGCCAGGGCAGGGAGATCAGGCCCACAGGCCGCACCAGATCTACGGGGCGATCAACCGGGTGCCGGGCCAGCACCTCGGCGAGCAGCAGGATCGCGCCGAGCTTGGCAAATTCCGAGGGCTGGACGTAAAAACCGCCGATGTTGATCCAGCTCTGGGCCCCCAGGGCACTTGTGCCCACCAGGCGCACCGCGATCAGGCTGGCCACCATCGCGATGTAGATCGGCCACTTGAAAGGAAGCAGGCGCTCCAGGGGCAGCCGGGCCAGCAGCAGGGCCACCACCATGCCCACCGCCGCCGTTACCCAGTGCTGGTACCAGTCGGCGTAATTGGCCTGGCGCTGGGTGCTGGCGATCAGGATGCCGGCCAGCGCTGCCAGGGCCAAAGGAACGCCCCAGAGCACCAGGTCGACCCTGGCCAGGGGACTGCGGCGGCCACCGCCGGCGCCGAAGACCCTCTTATTGCGCCGCCCTGACTGGCTCAGCATGGCTCTCAGGCCGGCACCAGGTGGGCCGCGCCAATGCGCCGGGCCAGGGCCATCAGGGCCTGGGCGCTGGCGGATTCGGGATGGGAGAGCACCACCGGCCGACCGGCATCACCCCCTTCCCGCACCGGCATTTCCAGGGGTAGTTCGGCCAGCAGCGGCACCCCAGCCTCCTCAGCGAGGCGGGCACCGCCCCCACTGCCGAAAAGGGCGTAGCGCTTCTCCGGTGCGTCGGGAGGAATGAACACGCTCATGTTCTCGACCACGCCCAGCACGCTGACGCCCATCTGCACAAACATCGCCAGGCCGCGGCGGGCATCGGCAAGCGATACCAGCTGGGGGGTGGTGACGATGATCGCTCCGGCCATCGGCACGGCCTGGGCGATGGTGAGCTGGGCGTCGCCGGTGCCAGGGGGCAGATCCACGATCAGCACATCCCGCTCGCCCCACTCCACCTGATACAAAAACTGGCGGATGATGCCGTTGAGCATCGGTCCGCGCCAGACAACGGGCTGGTTTTCCTGAATCAGCAGCCCCATCGACACCATGGCGATGCCGCAGCATTCGACCGGGCTGAGCACCTGGCTGGCGCCCTCGCCGCGCACCTCTGGGGTGCGATCTGCGACCCCGAGCATGGTGGGCGCATTGGGTCCGTAGATATCGGCATCGAGCAGGCCCACTTTGAGCCCGGTGGCGGCAAGGGCGCAGGCCAGGTTTACGGCCACCGTGCTCTTACCCACGCCACCTTTGCCACTGCTCACCGCGATCACCTGTCTGACGCCTGCAATGGCTTGGCGCTGGGGGAGCTGACCGGCTCCAGGGCCAGGCGCCCCATGGCCCGCGGCACCGATGGGGGCGGCGCCTGTGGGCTGAGCCAGCTCGATCTGCACCTCGTTCACCCCATCAATGGCCAGCAGGGCGGCCCGAGCCTCAGTGACGATCCGATCCCGCTGGGCCTGGGCAAACCCGGGCAGGGCGAGCAGGAACACGGCGCGCTCGCCGACCAGGCGGGGTTCCTGGATCCAGCCAAGCTCGATCAGGCTGCGGCCGCTGCCGGCATCGGTGACGGCCGTAAGGGCGGCATGGGCCTGCTCGACTGAGGCCATCGAGACTGCAATCAGGAACTGGGATCCTAGGGGCCATCCGCCTGGATCCGGTCGGCGCTGGCAGGGTGAGCGCCGACCCCTGGCTCCTGGGGGGAGGGGGCTGGGCTGAAATGGTGGGACCTTTCCGGCGCCGCTTTGGCGCACTGTCCATGGCCAAGGTCTTAGAAGCGCCGCCAGCCGACTCCCGCACCAGGGCAAAAGCGCTGTTGATGGGCCTTCAGGATTCCATCTGCTCAGGCCTGGCTGAATTTGACGGGGAGGGCGATTTTGCCGAGGAGAGCTGGGTGCGGCCGGAGGGGGGCGGCGGCCGCTCGCGGGTGATGAAGGGCGGGCGAGTCTTCGAACAGGGCGGGGTGAACTTCTCCGAGGTGGAGGGCAGCGAATTGCCTCCCTCGATCCTCAGCCAGCGGCCAGAGGCCAAGGGCCACCGCTGGTTTGCCACCGGCACTTCGATGGTGTTGCACCCGCGCAACCCTTACATCCCCACCGTTCACCTCAACTACCGCTACTTCGAGGCGGGGCCGGTGTGGTGGTTTGGCGGCGGTGCCGACCTCACCCCTTACTACCCCTTCCTCAGCGATGCCCAGCATTTCCACCGCAGCCTCAAGAATGCCTGCGACAGCGTCAACCCTGCCTACTACCAGGTGTTCAAGCCCTGGTGCGATGAATACTTCTTCCTCCGCCATCGCGGCGAGACCCGCGGCGTAGGCGGGATTTTCTACGACTACCAGGACCCCCTCGGGGTGCTCTACAAGGGCCAGGATCCCGAGGGCCCCGCGGCCGCGGGGAGCAACCGCCTCGGGGCAATAGAGCAAAACTGGGAGCAGCTGTTCGCCCTGGCGAGCGCCTGCGGCAATGCCTTCCTGCCCAGCTACCTGCCGATCGCCGAGCAGCGCCAGCCCACGGCTTACGGCGAGCGGGAGAGGGATTTCCAGCTCTACCGCCGCGGCCGCTACGTGGAGTTCAACCTGGTGTTTGATCGCGGCACGATCTTCGGCCTACAGACCAATGGCCGCACCGAATCGATTTTGATGTCGCTGCCCCCGCTGGTGCGCTGGGAATATGGCTACCAGAGCGAGCCGGGCAGCCGGGAAGCCCTGCTCACCGACCTGTTCACTCGGCCCCAGAACTGGCTGGAGGACGGCTCGCTTGAGG
>ERZ888423.2978-NODE-2978-length-11724-cov-8.155797_pt1 | contig 11724 bp, 9 predicted proteins | sample MGYA00520523_ERZ888423 | MGnify/ENA primary metagenome ERZ888423 (study PRJEB32303, sample SAMEA104408611) | aquatic metagenome | biome: Brackish water; feature: Pelagic; material: water | place: Baltic Sea | collected 2014-06-08T10:24:00 | depth 30,27 m ...
GCTAAACAAGGCCTCATCGCAGGACGAAGCTTAGTTTAGGCATTGAAACGGATGTCCGCTTTGCGCCCTCAAGTCGGACACTTGAGTCGTTGAGTAGTCTGCCCAACAGCTGCCGTTCGTTCAGGCAATTGGATCTTTGCTTATCAGCCTTTCCTTTGTCCAAGCGGCATCTTTCCAGATATGAAGACTCAAACGGTTACGACCACATTCCCGATTGCAGTCCCCGCCTCAACCGTCTCATGTGCAGCGGCAATGTCCTCTAGCGCAAAGCTGTGAGCAATTGTGTGCTGCAGCGCTCCTTCTTCAAGCGCGCGGATGATGCGAGCGATTGTTCCGCTGCGTGCCTCGCCTTGGAGCAGGTAAACCAGAAACATTCGCAAGGTGACGTTCTTGAACATCAACTCGTAGAACGGGATTGCGGGATTGGGGTCGGCCATCGAACCGTAGGTTGCGATCGCCCCCCCTGCCCGGATGATCTGACGGGTGGCATCGAGATTGCCTCCAAACTCGACTTCGACGATGCGGTCCACGCCATTTCCATCGGTCGCTTCAAGCACGGCCTGTGCCATGTCCTGCTCGCGATAATTGATCACATGATCGGCACCGGCGTGGGAAGCGAGCCCCGCCTTTGCTTCTCCGCTCACCGTCGTCAGTACTTGCGCGCCGCCCCACTTTGCGAACTGGATCGCATAGTGCCCAACCGCGCCTGCGCCGCCCGTCACGAGCACAGTCTTTCCGGCAATTTCGCCATCTGCGAACACGCCATAGGCAGCGGTCAACGCAGGAATTCCGAGGCATGCTCCGGCGGCAAAGCCAGTTCCATCTGGTAGATGCACGGCCTGCTCGGCTGGCAAGCAGACATATTCCGCACAGGTCCCGTCCTTGCGTTGCCATGCAGCATTCCAGGTCCAGACGCGCTCGCCAATGCGTGACGCATCGACTCCTTCGCCGACCGCCTCGATCACCCCAGCGCCGTCGGAATGCGGGATAACATAGGGAAAGGCGATCGGCCCGCGCGCGCCAGCACGCGCTTTAACATCGGACGGATTGACGCCCGAGGCGTGGATGCGGACGACCACCTCACCTGGGCCTGCGACCGGATCGGGTCGTTCGCCTACCTTCAGGACGTCCCGGGCGGTCCCCGTCTCTTCGTACCAAGCTGCGCGCATTGTGATTTCCTAATTGTCCATTCGTAGGGACAGGCCCTCTGTATGGCCGTCGATCCCGATTGCCTGCCCGGAGATCCGCTCCCCGGCCGACGAGCAGAGGAACTGGACCATGGCCACGATATCTTCGTTACGGGCAAAGGTCCGCAGCGAATTCTGGCTCTTGTACTCAGCCTCGACCTGTTCGACCGTACGGCCGCGACAGGCGGCATCCTTCTCGATCACACGGTCAATCCTTGGACCCTCTACGCTTCCCGGGCATAAAGCGTTGACGCGTACGCCATCCGGGCCGAGCTCCATCGCCATGGTCTTGGTAAGCCCGATGATGGCCCATTTGCTCGCCGTGTAGGGACTGCGCAGCGGAAAGCCATGAAAGGCGACATTCGATGCCATGTTGACCACCGAGCCGCCTCCATTGGCCCGCAGCATCGGAATCGCCCTGCGCGCGCAATAGAAAAAGCTGTTGAGGTCAATGTCGATGGTCTTGCGCCATTCGTCGACATCGAGTGTCTCGATCGGCCCAGTCGGACCGGCAATTCCGGCATTGTTGACCAGGACGTCGAGTCTTTCCCCATCGGCAGCAATCCGCTCGAAGAAGGCATCGACCGAGACCGGATCAGCAACATCAGCCTCCACCGCCACGACACCCGGCAGGTTCTCGTTGCACCAGGCAACCGCTGCTGGGTCGACATCGCAGACATAGACCTGCGCGCCCTGCCTGGCGAAGCTGTTGGCAATCGCCTTTCCGATGCCCGAGGCACCTGCCGATATCGCTACCCGCATGGGATCGATGCTTATCGCTTTCTGTTCGGCCTAGAACCGCGCGCCGAGACGAATGCCGATGGTGCGCGGGCGATTGGTCGTAATGCGTTCGTCATAGGTGGCTGCATTACGGTTCAATTCCGCTCGTTCGTCAAAGGCGTTGTTGAGGAAAGCCGAGACCGAGAAACGCTCGAAGTTGATGCCTGCGGAGAAGTTCACGATGTTGTAGGACGCCTGAAGCTCGCGACTTGCAACAAACAGGTTGTTCCACCGGCTGCCAACATGCTGATAGCTTGCCTGAACGAAGGCGTCGTTTCCGCCGACCGCAAACTCGTAACGGGCGTTACCTGCGAACTTGAACTTTGGAACATCCGGGAGCCGCGTGCCAGCCGGAGCGTTGACCACTCCAGTTGAGAGGTTGCGAATGTAATCCGTGCGCAGGGTCGCCTCAATGTAAGATGCTGCTGCAGAAATCTGCAGTCCTCCGCCAAGATAGGCGGCAAGATCGGTTTCTATACCCCTCGAACGGGCCGTGCCGATGTTTGCAGTCAAGCCAAGCGGGGATTCGGAGGGATCGAACCGGGTGATCTGTATGTCGTCCCAATCCATGTGAAAGATCGATCCGTTCCAGCGCACATCGCCACCGGCAAGCGTTGATTTCCAGCCGAATTCGTAATTGGTTACGAGGTCAGACCTGTATGTTCGCGGAATATTGCTCGTCTCTGCGCGGTTATTGCCTCCAGGGCGGAACCCTTCCGAATAGGTGGCGTAGAACAACAGGTCCGGATTGGGCTCATAGCTGAGGTTGAACTTGTAGACCTCGCCGCTTTCTTTTGACGACACATCGACCAGCGGGTTGCCGCTGAACAGCGTTCCGACTACGCCGACGAGCGAGCTCTTGGTCTCGAACACGCGGATGCCTGCGGTGGCGCTCAGTTGCTCGGTAATGTCGAATGACACCTCGCCAAAACCTGCCAGTTCTTTCTCGGTGCGCAACTGGTCAGTGACGAAATAGGTATCGTCGGGATAGCCGCTCAACTGCGGATTGGCATTGACGCTTCGCTCGGGCGGGATCGAGGGAATGTGCCAGATGTTGAGATAGTCGTGCTCTGCCTTCTGATAGAACACGCCAGCAATGAACCGCAACCGGTTTGCCGCGTCGTTCTGGATGCGAAACTCGTGGGTCATCACCTTGTAGGTGTCATCGCTGTCAAACTGCTCGCGCGGGTCGGTACAGGTCGTGAAATCGAGCGAGCCCGTGCTGTAGCAGGTGTAGTAGGGGATATAGGCCGAGTACTCGGAATAGGCCGAGTAATCGACGTCGTAATCGACCTCACGGTCGAGGTAGGACCCTGCATAAGTCAACTGCAAGCCGCCGACTTCACCTTGAACTGTCAGCGCAGCCTGCGTCCACTGGTCCTTGCCCTTGTCTTCGAAGAAGCGCTCGACCTGCAGGTCGCCGACATCGTCGGGATCGTGGTCCCACACGCCGTTGGTCTTCTGCCTCTGGTGCGCGATTTTTGCGGTCGCACTCCAGCTGTCGTCTAGCTCGATCCTGAGCGCCGCGCGGGCGCCGGTGTTCTTCTCGGTGTTGAAGTCTTCTTCGACATACGGCGCATTGTCGACAGTTACATTCTGGGCGGTGAAGGTAAACGTAGCCGGGACGTTGTCGATATAGCCGCCGTCATAGACATGCCATGCCGCGACCCGCAGGGCGGCATTGTCGCCTAAGGGAAAGTTGGCGAAACCCTCGATCGAATAGCTTTCCTCGCCCTTGTGGGTCGTGCTAAGGCTGGAATCCACACCCCCTTCGAAACTGCCGAACTCAGGTGCGTTGGTGATGATCCTCAGCGTACCTGCCTGTGAACCTGCCCCGTAGAGCGTGCCTTGCGGCCCCGCCGCAGCTTCGACCCGTGCGATGTCGTACATATGGACGTCAAGCACTCGGCCGATGGAGGTCACTGGCTGGTCGTCGAGATAGACCGCAACGCTGGGGCTAGAACCCGATTTGTTTACGCCTCCACCGGCGGAAATCCCGCGCATGAAGACTTGGCTGTTGCCCGGTCCCTGTCCGGCGAATGATACGCTGGGAAGAAGGCCGACATAGTCTTCAAAGTTGGCGACACCTTGCTGCTCGAGTGCTTCACCTCCGAGAACCTGGAGGCTGACGGGCACGTCCTGCATGTCCTCGGTGCGCTTTTGCGCGGTCACGACAATGACATTGAGGCCTCTCTCATCGGCCTCCTCTGTGCCTGCTTCCTGCGCCGCAACAGCTGACGGTATGGCGAGGCCTGCGGTTGCCAGCGCGAGCGCCGATACTCCTGCAAAGCCCGAACGCGCTGCTTCCCGATTTCTCATGTCTTATCCTCCCTCCGATCGCCTGCCCACGCAGGCCCTCCAATGGTGGATTTGTGGCCGAAGTCTCGCCCGCTTACAAAAGACGTTTCGTCAACGACACATGAATCGATCTCACTCATGATTATCATGTAACGGACTCATTGCATTGCTTTATAATGTATTAGTTAATCGACGACACAAGGATGATCGAATGCAGTTGCGATATGCTCACTCGCGATATCCGACCAGTGCAGGCCCGAGCGACTCCTTGAGCATGTCCAAATGCGGCTCGAAATTGCGCCAGCGATCGACGCCCTTGGCATTGATCGGTTGACGCACCTGCTCCGAACTGGCCGTTCGCACAGCGCGATCGGTCTTGTGGAAGTCGAGACAGGCCTGCTCGAAGGGAAGGTCAACAGATTCGAGTAACTGGCGGATTTCCGCGTCCGGATCGGCAATCATATCCTCGTTGAAGACGCGGATCACCTTGCCCGGCATGACTTTCTCCCAATGCCGCATCAATTCGACATAATCGCGGTAATAGGCGCCGATGTCGCGCAGCGAGTAGGTGAAATTCTGCCCCTTGGCGAACAGCTGCTTGTAGCCGGAAAAGCAGCAGTCCATCGGGTTGCGTCGCGCGTCGATCACGGTGGCATTCGGCAGGATCGCATGGAGCAAGCCAACATGCGCGAAATTGTTGGGCATCTTGTCGATGAAATAGGGCGCGCCGCTGCGATGCACTCTGGTCCGTTCCAGATATTCCTCTCCCAACGCGCGGAGCTTATCGTGCGACATCTCCGCCAGCACTTGCGGGTAATGAGATTGGTCGTCCGGACTGCTCTTGCCGGCGAGGCGGCGCGCAATCGAGATCAGATCGGGAAGTTCCTGCGTCCCATCGACCATGCTGTGGCTAGCAAGAATCTGCTCGATCAGCGTCGATCCTGCGCGAGGAAGACCCACGATGAAGATCGGGTCCGGCGCTTCGCACCCGCTGTTCGCCAAAGAGCTTACTCTCTCAGGCGTGAAGAACTCTATCAGCGCATGCATGTCGCGCCGGTGCGCATCTGCATCATAGCGAACAGTTCGACGCCTCACCGCGTTGCCGCGGCGGTAGTGCAGAAATGCCTCGTGATATTCGCCTGCATCCTCCAGCGCCTTGCCGAGCGAAAAGCAGGTATGGAGGAACTCTTCCCGACCGACATTCTCGTCAGAAGCGACCCCGCGCATGGCTGCGATCTCGTCAGGCGAGAAGCGATAGGTCTTTAGGTTGGCAAGGCTCCAATAGGCTTCGCCCGCAGTCGGATCGAGACGGATTGCCTCGCGATAAGCCGCAATAGCCTCCGCCTGCTGGCCCAGCGTCTTGAGCGTGTGGCCGAGGCTCATCTGCAGCGACGCCGATTGCAGCCCGCCCCCCTCGGCTTCGCGATAGAGAGTCAGCGCTTCTTCGGTTCGCCCCACCCGCACGTAGAGCTGTGCCCTTAGCAGTAGCAGCGAGATGTTCCCCGCTCCAGCCGCATCGATTCGGTCCATCTCGATCAATGCCTCGTCGAAACGATGCCTCTTGAACAGGAAATGCGCTAGGTGACCCCGCGCCAGGTGATAGTCCGGTGCCAGATCGAGACAGCGGCCGAGCAGCTTCTCGACATCGCTTAACGCTCCCATCCTGAGGCCGATATCGGCCAGTAAGCACATGGCGCTGACATCCAGCGGATCACGCTTTAGGATATCCCGGCATGACGCCTCCGCCTCTGCCAGTCGGCCCTGCCCAAGCAGTTCGGCAGCGCCGAGCACTCCGGCGCGGGGCTGGCCGCCAGCACTTACAGCAGAATTCACTTTCTTCCTCCCGGTTCGCCCACTGCGAACGTCTCCCATGCTCCGGAGCCTGACACGCAGCCCAGCACATGACGAACGATATATTTGCATTTTGGATCAAAAAATCTCATAGATCGAGCATTATGTCCCGCAAGCTTCCTCCACTCAACGCTCTGCGCGCTTTCGAGGCCGCGGCGCGAACGGGTTCTTTCAAGCTCGCGGCGGAAGAACTCAATGTCTCGCAATCGGCGATTTCCCACCAGGTCAAGCACCTCGAAGAATACCTGCAAACAGCACTTTTCCATCGCCGTACAAGAGCGGTCGAATTGACCCCCGCGGGAGAGAAGTTCTTTCCGTTCCTGCAGGAGGCGTTCGATCACATGGCCGAGGGCACGCGCATGCTGTCGCGTCTCGACCGTGACGATGTACTGACGGTTCAGACTTATTCGACCTTCGCGGTTCGCTGGCTGATGCTCCGGCTGAACAAGTTTGAGGCCAAACATCCAGAAATCACCGTGCGCCTGACGACCTCGCAATGGAACGTCGATTTCGCTGAACAGGACACCGACCTTGCGATCATGATTGGCGAACCAGAAGCCTGCAAGATACGCTACGACTACCTGCTCAGCCCCCGCATGTTCCCGGTTTGCAGCCCTGCTCTGCTCAGGAACGAAGAGACACTCAAGTCGCCAGCCGAACTGGCGAACCAGACGATCATTCAGGTCTATCCCTCCGCGGACGACTGGCGAAGCTGGCTTGCCGCCACCGGCACTGAGGGCATCGATCCGGATTCCGGCATCAGCTTCGACAGTTACGATCACGCGCTCAAGATGGCTGTGCGCGGCCTCGGCGTGGCGTTGGCGATGCAGCCCTATGTCGGCGAGGATTTGTCAGCCGGACTGCTCGTCAACCCGTTCCCGGAACTCGAGGTCCCGGTCGTCGGTCGATGGTATTTGATCTATCCCGAAAGCCGCGCGCGCATCCGCAAGATCCGGCAGTTTCGCGAGTGGTTGATTGGGGAAGTGAAGCAGGACCCCGATCTCGTCCACCTCGTTGATCCTGCCATGGAGCATGTCGACGCTTGAGAAAACCTCATCGATCTTCAGCGATTTGTCGTTTGTCTGAAATGGCAGACTGACGCAGGGTGGAGGTGGAGAGGGAGTATGCCGTGAATCCGATGCGATGGACAGGTCGCTTGCTTGCACTCGCGCTGGCTGCCGCAATCGCTGCCTGCAATGCGGTATCGAACCCCGCGCCTGAGCTGCGTGCAGGAGGCGAAACCCTCAGAGGGGAACAACTCGACAATGGCGTCGCGGTCTTTCGTGGCATCCCCTATGCTGCCGCGCCGGTCGGCATGCTGCGATGGAAACAGCCGGTACCGCACGATCCACGGTCAGGCATATCCGATGCGACACAATTCGGCGCGGCCTGTCCACAGGATCAGGGCAATCCCGATTGGTATCGCGACGTAGCGCGCGAAGCCGGTCGTCCCGATGCCCAGATTTCCGCAATCGAGGAAATTGCCGAGGACTGCCTGTTCCTCAATGTCTGGACACCGAACCTGAAGTCGGACGATCCCGCCCCCGTCATGGTGTGGATTCACGGTGGATCGAACGTCAACGGCACTTCGTTCGAGCCGAACTACCTCGGCCAAGAACTCGCCGCCAAGGGACTGGTTGTGGTCACGATCCAGTACCGGCTCGGCCCGCTGGGGTTCATGGCACATCCCCTGCTCTCGCGGGCAAATCCGGTCGGAGTTTCAGGCCACTATGGCCTATTCGACCAGATCGCGGCGCTGCGTTGGATAAAAGACAATATCGGGCAATTCGGCGGCGATCCCGCCCGCGTCACCGTGGCCGGAGAATCCGCCGGCGGCGGAGATATTGCTGCCCTAATCGACATGGACGAGGCGCAAGGTCTTTTCGCGCGAGCAATCATCCAGAGCGGCGCGCTGGGCCCGTCGGACCGCGCACCGCTCGCCGAAGCCGAGAAGGTCGGTACTGCGATCATCGACGCATCTGGCGCGAAGTCGCTTGCCGAGATGCGTGCGCTTCCCTGGCAGGAGTTGCTCGCAGCTCGCAAGGAGGCAGCGGACGGTCACTATTTCGCGCCTATAGCTGACGGCATACATCTCAAGCCTGAGCAGTTTCGTGCCGACAGGGTGCCCGTGCTGATCGGTTCCAATCTCGACGAGTGGCGGATGTACCTGCCCGAGGATACCGAAACCCGGTATCGGCAGGCCCTCGCCGAATATGCCGTCAGGAACGCATCGGCCGTCGATGCCTATCTCACCGGAAGGTACCCCGATCCGGCAACCCGCGCCGATCGCCTGATCACTGCTGCCGAGTTCCTCTGCCCATCCCTGCAGATTGCCCGCAATGCCAGCGCCAATGGTCAGCCCGCCTGGCTCTATCTTTTCAGCCGCGTGCGTCCGGGAATGGATTCGATCCGCGCCTATCACGGGGCCGAGATCCCCTACATGTTCGATACGCCAGACGAATGGCTTCCGGGCGATGAGACCGACCGCAAGCTCACGGATGCGATGACATCCTATTGGGTGACCTTTGTCACCAGCGGCAATCCGAACGGGAGCGCCCTACCCGAATGGCCGCAAGCCTCCATCACGGAGATCAATGCGCTTGAGCTCGGCGATACCATCCGTCCCGCTGATCCGGAGGAGTATGCGATATGCGCGATGATGGACCGATAGGCGAATCCACGTCTGAGGCCGGACAGATCGATCGCGGCATCTTCGCCACCGCTTTGCTGGTGGTTGTCGGCGTATGCCTCCCGATCATGCTGTGGCCTGCGCAGGCCGGTACGGTCATTACCGGCACCTATGACTGGATCGCCCACAATTTCGGCATCCTCTATATCTGGACGGTTATCGGGATCGTCGTCTTTCTCGGCTGGATCGCGTTCGGCCGGTATGGCTCGCACCGCCTCGGCGGTCCGGGAACTGCGCAGGAATTCTCGACCTTCAGCTGGGTTGCCATGCTGTTCTGCGGCGGGGTCGGCGCGGGATTGGTCTATTGGGCGACGATCGAATGGGCTTCCTATCTCGATGGTCCGCCATTCGGAGCGGCACCGGATAGCCCCGAGGCGTTGTCCTTTGCGACATCCTACGGCCTGTTCCACTGGGGCCTGATCGCCTGGACGATCTATGCCTTGCCGACGGTCGCCATATCGGTGCCGTTCTATTCCCGGCGGGTCAATTTCCTCCGCTTCAGCGCATCGTGCTCCACCTTCGTCGGCAATCGCGAGGAGCATCCCGGCGCGCGCGCCATCGATGCGGTGTTCATGCTCGCCCTGCTGGCCGGTGCAGCGACATCGATGGGTCTTGCGATCCCGATGATCTCGGCTGCCTGCGCCGAGGCACTCGGCCTCACACGCTCCTTCGGGCTCGACGTGTCCATCGTAGCGATCTGCGTTGCCCTCTTCGCTGGCACCGTGTTCCTTGGCCTCGAGAAAGGCATCCAGCGTCTGGCGGATCTCAACGTTGTCCTCGCCTTCGGACTGCTCGCATACATCGTGATCGCCGGGCCAACGCTGTTCATCCTGCGCACGGGCACTGAGAGCATCGGCTTCATGCTGCAGAACATGCCCGCCATGCTCACCTATACCGAGCCCATGCGTCGCTCCAGCTTCGTCGAGGACTGGACGATCTTCTACTGGGCCTGGTGGCTCGCTTTCGGCCCCTTCGTCGGCATCTTCGTCACCCGCATCTCGCGCGGACGTACCCTGCGCCAGTTGATCCTTTCGATGGCACTGTTCGGCAGCCTGGGGGCATGGGTGTTCTACATCGTGCTCGGCAATTACGCGCTCTACCTTGACCTCAACGGCATCGTGCCGGTGCGCGAGATCATGAGCGAAGTCGATCCCGCTCAGGCGATCGCGGCGGTAATCGGGAACCTGCCCGCCAGCGGGCTGGTGCTGCTCGTCTTTGCCTTGCTGTGCATCATTTTTGTCGCCACGACCTACAACAGCGCGGCCTATGCGCTGGCATCCAGCGCCACGCGGCGGCTGGGCCCGGGCGAGGACCCAGGACGCTGGCACCGTCTGTTCTGGGCTTTCGTCGTCGGAATCCTCCCGGTGGCACTTATGTCGGTTGAGGGCGGCACCAAGGTAGTGACCGCTGCCGTGCTTGTCGCCTCCCTCCCCCTCATCGGCATCTCGGTCCTGATGTGCATCAATCTCGTTCGTTGCCTGCGCGAAGAGGAGGCGAACCATGCGGCTTGAGCCGCTGCTCATCTTCCGCAATTCGATCACTGACGTTCAGGAGATCGGTGACGGGCCGTTTGGAATACGGCGCACCTATATCGTCGGTGCCGGTACATTCGAGGGCGAGCGGCTGCGCGGCGAGATCCTCCCGGGCGGAGGAGACTGGATGACGATTGGCAAAGATGGCCTGGCGAATCTTGACGTACGCAAGACGCTGCGAACCCATGAAGGTGCACTGATCCACCTCAGCTACCAGGGGCTCTACCGCTGCGATGAGGCCCTCGCCGCGAAAATCGAACGGGGCGAAGATGCAGAGTTCGGCGAAACGCTGTTCCAGGTGCTGGCACGGTTTGAAACTGGCGATGAGCGATACGACTGGCTGAATTCCACCCTTGCAGTGGGAGAAGGACGTGAGACCAGCAGCGGAGTTGAGTACAGACTGTTCTCCTTGGATCGAGCCTAGCCTGTTGGCGAGTCCCGAGCAGCTAAAGCAGGTTGCTAGGCGTCCGGTTTGTACAACCCCATTAATCTCAGGATCAAAAAGTTGGGTCCGTAGTCAAGCGGCAGTTTGATGCAAATATTGGTCAGTATGCAGACAGTCCTCAATCGGCCCAAACGCTGCCTTTCATTAACAGGTGTATTCTTCTCGCGGCCATTCCGGCCAAAGGAGAAGTGTTATGGGTGTTTCTAATCTCGATCCTGGTGCGCATGAGCGTAGACCTTGGAATGCTGGAAGTTTGGTTGGTGCCAAGCGGCCTCTTAAACCACGCGACGTATGGGCAATTCGTTTCTTTCTCGATGAACATCGACGAATGCGCGATCGAGCGCTTTTCGATCTAGCGATCGACAGCAAGTTGCGGGGTTGCGACGTCATAAAGTTAAAGATTGGTGATGTTGTGAGTGGTGGCAGTATCCGAAACCGCGCAACGGTCGTTCAACAAAAGACCAGGCGACCTGTGCAATTTGAATTGATGGCAGATTGCCGCAAAAGCCTTCTTGCTTGGCTTGAAAGGCGCGGCGGGTCCTTAGACGACTTTGTTTTTCCAAGTCGCGTTAACCGCGCCGGGCACCTCAGCACTCGGCAATACGCTCGTCTAGTAGACGAATGGGTGTCTGCGGTCGGACTGAACAGGAGAGAGTTCGGTACGCATTCACTGCGTCGGACGAAGGCTTCGTTGATTTATAAAGCCACCGGCAACCTACGTGCTGTGCAAATATTGCTGGGGCACAGCAAAATTGAGAACACGATCCGCTACCTTGGAGTGGACATCGACGACGCTCTCACCTTGGCTGAACGAACGGAAATATGAATGGCTGGCCCCTCGCGTACTTTGAGGGGCCAGCGCCGCCAGCAAACCGGAAGGCAGAAACTGGGTCGGGAGCGGACAGTCCGGTTTGATACCCGATCCATGAAAGTCGAGCGGGT
>ERZ888423.2979-NODE-2979-length-11719-cov-8.231739_pt1 | contig 11719 bp, 8 predicted proteins | sample MGYA00520523_ERZ888423 | MGnify/ENA primary metagenome ERZ888423 (study PRJEB32303, sample SAMEA104408611) | aquatic metagenome | biome: Brackish water; feature: Pelagic; material: water | place: Baltic Sea | collected 2014-06-08T10:24:00 | depth 30,27 m ...
TCACGAGAGTATGATTCTCTTAGATCTTGCTCAATCCTCTAATGTATTTTTAATGGAAGCCTATATGTATAGGACGCATCCACAAACCTTAAATATTTTAAATAACCTACACCTGCTCACCGAGACCAATAAGAAGATATTGATTGAAGGATCTTTTGGATTCAAAGCAGACGTACCAGTGGATCATCGTCTCAGAAACCCACTCTTAGGAGGAGGGGCCATCTTGGATGTGGGGTGTTATCCCTTATCTATGAGCAAGTTAATTGCGGGTCACTTGCAAGGTACGGCATTTGCAGAACCTCGAAGTATCTCAGCAACTGGAAGATTTGATGCAACAGGAGTCGACCTTCAGTCAGATGCTCATCTGATATTCTCCGAGAGCATTGAGGCTAAAATTAGTTGCGCGATTGATGAAGAGTTATCCAATCAACTGGTTATTGCTAGTGGAGAGGTTAGCATTACCGTTCCGCAGCCATGGCATTGTGGGCAGTTTCAAGGCGGTCAATCCTCTATTACCATTGTGAATGAATCAGGGTTGGTCGAGGAGATCTTATGCGATGACCAGATAGGACTTTTTACCAGAGAAATTGAGCATGCCTCAAGTTGTATTCTTGATCAGAAAATTGAATCCAGATTCATTTCTCATACAGATACTCAAAGCAATATGTTCTGGCTAGATCAATGGAGACAGCAACTAAACATCGCTTGCCCAAAAAATTTAATCGCGCACTCGCCTATACTTGAGTCCAAGGCTTTTCTTAGCCAGGTACCAAAACTTCAAAATGTAACGATACCAGGATTAGATAAGCTAGCCTCTAGATTAGCTTTCGGCTGTGACAATCAAACTTCTGAAGTTCACGCGTTCACCATGTTTGATAATTTCTATGGATCCGGGGGTCGCATTTTCGATACTGCTTATATCTACAATAATGGCATGGGTGATCAGTATCTCGGGCAGTGGATTAATTCCAGGCGGCTAGAAAACGAAGTCATAGTTCTTGGTAAGGCTGCCCATACTCCTCAATGCGAGCCTCAATATATAAGACCGCAAATCCTGGAGTCACTAGAGCGCTTGCAAATACCTAAGCTCGATATATTTTGCTTACACAGAGATAACCCGGAGGTACCTGTCGCAGAATTTATCGATGCTTTAAATGAGCTCAAGCATGACGGGTTAATTGATTTAATTGGCGCCTCAAACTGGGGGATGGATAGATTCTCTGAAGCTAGAAATTATGCTCAGAAAGAAGAGAAAGAGCCGTTCAGCGTTTTAAGCAATAATTTTAGTTTGGCTGAAATGGTGGAGCCTGTCTGGCCTGGTTGCGTCGGAGTGAATGATGCCTATATGGAGTATCTCATCGCAGAGGAAATCTTGCTTTTCCCATGGTCTAGCCAAGCTAGAGGGTTTTTTATTAAGAAAAAGGAAGTGATGTCCAATGAGCATTTTGCCAATCCAACCTTAGATGAGGAGATGAGGGTGTGGCATTACGAAAAAAATTTAAAACGCAGAGAGCGTTGCTTTGAGCTAGCTAGGCAAAAAAATGTTGAGCCTATTCAGATTGCTCTTGCATATGTCTTACATCAATCCCAGTTGATCTTTCCTTTGATTGGACCCCGAACAATCTTTGAAACTAACAGTTCCATTCAATCCTCTCAAATTAAACTAACGGCTCAAGAACTCCTTGAACTAGCTCAAGCATAATTGTAGCTCTGAGATGAATATTAGACGCTGAAGATCCGATCAGTAGCTCATAAGACCCCTGTCTAATTTCCCAGCTTTTAGTGTTGATATCCCAGTAACTAAAATTTCTTGCTGCAAGAGTAAGTTCTATTTGTTTTTCTTCTTGTGGATTAAGTATTTCCTTGGCAAATCCTTGCAAGGTCTTTATGGGTTCAGCATTGGTTGAATGTTCAAATGCAACATAGCATTGAGATACTTCCGCGCCCATCACTAGACCACTATTCTTAACAATAAACTTACAAGTCACTTGATTGTTTTCAATAACTTGAACTTCAAGATTGCTGTACTGAAATTGGGTATATGACAGACCGTGGCCAAAGGGAAATAATGCTGGGACAGAGCTTCTGTCATACCATCGATAGCCAACCAAGAGTTTCTCATCATAGTTCATTTGCTGATTTCTTCCTGGATAGGATTGGTAAGCAGGCGTGTCTTCAATTTTTCTGGGAAAGGATGTTGGCAATTTGCCCGAAGGGTTCACTTCTCCAGTGAGCACATCCACCAAAGCATTACCAAATTCTTGGCCTGCAAACCATGTCTGCATCACGGCATTTGCATCATCAATCCAAGGCATTTCAATGGGAGAGCCTGTGTTCACAATAACTACTGTATTTTGATTGGCATGTAAAACGGCTTCAATTAATTTATTTTGATCTGCAGGCAAGCTGAATTCTACCCGATCATTTCCTTCAGTTTCCCAGTCAGAATTTGTTCCAACAATTAAGATGACATGATCCGCATCCTTTGCAGCGGTAACTGCTTCTTGAAATAAATCCATGGCGTCAGGGGCCTGGCACCCCAGATAAACAGCAGGAAAACTTCCTTCAAAATGATATTCCATTTCAATGTTGTAGCTTCTACCTTGTTGCAAATCTACCATTCCTTTCTTTGAAGCTGAACTAAAAGTAAAGAAGGCCTCTCCTGGATCAGTGTGCGTCCAATTATCAATAACTTCCTGGCCATCAACCAATAACCTGCATTGGCCTATTCCAAAAATCTCAAACTCATGATGTCCTGATATATTTGGGGTATATGCGCATGAAAACCTCACAGAAATATTAGGCCTTGCTTGTTTTGAAATAATCTCTTTTGCAAATCCTTCAAAGACCCAAAATTTATTACCTATCAGGTGCTCGGAGAGAATAAGATTCTCTCCAAAGTTGTGCCCATCAAAATATTCTACTAAAAATCCCTGCTCCCCAATCATTAAGCTCTCATTAATCCTTGGAAGATATTTATGGGTATGACATCCTTTGGCGTATGTGATGTCTATTTCTGGATCGAGCCTGCTTCTTAGAGCTTCCTCAGGGTGCACTTCATAATGAGGCTTCAGGCTTGCACTTCCTCCACCTATGATTTGAGCATGCTTTGCATTAGGCCCAATAATTGCTAATTTTTTAATATTTGATTGCAGCGGCAATAGTCCATCATTTTTAAGGAGCACCATGCCATCTGCAGCAGCTTTTCTGAGCAGCTTTCTATGTGCGGGCTGATCAATGGCTTCTTCTGGATTGAAATCATGTCGCTCAAACCTTTTGGAGAATTCAGCCACTGTTAAAATTCTTTTGACCTTGTCATCAATCAATTCTTTATCTACCTTTCCATCCTTAATGGCGCTCAATAAGCTATCACCCCAAACATTGCCCGGTCCTGGCATCTCAAGGTCAAGGCCGCCATTAGCATTAGCTTCTGTTTCAAGGGCTGCCCCCCAATCACTCACCACATAGCCATCAAAACCCCATTCTGCTTTTAAAATATCTATTAATAGTTCTTGGTGTGCACTGCAATAGATATTGTTCAGCTTGTTGTATGCGCTCATGATTACTTTTGCCTTGCCTTGCTTCACTCCCATCTCAAATGGAAGCAAGTAGAGTTCCCTAAGAGTACGCTCATCAATATTAGAGCTAATAGCATGTCTATCAAATTCAGTATCATTGCCAACAAAATGTTTTAAACAGGCTGCCACATTTTTAGATTGAACCCCTTGAACATACTGAACAGCAATTTTTCCAGTCAACAATGGATCTTCTGAGAAACTTTCAAAATGCCTGCCTCCAAGAGGGTGCCTATGGATATTAATGGTGGGTCCGAGTAGAACGTCCACATCTTTTGCATTTGCCTCTTCTCCCAAGGCAATTCCAAGCTGATGAACCAGAGCAAGATCCCAAGTTGATCCTATAGAAATAGCGCATGGAAAGCATGCAGAAGTTTTACCGGAAATAGAGTCACCCCTGACCCCATTTGGGCCATCGGACATCTTGATGGATGGAACACCCGCATGATCAATTTTATTTGTATACCAAGAATTAAAGCCGCTAAGCAAGGAGACTTTTTCCTCTAAGCTCAGTTGCCTGAGTATTTGATCTATATCTGACATAGGTTAATCTTAATTCCTTTGTGAATAAAAGCACAAATTTTACGCCCTTGGATTATGCCCTTGGAATTGATTTTTTAAATCGGATGTCGTCTTGGTAACAATTCTTTAAATAGACAGAACCATTAAATAATTTGCCCTTCTTCTTGCTGTTCATTAATATGGTGATTCATGCGAGATAATGAATTTGGTGCATGACAATATTTTTATTTCAAACCTGTAAAAGAAAAGGAAGGAGCAATGAAATTAGTCTTAGGTTTATTTGGTCTAGAAAATTTTTATGGTGGCGATATCAAATCTTATATTGAAATAGCTCAGATGGGAGAGGAGCTTGGATTTGACTCTGTCAGCGTTACAGATCATGTGGTCATGGGCAAGAATCTTCATAAGTATCCTTTTGGGCAATTCCCAATGCCATCAGACGCACCATGGTATGAGCCCCTAACTCTCCTAACCATGATAGGAGCCAATACAACCTCGATTAATCTTGCAACGGCAATCTTGATTGCCCCCCTCAGAAGTCCAGCGCTCCTTGCAAAGACGGCCGCAAGTCTTGATGCTATGTCCAATGGAAGGCTAGAACTTGGTGTAGGGTTAGGCTGGCAGCAAGAAGAATATGAGGCATCAGGTATTGCCTTTGAGAATCGCGCAAAAATTTTTTGGGAAACTTTAGATATCTGCAAACTACTGTGGGAGGGCGGCCCTGTTTCGTATCAGGGAGAGATGTTTGAGTTTAATGACATTTGGTGCCAACCAAAGCCCGCTCAAGGCAGGGACATACCTTTGTTGTTCGGCGTTAAGATGACCGAATCCAATGCTCTAAAAATAGCAAAAGTTGGTCATGGATGGATACCGATCAAGACCAGTCGAGATTTTATCTCTGAAGGCAGAGCAATGCTTGAGAAAGCTTTTCAAGAAGAGGGCAGGCAAGATAAGCCAAGGATTAGGGGTCAATTACCAACATGCCTCGACTCGAACGGTGTCCCCAGCGTTGACCTTACATTAAAAGAATTAGAGAAATCAATGGATGCCGGCTTGGGGGAGATAGAGGTTTTTCCAATTAACTTTGCGCAGTCACCAGAGCATTTGCGTGAAGTTTTAGAATTAATTGCAGAGCTAAAAAAATAATGAGTAAACAGGATATTGCGACTCAAATCATTTACCAATATGCATCTATGCTTGATGCAAAGAATTTCTCCGACCTGCCAACCATTATGTGGAATGACTTTTCTCTTACAGGACCTTATGAATTAAATAGCCTAGAGATTTTCATGGGTGCGGTTGAACAGAATCTTGGTGCCTATCAAAAAACCATGCACTTTATTGGTAATATTGAAGGGCGATGGGACAGGGATATCTATACCGGCAAGACATACTGCATCGCCAGCCATATGTTTGCAGAAAATGGTCAATCCAAAAAGCTAGATATGGGAATTATCTATGATGACACGATTGAGTTGAGAGAGGGCGTTGCTAAGTTTATTAATAGGCACTTTAATCTTCAGTGGCAAAAAACCGACCTTTTGAATTAAGCAAGAAACTTACTTTTTTGAGCTCAAGTGCTGAGACATTGCATCTTTAAATAAGTCTTTAAGCAATTCAGCACCTTTCATTCCAGAATATGTTGGCCTCATAATCAAAGCAATTTCTCTATGAGGACCAGGTTCATTTAAGTGCGATCTTAGCAAATCTTTGTTGGAGCTGAGAAGTTGATCCAGCGCCATATGCGGAACTAATGTAGTGCCCATATTTCCTTGCACCAGCTGAATTAAAGTTACCAAGCTGGATGCTTTAACAACATGTTTGGAATGAGAAGAAATTTTACATGCATCAAGGATGTGGTCTTTTAAGCAGTGACCATCCTCTAATAGCATTAATTCAGAATGCTCTAATTGAGTTGCTCGAATCTCTTTTGTTCCGGCATGCTTCGTTTCATGATGCGCTACCCAATAGAAGTCTTCTTCCCAGAATTTTAAAGAAATGAGTCCATCTAAGTTATATGGCAGCGCTAGTATGGCCATGTCTAACTCCCCATTTTTTACCTTGTCTACAAGCTTATTTGACTGACCCTCCTCAATTTTTAAGCTGAGTCCAGGAAAATCTTGTTTAATTTTTGGCAGCACAATGGGCAAGAAATATGGGCTAATGGTTGGAATAATTCCAATAGACAGCACTTTACCAAGAGGTTCAACTTGACTCTCTGCCAATCGTTGAATATCGCGAACTTGCAAATGAATGGATTGTGCTTGTTGCAAAAACTCCATCCCCAAGGTGGTGACAAATACTTTTTTATTAGCTCTTTCGAATACCTGAAATCCTAAATGTCTTTCCATTTCAGTGATTGCATTGCTGAGAGTCGACGGAGAAATAAAGCAAGCTTCAGCTGCTTTTTTAAAATGCAGGGTTTTCTTAACTGCCAAAGCGTAGTCCATTTGTTTAAGTGTCAACATTTCATTTTCTTTATTTTAATAATCGATAAAATCGAATATAACATCCTTTTTTTATGTATTTACCAATACATATATTAACTATAAACTAATTTGTACGAAGCATTTTGAATGCATTGAAAAATTTTCATATTTAATTTCGTTTAGGAGGTAAATTACTGTGAATAATGAAACTGAAGGCAAATGTCCTGTAATGCACGGAAGTCTATCAACCAATAGCTCTTCTGGCACATCAAACAAAGATTGGTGGCCCAATCAATTAAATCTCAATATTCTCCATCAGCATGATCAAAAAAGTAATCCAATGGACGAAGGCTTTGATTACGCTGAAGAGTTTAAAAAACTTGATTATCAAGCTTTAAAACAAGATCTAAATGACTTAATGACAGACTCACAAGAGTGGTGGCCAGCAGATTATGGGCACTATGGTCCATTTTTCATCCGCATGACTTGGCATGCAGCTGGAACATACAGAACGGGTGATGGAAGAGGGGGTGGAGGCACAGGCGCACAACGTTTTGCTCCTCTTAACAGTTGGCCAGATAACGGTAATTTGGACAAAGCTAGGAGATTACTTTGGCCGATCAAGCAGAAATATGGCAAGCAAATTAGCTGGGCAGACCTATTCATTCTAGCTGGAAATGTTGCAATTGAATCTATGGGTGGAAAAACATTTGGTTTTGGAGGTGGTAGAGCAGATATCTGGGCTCCCGAAGAAGATATTAATTGGGGTGCTGAAAAAGAGTGGTTAGCGAATGAAAGATATTCCGGAGAAAGAGATCTAGCCAATCCTCTTGGCGCAGTGCAGATGGGTTTAATCTATGTAAATCCTCAAGGTCCTGACGGAGATCCAAACCCTCTTGCTAGCGCAATTGATATTCGTGAAACATTTGGTCGCATGGCAATGAACGACGAAGAAACAGTTGCTCTTGTTGCTGGCGGACATACTTTTGGTAAAGGCCATGGGGCTGGTCCTGTCAGCAATGTAGGAACAGAGCCAGAAGGTGCAGAGCTATACGAAATGGGCTTCGGGTGGACAAGCACTCATGCTTCAGGAAAAGGCAGTGATACTATTACCAGTGGTTTTGAGGGAGCTTGGACTGCCAATCCCACACAATGGGATAATGGATATTTCGATCTATTATTTGGTTATGAATGGAAGCAAGTAACAACGCCTGCTGGCGCTATTGTTTGGCATGCGATTGATCCCAAGGAAGAGGATCTTGCGCCTGATGCTGAAGATGCATCAGTGAAAGTTCCAACCATGATGACAACAGCTGATATGGCTCTTCGTGAAGATCCAATTTATAACAAAATCTCAAAACGCTTTCATGAAAATCCAGAAGAATTCGCAGATGCATTTGCGAGAGCTTGGTTTAAGTTATTGCATAGAGACATGGGGCCTATTGGCAAATATCTTGGACCAGAAGTTCCTTCAGAGGAGTTAATTTGGCAAGATCCTGTTCCTGCCGGCAATGCTAGCTATGATGTTAGAGACGTGAAATCTAAGATCGCAGAAAGCGGCTTAACTATCCAAGAAATGGTTGAAACTGCTTGGGCTAGCGCGTCTACTTTTAGAGGCTCCGATATGAGGGGTGGTGCTAATGGTGCGAGGATTCGTTTAGCTCCACAAAAAGATTGGGAAGCCAATAAGCCAGAGCAATTAACCCGAGTTCTAGCTGTTTATGAAAGCATTGCCTCAGACTCAGGTGCCTCCATAGCTGATGTCATCGTACTGGCTGGAAACGTTGGTATTGAAAAAGCGTCTGGTATAACTGTGGACTTTACTCCAGGAAGAGGCGATGCATCTCAAGAGCAAACAGATGTGGAATCCTTTAAGGTATTGGAACCAATTGCTGATGGCTTTAGAAACTTCCAAAAGGCTTCATCCACTATGCCTGCTGAAGAAATGATGCTTGATAAGGCGCAACTCTTAGGCCTCACCGCTCCTGAAATGACTGTCCTTTTGGGCGGCATGAGATCTCTTGGGATTAGCAATGGTGACCATGGTATTTTTACTGATGATTCAGATAAATTAACCAATGGTTATTTTGCAACACTCCTTGATATGTCTGTGCAGTGGAAACCTACCAGTGATGGGAAATCATTTGAGGGCATAGATCGTGTCTCTGGTAAGAAAATGAGGACTGCTTCAAGAGTTGATCTTGCATTCGGTTCTAACTCTCAACTGAGAGCTCTAGCAGAGGTATACGCCAGCAACGATGCGCACGATAAATTCACCAAAGACTTTGTTTCCGCATGGAATAAAGTGATGAATAACGATCTTGTCTGATGAACTAGCTAGGCTTATTTTAAAAAAGGGCTCATTTGAGCCCTTTTTTTGGATCTACAAATAATAAGTAGTTTAGAAATGTGGAGGTTTTTCATAATCTATTGGCGGGAACTTAAATTTTTGATCTCTCAAGTCAATCTTTTCTCTTTTTTTAATGTATTTGGGCATCACATCAGCGGCATCATCAGTAGCGGACGGAAGCTCCTTTTTGTCATTATCCAGCTTATCTTTACTCATAATCTCTTTTTCTAAATATTGATACAGTTTACCTAATCTAAGGAATATTTTGATGAAACATAAATATTTAGTATGATCCATTGATGAAAATAGCAATCTACCCTGGTTCGTTTGATCCCATTACTTTTGGTCACATAGATATTACTGAGCGAGCGTGCGCACTGTTTGATAAAGTCATAGTCAGTGTCGCTGAAAGCAAGTCTAAAAACCCGCTTTTTACCGTTGCTGAACGAATTGATTTGGCTCAAGAAATTTTTAAAGATAATCAAAAGATTGAGGTCATAGGTTATGCCAGCAAGCTGACTGTTAATCTTGCAAGAGAGAATAATGCTATCGCAATTATCAGAGGGTTAAGAGCTGTTGCAGACTTTGAATATGAATTTCAGCTTGCAACCATGAATCGCAGTCTTGCCCCAGATATTGAGAGTATTTTCTTTACTCCCAAGGACACTCTGATATATGTCTCCTCTAGTTTGGTAAAAGAAATTGCTAAGCTTGGTGGAGATGTGTCTCGCTTCGTTAGTCCGAATGTCAAAGATGCACTTGCTAACAAATACTCCGCTTAACTCTGGCATTTGTTGCAAAAAAAAGAGGCTCGCTGGGTCTGAACTATTCTTTGAATGATACCAGTTTTACATCTTAAGCATTCTTGGCCTTCACGATCATAAACTGCTAATTCAATCTTAAAGTAACCTTGATTGCCATCTGGTCGATAGAAATCTTTCAGCGTTGTCCCCCCAACCTCAATAGCCCTTTGAAGAATTTTTTTTGCTGACTCTGCAATGGCCACAGATTTTTTCTTAGTAATTAATCTGGATCGTTTGGTGGGGCGAATACCAACATCAAATAGAATTTCATTGGCGTAGATGTTACCAATGCCAACAACATGGGATTGATTCATTAGCGAGATCTTGATTGGAGAGTTCACTTTTCGCAGCTTTTTAAATAGATACTCGCCATCAAAGTCTGCTGACAAGGGTTCTGGTCCGAGTTTATCGAGTAAAAAATGATGTTGAGGGTCTGATACAAAGTGCAGCGATCCAAATCTTCGAGGATCATTGTAAATTAACTTGGCATCTTGAAAAATAAACTCAACATGATCATGTTTTTTATAAAAGTTAGATTCCTTTTCAGCTATTCGAACTGTTCCAGTCATCCCAAGGTGAAGCAATATTTGAGAGCCATCAACATGAAATAGAATATATTTTGCCCTTCGGCTAATCTGATCAACTGTGACCCCTTTAAGATTTTTAAATGCTTCTAGATCTACTGGCCATCTAAGATTTGGGTTATGAATTTCTACAGATTCAAGAATGTGATTCTGAAATGACTGTATTGCTCGAACTGAGGTTTCTACCTCAGGTAATTCTGGCATTATCCGAGTAAGTTATTTATCTCTATAAGGTTTTCTGGGCTCAATGTTCCAGCCGCTAGATGTAATTTAAGGGTTGTGATTAAGTAGTCATATTTCGCATTAGCCAGATTTCTATCTGCACTGTAAAGATTTTTTTCAGCTTGGAGCAAGTCAACAATATTCCTTGTTCCAACTTCGTAGCCAACCCGAGTTGCTTCTAGGGCACTTGATGCAGAGATAACAGCTTGTTTTTGAGCTCTTATATTTGCTACCAATGTCATCACATTGGAGTACTGACTTCTAACATCTTGGATGACACCTCGCTCAGCAAATAAAGCATCCTCTGAAGATTTATTTGATTCAGCATAGGCTTGCTTAGTTCTGGAGATCACTGCTCCGCCTTGAAAGATGGGCATAGAAAGTTGCAAGCTATATGTATCTCTTTGAGTTTCATCTGGGACAGTAATATTGAAAGCCCCGCCAGTATTCAGACCATCATAGGCATATTGGTTAGTCTCTGATTCAGATTGAGTGCCGACAATATCCACTTTAGGCAAATGGTTTGATGCAACACTGCGTGCATTATTTTTAGAAGCATATTTTCTTAGGTTAGCTGCTTTTAATCTAAAGTTATTCTCTACAGCTTTTCTTGCCCATTCTTCTTTAGAGGCTGGAACTGGATTCGAGACGCTCAGATCATTTACTAGGCCATCTAGCGATAAGACCTCTCTTCCAATTAAGGCATTTAAAGCTTCTTGAGCCGTATAAACACTGCCCTCAATTCTGATCCGCGAGGCCATGCTAAGGTCAAATGCCAGCTGAGCTTCTTGGACCTCGGTGATGGCTGAAAGACCTACTTCGTATCTTTGGCTGGTTTGATCTAATTGTTTTTGGATTGCCTTTTCTTCCGATCTAGCAGCATTGAGATTATCAATAGCCCTCAATACATTGAAGTAGAGCTCAGCAGTCCTAACAATTAATGCTTGCTGAGAGTATGCAAAATCTGCTTCAGCAGCATCAGTTAAAAATTTTGATTGTCGATATTTAAACCAACTATCTAGACGCACCAGAGGCTGCGTCATCCTAGCTGAGGCATTGAAGTTATTATATTCGTTCTGGAGATTGCCACCCTGGTAGTATTCATTCCAGTTAGTTTGAGCGTTTATACTCAGGCTTGGCAGTAGACCAGCGCGACCTTGAACCTTAATTTCTTTTCCTGATAAGTACGAAAATTCAGCCGATCTATACTGAGGATCATTTTCTAATGCATCAT
>ERZ888423.2981-NODE-2981-length-11715-cov-8.926672_pt1 | contig 11715 bp, 12 predicted proteins | sample MGYA00520523_ERZ888423 | MGnify/ENA primary metagenome ERZ888423 (study PRJEB32303, sample SAMEA104408611) | aquatic metagenome | biome: Brackish water; feature: Pelagic; material: water | place: Baltic Sea | collected 2014-06-08T10:24:00 | depth 30,27 m ...
ATGCAAATACAGACTCATGCAAATACAGACTCATGCAAATACAGACTCATGCAAATACAGAGAACGCAGAATCCCAACTTAGCGATTCGGTCAGTTTCATGCGGACCTGCATGACATGGCGCGGCCGGTTCACTCCGAGAACTCCTGTGCACAGGTCTCCACGGCGGAACAATGCAACAAAGCGCTGCTCCTCGATCGAGCCCTCGGGAATAATGATCTCGTCGCTTGATGATGGGCGTCCGGCCATCTGGATCTTTCGGTCGTACTGATTCGACCAGAACCACGGAATCGAGGCGAAAGGAGCAGGTAACTCTGTGCCCTGCAACTCTGCGAGTAGCCGCTTTGCCGCGTACTCCCCTTGGTCAATTGCGTTTTCCCATTGCTCCACTCGCATGACCTCGTCATAGAGCGGATTAGGCCAACTGGCCACGTCACCGGCAGCCACAATCCCAGGTGCCGCACTGCAAGTTGCATCACAGGCCACACCGTTATCTAAGCGAAGGCCTGAACCCTCGAGCCAACCCGTATTCGGAACTACCCCGATACCAACAACCACAACCTCGGCAGGTACCACGGTTCCGTCTGTCAGGCGCACCCCGCTGACGCGCTGGCTGCCCTCAACATCTGTTCTTGAGTCGAGACCCTCTACACCCACTCCAAGAATGACCTCAACTCCATGGGACCGATGCAGATCAGCAATAAACCCACCGAGTTCGCCCGGAAGGACACGTCCTAGCGGCAGTGGGGCAGCCTCGATCATGGTGACCTCTAGGCCGCGGCTTTTGCATGTGGCTGCGACCTCGGCTCCAATAAATCCCGCCCCGATCACCGCTACTCGTGCTGGCATCTTGTCTAAGTCACTGCGCAGGGCCAAGCAGTCGTCCATGGTTCGCAACACGTGCACGCCTGCAGGCTGATCGCCCGGTAGTCGACGTGGCGCTGCACCCATTGCCAACACAATCCCGTCAGCCGAAATCTGCGACCCGTCTGACAAAGTGATCGAGCGCGTTGCAGCATCAAGCGCCGTCGCCGCCACTCCGAGTCGAAGGTCGAGCGCTAGTTCAGGTACACGTGCAGCTGCTCGGTGCTGAGCCTTTTCGGGTGGCCACTCCCCAGCAAGAACCTGCTTTGACAAGGGCGGTCGATCCGCAGGGATTGTTGTGGATGGGTCCACCACAATCACTGCGCCCTCGTACCCATCGGCTCGCAGCGTCTCAGCAGCGGTCAGCCCAGCTAGTGAAGCGCCGGCAATGACTACCGTCATATCAGCCCTCAATGGTGATGGCTTGTTTGGGGCATCGACGAACTGACTCTTCCATCTTCTCGCGAAGCTCCTCGCCAGGCTCCTCGGTTAGCAGGTAGAGAAAATCATCGTCTCGTACCTCAAACACCTCGGGAGCTACTGCCATACAAATGGCGTTGCTTTCACACAAGTCATAATTCACTACAATTTTCATGCGGTACTCCTTGATTGGAACTGCTCCGCAATCTAGTCCTATGTGCAGGGCCAGAGGACTAGCGTTGCATCCTGTGACTTCCTTCTCCGCCGATCCCGTGCAGCCCACGATCAACGCAGCCGATGCTGGCATCGACCTAGCCGCACTCGACACGCTCCGCAGGCGCATACAGGTAGAGGTTGACGGAGGCCGAATGCCAGCGGCGCAAATGGCCATGGCAGTCAATCAGGAACTAGCGGTTTTCGAGAGTTTTGGCTCCGCAACTCCGCTGACTGAGTTCAATATTTTCTCTTGCACCAAGGCCCTGATTGCTGGGGTGGTGTGGCAACTGATCGCAGAAGGCCGCTTCGCTCCTGATACCCGCGCTATCGAGTTGATTCCAGCATTCGGCACCCTAGGGAAAACTCCCGACTGGATGGCACAGGTCACCCTTGGACAACTACTCACCCATACCTCTGGGTTCCCGGCTGCACCACTAGGCCCACCGACTTGGGATACCCGCGCTGGCAGGCAAGAGACCTTTGCAAAATGGCACGCTGCTTTTGAGCCCGGCACCTACTTTGAGTATCACCCAACTGCAGCGCATTGGGTTGTGGCCGAGATGATCGAAGTCGTGGAGGGCATTGACTACCGAGAGGTAGTTCGCCAGCGCATTATCGAGCCGCTCGGTCTAGTTGGCATCAGCCTGGGAACGCCCGCCGAGGAACAAGGCGAGATCGCCCTCATGCAGATGGTTGGCGAGCTACCGAGTCCCGCCGAGATTGAAGCAGTATTTGGAACCGCGGACTTCGATATCGGCGAAGTCACTCCCGAGATTCTGTTGGGGTTCAATCATCCGGAGATACGCGCTGCGGGGATTCCTGCAGGTGGCGGCGTTTCCACAGCCGCTGCACTCGCCATGTACTACCAGTCGCTGCTGCACAACCCAGGCAGCCTATGGGACCCCGCCGTGCTGGCAGAGGGCACTGCCAAGATCATGTGCACGCTTCCGAGCCCTGATACCGGGGTTGCCTCGAACCGATCGCTCGGACTCGTGATCGCCGGCGATGACGGCCTGTCCATGATGCGCGGAATGGGGGCAACGGTTTCTTCCAAAGCATTTGGCCACAACGGTGCAGGCGGACAAATTGCCTGGGCCGATCCAGCTACTGGATTGTCGTTTGCGTTCATCACCTCCGGCCTAGACCTGAACTTTCTTCGCGAGGCCCGCCGGACGGCATCCTTCGGATCAAAAGCAGCTGTGTGCGTGATGCCTAAATCATGAGCCCCAGGACCCCTCCCGTTGTCCGGCTCGCCCAACACGGTGAGTCCAAGGCGATGGGCGGCCTTTTGGGCAAGGCATTCTTCGACGACCCCATCTGGATGTGGGTGGTGCGGGACCCTGAGCGTCGGCGCAAGCACCTTGGCCAGTTTTTAGGCCAAGTCATTCACGCCAGGGTGAAGGCGGGAACAGTGTGGACCACTACCGAGCACGAGGGAGCGGCCGTCTGGGCACCACCCGGAGAGTGGAAAGTCCACCCTTTGAAGATGTTGCCGGCGCTCCCTTCGGCGTTGCGCTGCGTGGGTTTCCGCGAGCTTCAAACTCGATTGGAAGCCTTTGCCAGGATGGAGGCTGGCCACCCGACAGAGCCACACTGGTATCTCGAAATTCTGGCTGCACGCCATGACCTCCGGGGTCTTGGGGTGGGGACCGCCTTGATCACACCAATGGTCGACCGCTGCGATGAAGAGGGGCTGCCGGCTTACTTAGAGAGCTCCAAAAGAGAGAACCTGCCGTTCTACCATCGGTTTGGCTTTGAAGTGACTGAGGAACTCACCATCGCTAGCGGTTGTGATCCAATCTGGCGGATGTGGCGAGACCCCCGCTAGCCGCAATGACAACCCGGACGGTACCAGCCACAGTCTGACCCCGGTCAGACCCAAGCGGCGCAGTCCGAACCGCCAACCCGGATGATTTTGGTCGACTATCGACCAGAATCATCCGGGTTGCTGCAAATCTGCTGCAGATCTGCCAGCCGAACCTGCCGATCGAAGCTGCATGCCCAAGCAGGTGCCCGAATCTGCTGCCCGAACCTGCAGACAGAAATTGCGGGGGCACATATCCCCGCTGACAACTCGAGCTGTGACCGGCAGTCTGAGAGCATGTCTCAGAATTCCTCGATAGCAAGCCACTCGACAACTACTGGGCTAGCGGCATTGCTTCGCTACGCGGCGACGCAACACGGCGTCATCAGCGCCGCAGAGGCAGCGAACTTTGATGTAAGCCGCGCTCAGTTGCGCAGTGGAACTCGACGTGGCGACTGGCTGACTCCCCACTCTGGTGTCCTCATCTCCGCTGCTGCCCCCGCAACTTGGATGCAGCGGTGCATGGTTGCCACTCAGCGAACGGGCGGACTGATCTCACACCGCGCAGCCGCTCGCTTGCACGGGCTTGACGGATTTCATGGCTCCGAAAGTGGCACCCGTGGCAGCAGCAGCAGCAGCGGGCGTGGTGTTGGAGAATCTGCCCTGATCGAACTCACGGTCCCAGACTCCAGATCCCGAGCCGTCGGCGACTTCCTCATCCATCGGACTTGCGTCCTTGCTCCCGAGGACTGCACAGTGACAGCAGGCATTGCGGTGACTTCCATTGCCCGCACCCTGGTTGACCTTGGTGCCGTAGTGAGCGATGACAGAGTCGAGCAGGCACTCGACGATGCAATCCGCCGGGGCTACAGCCTTCGCTGGATTACAGAGACTCTCGATCGAGTCGATCGACCCGGCCCGAGCGGATGCGCAAGCCTCAGGCGCGTGCTGGCGCGGCCTGACCGCCAAGGCCCGATCCCTGATTCGATGTTTGAGCGCTCCATGGAACGCATGGCAGTTGCCGGCGGCATGCCGCAGCCTGAGCGGCAGTTCCGGGTCTACGACGGGTTGGGATCAACTCATGGAGGCTTGGGGATTCTGGTAGCTCAACTCGATGCAGCTTGGCCAGCAGCAAAACTCGGAGTCGAAGCACACTCCGCACGCTGGCACGATGGCAACCGGCGGGGTCGAGCCGACCAGCGTCGTGATAATCGCCTGGCCGGACTTGGCTGGGAGTTGTTGTATTTGAGCTGGTGGGACCTGCAACACCCAGCGACATTTCAATCTGATCTGGCTGCCGCATACTCCCTGAGATGCTGACTGCGACAACCCGGACGGTTGTGGTCGACTATCGACCAGACTCATCCGAATTGAGCGCCGACGGCCCGGGCGTCAGGCGCGAACTGGCAGATTGTGCGAAGTGGCATGACAAAGGCTCTGCGCTGAGGCAACATAACGGGAGTTCGACGAGATGAGTCAAGAGCCAAGTTAGGGAGTAGGCGTTCTGTGACCGTGCTTCTGCTCAATGCAAGCTTTGAACCGCTGCGAGTCATCACGATTCGCCGTGCCCTCGGACTCGTCCTGACTTCCAAGGCTGAGCTGATTGAGCGCGATGGCAACCGCGTGATCCGCAGTGCTGGTGGTGCAGAGTTTGAGATGCCGGCAGTGATCCGACTCCGCAGATTTGTCTCGATTCCGTTCCAAGCAACCGCCCCGCTGTCTCGGCGTACTCTGCTCGCTCGGGATGCTCATCGCTGCCAAGTGCTGGGATGCACTCGCAGCGGTCAAACTGTCGACCATGTGATTCCTCGCTCACGAGGAGGCCTTCATGAATGGTGCAATGTCACGCTCATGTGTGTGCGGCACAACTCACAAAAGAGCGACCGTCTGCTCGAGGAGTTGGGCTGGAAACTAGTCCAGCAGCCTCAGGTTCCGAGGGGACGTCAGGTCCTACTGGCTCGAGCCGGTCTGCGTGAGCCTCCGGCTCTCTGGGAGCCCTATCTAGCGGCTTGAATCAACTTTGGTGACATCTGTGCGCTCCTGACGTAAACTGGAACAGGTTCTAGTTTTGGCAGCAGTAATCAAGGCCCAAAGATCCGATTCCGCAGACACCCCCAAGGAGACTCTCATGTCGAAGCGCTCACCATTCCCGATCCCTTTTGGGTGGTTTCAGGTTGCTTGGTCTGAGGAGGTTGCCACAGCTCAGGTTTTGCCTGTTGAGTACTTTGGCAAGCGCCTAGCGCTGTGGAGAGACGAAAGCGGCTCGCCGCACCTCAATGACGCTTTTTGTCCACACCTTGGGGCCCACTTCGGCCACGGCGGTTCAGTCATCGGCGAAGAACTGGTGTGCCCGTTCCACGGTTGGCGCTTTGATGCCGAGGGCCAGAACACCCTGATCCCCTATGCGGATCGCACAAACAAAAAGGCCTGCGTTACGGCCTATCCAACGATCGAGCGCAACGGTCTTGTCATGGCTTGGTATCACCCCGAGGGTGTTGCTCCAATGTGGGAAATTCCAGAGATCCCAGAGTTCAATGACCCCAGTGGATTTACACAGATGGTCACTCGTGAATACACGGTTCACGCTCCCTGGCAGGAGTTGGCCGAGAACGGCGTCGATGCAGCCCACTTCCGCTACGTGCACCACACCGAGGAAGTGCCGGAGTTGCAGAGCTACGAGATCGACGGCCCGTTCACCAAAATGCGTTCCTCGCAGAAGTTCCCAACGCCTCGGGGAGTAGTCGACGGTCGCATTGACGCTGACTCTTTTGGGCCTGGCCTGAGCAGCGTGCATTTCTCGGGAATCATCGACACGATCTTGATGGGTTGCAACACGCCAATCGATGAGGATACGTGTCATATGCGGTTCAGCTTTACGGTTCGCAAACTCGGCGCGGACGAGGCGCTGAACTCAAGCGTGGGTGCGGCCTTCGTTGACGAGGTGCACCGTCAGGTTCTCGAAGATAAGCCGATCTGGGAAAACAAAGCGCACCTCGTGCGGCCAGCGCTTGCGGCTACTGATGGCCCATTTATGAAGTTCCGTAAGTGGGCGGGTCAGTTCTATGCCGAGACAGTTGACGATTCTGCGCTCGTCTACGAACCTCAGGCTGATTACCCAGCGGTGCTTGGTGAAACGGCGTCAAGAAAGTACGGCTCGGATCCGTTCGCGAACGCCTAACGGAATCAGCTAAATCAGCTAAATCAGCTAAATAAGCCCTTAGCGAAGCTTGCTAGGCGGCACCGTCCAACCAGACGGCGGCGCGCCGGGATCAGCAGGCGGACCAGATGGAGGACCCGAGGGTGGTTCAGTTGGCGGGCCGGCAGGCGGCGCGCCGGGAGCAGCCTGTGGCGGACCCGGAGCATGCGGCCCTGGCCAAGCCGGCGGAGGTTCGCGTGCGGCAGGGAGGTCGCTGTAGGCACCCACGGCAGGAACACCTGCTGCTGGACCAGAGCCAGAAACCCCAGCGGTTGGCAAACCTGGCCCACTCTTCTTGGACTTGGAACGTTTGACGAGGCCGACAATCGTCAGAATCATGCCGACTAGGAACATCAGTCCACAGACAAATCCAACTGCCAAGAACCAGAGGAACGGCGCAAAGGTTCCGCTCAAGTCGTCCATCCCAAACACTCGGCCAACAGTGAAACTCGCAGAAGAGGAGGAAGGCTCTTTGTCTAGCGTGCAGATCGCCTCGTACTCACCTGGCGCAAGCAAGGCCGAACCCATAACGGTGAACTTGCCGCTGCTATCGCCGAGTAAGGCCTCGCCACCACCCGAAGAACTAAGCGGCACCTCTGCGCCCGACTCATTGGTCATCGTGCAGACCGGTGCCGGAAGCTGTTCATATTCGACTGCGATTCCAACGCGCATCTGTGCGTCTTGAGCACTCGTCTCTTGCAGTGGCTCGGAAACCTCGAAGGAAAGCTTGCCAGGTACCTTGGGATTGGATGAGCCGTTGATGACAACATCTCGCGTTAGCTGCGCAGTACTGAACTGGCCCAGCGTCAGCTTGGTACCGACTAAACCAAAGAGTACCGAGAGCCCCATCAGGATTGCACCAGACAGAATTAGTTTTCGTCCGACTTGCCCTGCGACAGGACTGTTCTCAACGCTCGACATCGTTCATAACTCTACTGCTCGGCATGCGGAACTGAAGATTCACCAACTGGAGCAACTGAGCTTGGGCTAGGGCTTGTCTGCCCCAACGACCCACATGGCGTAGAACTGCGCAGCGCCGCCGTAGGCATGGCCCAGAGCAGTGCGAGCGCCATCGATCTGATGCTCGCCAGCCATACCGCGAACCTGCAAGGCTGCTTCGCCAAAGCGAATCATTCCAGAAGCCCCGATTGGATTGGTAGACAACACGCCGCCGGAACAGTTAATCGGAAGGTCTCCGTCCATTGCAGTGACGCCGTCATGGGTGAGTTGCCAGCCAGTGCCTTCTTCGGCAAAGCCCAAGTTCTCGAGCCACATGGGCTCGTACCAAGAGAACGGAACATACATTTCGACTACGTCGATCTGCTCGCGCGGATTGGTGATTCCCGCTTGGCGGTAGACGTCTGCGGCGCAATCCTTGCCGGCCTGAGGCGAGACTTGGTCTCGGCCTGCGGCCATGGCTGGTTCGGAGCGGAACGAGGTTCCATGTACCCATGCCGGAGGACGACCCTCGGCCGCAGCGGCATCGCCGCCGGCCTCATTGGTGAGAATGAGCGCAATTGCACCGTCGGATGAAGGGCAGGTCTCTGAGTAGCGGATTGGATCCCACAACATGAGGGAATCTTTGACTGACTCATAAGAAATGTCGTGCTCATGGAGATGCGCGTATGGGTTCTTCAGTGCATTCTGACGGTCCTTGAGCGCAACGAGCACGCCCGTGTCGTCCGGCGCATTGGAGCGAGCGATGTACTGGCGAATATATGGGGCGAAGTAACCGCCCGCACCCGCAACAAGTTGCTGCTGGAACGGCATGTTAAAGCTCAATGCCCACATGGCCTCGGAGCAGCTTTGCATCTCCCAGCCGATAGTAAGGACACGCTCGTGCACGCCGGATTCGATCAGGCCTGAGGCAACAATTGCAGTTGACCCAGAAACGGAACCAGCAGTATGTACTCGAAAGATCGGCTTGCCGACGGCTCCGAGAGCCTCAACGAAGGAGTACTCGGGAACCATGATTCCCTCGAAGAAGTCGGGGGCTTTTCCGATCACGATGGCATCAATATCTGCCAACGTCATCTGCGCGTCCTCGAGCGCACGGAAGGTTGCTTCACGCAACAGACCCGGAAGCGACACGTCGCCGCGCACCGCTGTGTATTTCGTTTGGCCGACACCTACGACGGCTACTCGTTCTGCGCCCATAATCAGCCCTCGCCTTCTAGAACTGCGATCAGATTGTGCTGGAGTGCGTGCCCGCCGGTTGCATGCGCAACCCCTCGAGACACTTCTCCAGAATGGATACGATTTGCTACTTCAACCATGCGAATCAGGCCAGCGGCCATCATCGGGTTTGCCGCAAGCGGCCCTCCTGACGGATTGACCTCTACGTCATCTCCTAGACCCAAAGCTGAGCGCAGAATCGGCTCATGATGGGTAAAGCAGGTATGCAACTCGGCAATCTCGACTGGCCCATTTGCCACGCCGGCCTTCTCGGCAGCGATCCGCACAGATGGAGAGGTGGTCAGGTCACGGAAGTTCAGATGGTGACCATCTGCTCGGTGATCGATACCGCGGATCCAAGCCGGACGTGAACATAACGACCGAGCCTTATCTCCTGCGGCCAACACGATTGCAACGCCACCATCTGTAACAGGGGCGCAGTCGTGACGCCTCAGCGGGTCAGCAAGGTACTCCTCATCCATGAGGGCTAAGGGCTGTGCCGAGGTAGTGAGTTGCGCAAATGGATTGGCGGCAGCCGAGGTCCGACTGCGGTAGGCAATGTCTGCCATAGCCTGCTCGCTCGTCACTCCTGCCTGAATTGCGGCTCGAGCCTGAAGTGCTGCGATATCCACCGAGGTGGGCCACAGCGGTGCCTCGTAATACGGGTCGGTCATGCGTGACAGCACACGTGGCAAGTCTCCCGGGGATGACTTTCCATAGCTGTAGACCAGTGCGGTATCGGCGTGACCAGTTTGAATTTTCACCCAGGCCTCATATAGCGCCCAAGCTCCATCCATCTCGACGTGTGACTCAGAAATTGGTGGCCAAGCCCCAACAGCATCCAAGGTCATCACAAAGCTGAAGGGCTGACCAGCGAGATAGTCCGAGCTACCAGAACAGGTGAAGTCAAAGTCATGACGTCCCAATCCGGAACGTTCAATCACCTCTTGGATGACCGGCTGAATGAGTTCGACCTCGTTGACCGTCGTAGCGGAGCGAACATGTTTGGTTTGGGCAGTGGCAATGATTGCAACGTCTCTCACAGCAGCATCCTCAGACGTAGTCGGCTAGTTCGGAGGCGGGGACATCTGGCTCACCATTTGGCGCCCACCATTTGATGTTTTCAAAACTTGTCGTCATCTCAGAGTCTTCGACCCAGACTGACTTCAAGCGAAGTCCGGGCTGGACCTCGTTATAGGGGATCTCACGCACAAGCCCGTAAATGGGAATGTCGGAGCCGTCAACGAGAATCAGCGCAGAGACATAGGGAATCTCTTGAGCGTTACCTGTGAAGTCAAGGTTGACTACGCAGAAACTCACCACAGTTCCATCCAAGCCAAGTTCGACCTGCTCAGTGGTAGGTAATCCAGACACCGGGGATACGCCGCGTGGTGGGACGTACACCTTGCCAGTCTCGGAGCAACGCTCGCCCACAAGGCGCTTCTCTTTGATGGCTCGCAGAAAGCGTGTCGTCGCAAGGCCGGGTGTGTAGTCATAGGTGAGCGAAGCAAAGGCTCGCACGCTGCGCACGGACTCAACTGAGGCAATCTCTTCGATTGCAGACATGTCAACTTCGGGCTGTGACCAGACTCCCTCGGGAATCTCGATTGGTGCTGGTTCTGATGATGCGGTGTCAGTCATTGTGGTTCCCTTCAGCTCACGGGCTCGAAACAGAGCAGGTCATCCATTGAGCCAATTCGTTCCTCTGCGAACTTGGCCCGCACACGCAGACCAGTCACCATCACTTCGTGAGGGGCATCCACGGCGTGCATCATCGGTGTGTCGGCGCCGTCGAGTTTGACCATGGCCCAAGCAAAGGGATGATCCAGAGGTTGGCCATCACGTACAGATTGGTTCCAAGACCAAAACAACACTTCACCCTCGGATCCAACCGGAACCAATTTCGTCAGGGATGCACCCGAGGCAGGGTCATATTCGACGGGCGGGCAGAGCACCTTGCCTTGGTCATCCTCGATGCCAATAAAGCGACCCTCACGAAGAGCAGTCAGAAAGGCACCGATCACTGGGCCGGTGGTTCGCTTGAAGGGATACTCCAACACGAGTGGAGCGCGTAGGACGTCCTCTTCCCCGCTGGTGGTCGCTTCTTCGGGCATCTGACCCCCTGTACGTCTGCCCCCGGACCACCCGGGGTGCGAACTGTGAGACTAGAACACGTTCTCGTTTTTTGCAGATCGGCTGGGCAAGAAAGCATCGAGCAGACGAGCCGCCCGCTGCCTACTGGCATCTCGTTGACGATCTGCTTCTGTCAGAAGTGGCTCTGGGTCGACGCCTAGGTCAGCGAGTTGATCAAGGTCATCTTCTAACCACTCTTCAAGAACTAAACGATTCACCTCCGGGTGGAACTGCACAGCCAGATTCTTCCGAAGAATGAATGCCTGAGGTCCAGCCTCTGAATAAGCGAGTGCCTGCGCCCCATCGGGAATCTGAAAGCAGTCAAAGTGCCATTGCATCCACGGCCCTGGATCAATGTCCACTGTGTGCCCCGACTCGGCAACCGATTCGATACTCAGCCACCCAATCTCTGGGGTATGGCCTGGTGCAACTCCCCCACCATGAGCAGCCGACAGAAGTTGTCCGCCGAAACACATGCCCAAAACTGCTACTCCAGCAGCATCGGCTTGGCGGAGGAACTCCAACTCTGGGGTAACCCAATGAGCTACTGCCTCTTCGTAGACCGACCATCGCGAGCCGTATAGAAAGATCAGATCAAATTCTGCTGGGTTGGGAAACACCGGATTCCCGGCTGGAGATCCGGGCTGCAGACAGACCTGATGCTGCACCGAATCGATTCCGCGATCGCTCACTAGCTCGCCGATTAACCCTGGGGAGGAGTTGGCATCGTGGTGAATATGCAGAGCCTTCACAACATCACAGTGTTGCCCATTTGCATGCGTTCGTGCAGGTCAAGAACTGCGCCCCGGCACAACTCGGATGTTTCTGGTCGACTATCGACCAGAAACATCCGAGTTGCCGAGGGGATACCTAGGACTCAGCTGACGTGAGGGCGCGGGGCTTGGTGCG
>ERZ888423.2982-NODE-2982-length-11708-cov-10.180383_pt1 | contig 11708 bp, 11 predicted proteins | sample MGYA00520523_ERZ888423 | MGnify/ENA primary metagenome ERZ888423 (study PRJEB32303, sample SAMEA104408611) | aquatic metagenome | biome: Brackish water; feature: Pelagic; material: water | place: Baltic Sea | collected 2014-06-08T10:24:00 | depth 30,27 m ...
CTTGTACTCATCTGAATCCGCATCAATCACTATTGAAGGGTTTCCACATCCTATGAAGCCTGTCAACAATAGAATGAAGAAAGGGTATTTGAAGTTCTGCATTGGATTATATTTAGGGACACAAGGTATTTATATTCAAGAATCAATCATCTCAGATATGACCTCTGTTCAGGACTCAGTTGGATGATCTCAGGGAATAGGTCAAACTGTCTTCTCTGTATTCGTTTCTTCAATACGTTCCTAGGATTCGTCCATCCTGATAGACGGTTCATCCAGTATCACATGACTCCACATTTCTATCAGGTCGAAGGCAAGTGAATCAAGTTTATCCTTGTCCTTCAAATCCTCCAATGTACTGATGCCGTGCCTCCTGAGTTCAGCGTTCCTCATCTGCTTCAATTCAAGTCTCAGCCTCTCATATGGCAGACCACAGAGACTGCCTTTGCCGAAGAACTTCAGATAGTTATTCCCACTCTTAGTAGTTCTCATTCCTCCGTTGTATTCAGAGTTGAACATCTGGCCTTTGTATGAAATAACATTGTCGAGAATGTCCATTTCATGATGGAAGAGATTCACCCCTATCTCATTGTTCTCAATATGCAAGTGTTCAGCATCAATGCCAAGTTCAGCGCATAGGTCTTCAATTGCTGTAGGTATATCAGCGATACTGAATCGGTCATGGTTTCGATCTCCATTAGTGAAGTATTTGTGAAGACTCCCTCTGATTCTAAGTGCATAGCTGTCTCCTAGCATTCGTCTGGTCTCATGCTTTAGGAATGCCTCGACCGTTATTGCATTCCTCAGTAAGGTTTTCCTGCTGATCTCACCATGATTCTCTTCCTTGAAATTATTCTCACTCCAATGAAGTCTGCCCACCACATCATCCACATCAGGGCCGATATATATTGCCTTTATCCGGTCCTCCATAGCGTTAATGGATTATCTTTGGGCTAGCTGTATGCCGTGAAGCCTTCTTCTCCCATCAACACCGCTATATCTGTATAGCTCTCCACCTTCAACCATTTACCTGACGTTCTAAAAAAGGACTTTGTGAATTCTCTGTACTCCCTGGAATCCTTGCAATATTCTGTTCCGCTGCTGCGTGTGCAGAGCGATATTCCAATGACAAGCGGAAGTATCGCCCACCATTCCATGAAGATCAAAGCAAGGCCTGAAAATACCACTAGCGCATATCCCAAGTAGCGCATATTAGGCGGAAACACATACCCAAATGAGAACTCCAGCGTCCTTCTCTCTTCCATAGCCCTTCTAATATACTAATTTTGCAGCCTCAATAATCTATACACATCATGCGCGAAGTCTATATCATCTCGGCCGTTAGAACCCCTATTGGAAGCTTTATGGGAAGCCTCAGCACTGTTCCTGCCCCTAAGCTTGGCGCTGCCGCCATCAAAGGTGCGCTGGAGAAAGCGGGCGTCTCAGCCGAGAAGGTTCAAGAGGTTTTTATGGGCAATGTGATGAGTGCTGGCATGGGCCAAGCTCCTGCCCGTCAGGCTGCGATCTTCGCTGGTCTCCCAAACACTGTTCCGTGCACTACCGTCAATAAAGTATGTGCTTCTGGAATGAAAGCGCTCGGACTTGCTGCTCAGAGCATTCGTTGTGGTGATAATGACATCGTTATCGCTGGCGGAATGGAGAACATGAGTATGGTTCCTCATTACTTAAATGGTCGCGATGGCGTGAAATTGGGCAACATCACTATGGAAGATGGCATGGTCAAAGACGGCCTCACTGATGTATATAACAAGGTTCACATGGGCGTATGCGCTGATAAGTGTGCCTCAGAACATAAGATAAGCCGTGAAGATCAAGATGCCTTTGCGCTGGAATCGTATCGCAGAGCTGATGCTGCCTGGAAAGCAGGAAAATTCAAGGACGAAGTAGTTCCTGTGGAGGTTCCACAACGTAGAGGTGATGCCATCATCGTCTCTGAAGATGAGGAATACAAGACTTTACGCGCTGATAAAGTGCCTACCCTAAGAGCTGTTTTCACTCCTGACGGAACGGTAACTGCTGCTAATGCTTCTACCTTGAATGATGGAGCTAGCGCGCTCTTGCTTATGAGCAAGGAGAAAATGGAAGAGCTGGGCTTGAAGCCTATTGCACGTTTAGTGTCTAGCGGAGAAGCTGCTCATGAACCAGAATGGTTCACTACGGCTCCTTCTAAGGCTGTTCCTGTTGCATTGAAAAGAGCAGGTCTCGAAGTGAAAGACATAGATTTCTGGGAGCTCAATGAAGCCTTCGCTGTAGTAGGTCTTGTCAATACAAAAATGCTAGGCCTTGACCCTGCTAAGGTTGATGTGAATGGTGGTGCTGTTGCGCTAGGTCATCCTCTAGGAAACAGTGGTTCAAGAATCATAGTGACGCTAATCAATGTCCTTAAGCAGAATGGTGGTCGCTATGGCGCTGCCGGAATCTGTAACGGTGGCGGTGGTGCTAGCGCTATGGTCATAGAGAATCTCTAATTCTCTTCCCGAAGATCTTCTTAGTCTATGGAGGTAACGCTGAACTCGGTTCTACGGTTCTGCGCACGGCCTTCTTCTGATCCATTGTCAGCAATGGGCTCTGTAGCCGCATATCCTTTAGCACTGAGTCGCTCTGCCGGAATTCCTTGGTCCACTAAATACTTCTTTACAGCATCAGCTCTGCGGGTGCTGAGTTGCTGATTATGTGATGCTGCTCCCACGTTATCCGTATGACCACCTAACTCTATTTTGAGTTTGTAATTCTTGTTCAAGAAACTCACCAGCTCTGAAAGTTCAGCTTTGGAGGCTTTGCTCAATACATCACTATCCGTATCGAAGAATACATTGCGAAGCACTACACTCTCTCCTACCTGAATAGGTGAAAGTCGAATGAGTTTTTTGTACGGCTCTGCCTTGCTTCCTTTAGGCAGATTAAAGTGCTCTGAATAGAACAAATATCCTTTCTGCTTCACCACCAATGCATAATCTCTTCCCGTAGGCAAGGAGACCAAGAAGGTTCCATCTACAGGGTCAGAGAAGGATTCTACCATCACATTTCCTGTGACAGGATCCATAAGTTGAAATTGGGCAGAGAGCGGTTTTTCATTGGAAGCGTCCACCACTTTTCCTTCCATATAGCTCACAGGTTGTGCGCGAAACTCAAGCGGAAGCTCAAAACTGTATAGATCCAGATCTCCATATCCGCCTTCTCTATCTGAGGCGAACAGCGCTACATCTCCTTGAGCCGTCACCGTGATGCTGTTTTCTTCTTTAAAGGTATTGATGGGATAGCCCAGATTAACCGGCCGAGTCCATCCTCCATTCTCCCCTCTTCTAGAAATAAAAATATCCTCACCGCCCATTCCTGGGTGGCCATTGGAAGAAAAATACAAGGTGTTTCCGTCAGGGTGAATGAGCACTGCACTTTCTCTGCCTGGCGAATTCACTGTTTCGGGAAGTCGCACGGCCTTAGACCATGCTCCTGACTCTTCTAAATTACTCATCCAGATGTCTTCTTTCTCAACGGCATGGCCATTCTTGTATCCGCGTATGAAATAGAGGGTCTTTCCGTCAGAGGAAAAGGAAGGTTGAGTCTCCCAATGTTTTGTATTAATAGATGGGCCTAAATTCTCTGGTGTTGACCAGGTATTTCCTTGCTTGTAGGAATAAAACAGATCACATGACCCGAAGCCATTGCGCGTATCTCCATATGATCCCGTCTCATCTTGGCAAGCTGTGAAGAACATCATCTTTCCATCAGGTGCAATGCTTGGAGCTCCTTCGTTGAACTCCGTATTGACGCCATACAACGGCATGGCCGTCATCCAATCTTCTTCTTTGGTAGAAATAAAGAAATCTTCCTGCGCTCCATTTTTATTGGCGGCTGGCAATCTTCGGGTATAGAGAATAGTGCGGTCATCCGTAGTGAGCGAAGGGAAATATTCAGGATTTTCTGAGTTGATGTTGGGCCCCATATTCTGAGGATCAAAGGGAACGGGATGCTTCATGGCCTCTATCGCAAATTCACAATTGACCAAATACTGCATGGCCTTTTCCTGTATGGCCGGATTCGTGCGATCGTAGCTCAGGAATTTTTCCATGGCCACTTTCGTGATGTCATATTCACCTTTCCTCATCTTAAGCTCTCCATAAAAGAAATGCCCATTAGGATAGAAATCAGGGTCAATGCTTAGGGCTTTAGCAATACTTTGTTCAGCCTCATCAAGTCTTCTTAATTCAACGAGCGTCTCGAATTTCAGGAGATAAGATTCAATGAATTTAGGATCACATTCACCCGCTTTCACCAAGTCGCTCAATGCGCCTTCGAAATCACGCGCATTGAATTCAGCGATGGCACCTTCATAGTACTTGATCGCTTTCCTGTTATCGGTTGTATATTCCTGTGCAGCTGTGTTCAAGCTGATGGCTAGGAATAAGATGAAATAAATAGTATTCCTCATAGGCTGTGATGGCCCCAAACTAAGGGATATTCATGTATTTATGGGTCTGAAGAGAGATACGCCATTGCGGATGCTCTTTCACATAATCGATGATCAATGGCAGCATCTGATTCACTCTGCCCCATTCTGGCTGCAGGAAGAGTTTACATGCCCCTCCTACTTTGGCTGCATGTTCTTCAGCAAAAGCAAAGTCGCTTTTATGGTAGATGACTACTTTTAATTCATCGGCCCTTTCATGTATTCCTTGAGCGGGTGCCCTGAATTTCTTAGGTGATAAGCAAACCCAATGCCAATTCCCTGTTAAAGGATGTACTCCTGAGGTCTCAATGTGAGTGCGCTTACCTTTGGCCTGCAATTCTTGGGTGAGTTCGGTCAAATCATACATGGCGGGCTCACCACCTGTAATCACTGTGATAGGCGAGTTCACCTCCATCGCTGATGCTACAAGTCCTGTAATAGGCTCCTGAGGATGCCCTGCGGCTTGCCAACTTTCCTTGACATCACACCACACACAGCCTACATCACATCCCGCAAGACGTATGAAATACGCGGCTTCTCCAGTATGATAGCCTTCTCCTTGAAGGGTATAGAACTTTTCCATCACAGGAAGATGACCCTGTTTCAGAAAGGAAATACGCTTCTTAGCCTGTATGTCTTGAATTTTTTCCAAGGCCGCAAAGATAAAGAATTAGGCTTTTGAGAATACCTTGAAAAAGCGAGCCTCCTTTTCACTGTAGAATGCGACCTTCGGCCCATAGAAACGAATATGTTCGAAGGATTACGTAAAAAGTGGAAAGTGAGCCCAATACGGCTGTTCTTAATCTTGTTGACTTTTGCAATAGGAGGAAGTACAGCTGGGTATCTCGCAAAGAAAGTGATGACCTTGCTAGATGTTGAATCTGGTATCCTTTGGACGATTCTCTATATCGTGGTGGTGACCTTGCTTTGGCCTATCTCAGTCATAGTGATTAGCCTATTGACAGGTCAGTTTCTTTTTTTCAAAGGCTATCTAAAACGCATGGCAACGCGCATGAAAATCATGAAGGAGGATTCTTGATTCCTTAATTGCCAATACCTGTACATGATTTGTGTTGCGTGAAAACGCGGAGGAGGAGTAAAAAAATCCGCATAGAAAGCTGAGTTAAAACAAACTCAGTTCTGTAATGAACGGGATGTCCATCTATCTTCGGTAATCCCCTGTCCATTTCCCAAAAGAAATGAAGCCCTAAGACTGAGGCCCGCCCTGATATAGCTGAGAACCTTCCCGGTCGGTAAAATGTTAGCTCGCCAAACTGTCTTTCTATGCGGAAGTATCTTAAAGAACGTTTTACTCAGACTAAAGGTACGCTCTATAAATCATAAATCAAAACAACCATCTTCCTAGCAGGCCTTTTTAATTCAGTCTAAAAATCTAATTCGCTGATTATTGGTTCACTACACGTGGATAAGTATGTGGACAAGGATGATCACCTTACCTCACACACGTGGCTTGCAGCAATACTTTTGCTTAAACCATGCACCCATATCTATGCTAAGCACTCTCATCGGACGAAAAAAAATCACAGAAGCGGCACTAGCGAGGGCTCTTACATCTGGCACTATGCAGGCCTCCGAGGCTTCTTTCAAAGAAATTCTATCCCACATTAGAACCTGTCCTCATTTCGAAAAGGAGCCAATAATCTCTGACGGGCATGATAGTCCTTTCATTCTTGCTATCATGACCCTGAATATTTCTCGTGTCTCTAGTTTCCTTGACAGTGGCCCTGATAAGCGCATGGCTCAAGAACTTCTTCATGAATTTGCCACAGCCACCTCTTCTGATTTCAGAACGGTGAGCCTTATGGTCAAAGATTGTAAGGATCAAATGAAACGTCTGAACAGGCCTTCAAAGAACGTGTACTACGGCTTGGCCAAGTATATCTTCCATGCCTATGGCCTCAATAAATATCAGCAGGATTACTTCCGCAATATGAGCGCTCCGAATCCCCTTTTCTTGAAGGAGATGAACAGCATTCTTGAGCCTTTGGTATGGGATTGGGAAATGATCCTGAACGAATTCAAGATTACCACTTAATCTGATTTCCTCTTCCTTTTTTTATAGCCCGAAGTGTTCTTTGGCCATATCGGCCACCTGACCTCCTATTGCCAATGAGGCTGTTGCAGCAGGCGAAGGAGCATTTAAGACATGTATGCTGTTCCCCGCTTTCTCTATTCTGAAGTCATCTCTTGTATCTCCGTTCTGACTAAGTAACATCGCTCTCACTCCTGCCCTTCCTGGTTTGATATCTTCCATGGTGAGGCTAGGAATAATACGCTGCAGGGTCTTCAAGAAGAGCTTCTTAGAAAAGGCTCTTCTGTATTCATTTATCCCGAAGGAAACGTTGTTCAAGAACAGCTTCCATGTTCCTGCATATGTCAAAGCATCTATAGTGTCCTTCAAATCGAAGTCAGTCTTGCCATAGCCTTCTCTCTTGAAACTGAAGACTGCATTAGGCCCGCATTCTATTTCTCCATCACACATGCGAGTGAAGTGAACACCTAGGAAAGGGAAGGCTGGATCAGGAACGGGATAGATTAGATTCTTGACTTTGTGTTTTGCCTCATCGGTCAATTCGTAATAATCTCCTCTGAAACCTACTACGCGCTCTTTAATATATACTTGATCTTTCTTGGCTAATCTATCAGCTTGCAGTCCTCCGCAGAAGATTACATGCTTTACACGATAGCTATTCTTGTTCGTGGTAATGACTGTCCTGTCCTCTTCTTTCTTGAAATCCCTCGCTTCTTCATTGAGCTTAAGCCTAGACTTAGGATTCTTTGCCAAAGCCAATTCGACCATTTTATTGGTCATCCCCACGAAATCTACAATACCAGTGGGAGGAACCCATATCCCTCCAATGCTCTCTACGTATGGCTCTATTTCTTTAACCTGATTTCCCGTAAGTTTTTGTATGCCTTGGATCTTATTTTCTAGCCCAGTGTTGAAGATCTTATCCATGAATGGTATTTCCTTCTGAGCTGTTGCCACCACTACTTTTCCGCATACATCATGGTCTACTCCAAACTCTTTGCAAAAGGCTACTAATTGATCTCTTCCTTCTACACAATTCTTGGCTTTTAAAGACCCAGGCTTGTAGTATAATCCGGAGTGAATCACTCCAGAGTTATGACCTGTCTGATGCGCTGCTAGGCGATCTTCTTTTTCCAAAAGGACTAAATCCAATGTTGGAAATCGCTCTTGTAATTTATAAAATGTAGCTGCTCCTACTATGCCTCCTCCAATGATGGCAAGGTCGAATTGTTGTTCCATGAATCTAATTTAGGGTACAAAGTTATATGCAGATTAGGTTGTGCTCCTTTCCTCTCAGGTTCTTTCTAACACTCGCTCTTCCTTAGGCACATTAAGCAACATCCAAAATCCTATAACGAAGAAGACCGATACAAGGAGAATGGACATCCGAATGTTGCCCGTGACATCCAATACATATCCGAATCCGAAGGTTCCTACCACAGTTCCTATGTAGTAACAGACATTGAAAAAGCTGAAATAGCTTGCTTCATCCTTCGTGTCAGGAAGGAATTTAGAATACGTGCTTCTGGAGAGGGATTGCACCCCTCCCATGACCATTCCAACTCCTGCAGCAAGGGCATAGAAAGTAAATTCATAGACTACGAAATAGGCCCCAATACAAAGTAGAATCCATGCCACTACAGCCAGCATAAGCGCCCGTAAATTCCCAAGCTTCTTAGATAGCCAAGAGAAAAGGTAGGCTCCTACTATTCCTACTAGCTGAATGATCAAAATGGTCAATATGAGGTTCTCCATTTGAAAAGCTACATCCTCACCATTAGGCCCGACACTCTTAATTTCCTTGGCGGCAAAATTAGCTGCCATATACATGACCGTTTGCACGCCTGTATTGAAAAAGAAGAAGGCAATGAGGTATTTCTTCAAGCGATCAGTCTTCTTCAACTCCTGATATACCTTTCGAATCTCCCTATATCCAGATAAGACTACATCCTTAGTCACTTTGGCTCCATAAATCTTGTTAGGCAATTTGGCAAAGGTTATCTGAGAAAAGAGCGCCCACCATATTCCTACGGAGAGAAATGATATCTGACAAGCTGTTCCATTGAATGATGATTTAGCCGTATCCAGAGCTGACTCCAAAGTCAAAGAAGAGTCGCCAGCCATAAGTAAAGCAGCCTTACCGTCTACATCAAAATAAAGTTCAGGCGCAACGATCATACTCAGGTTCCAGAGCAAGAGTAGGACAGATCCTATATATCCCAACGAGAATCCCAAGGCACTCACTCTATCCTGATCTTCAGGCTCAGCAATGGCCGGCAAATATGAATTATAGAAGATGATGGACCCACTGAATCCAACGCAAGCCAGAGATGTAAAGAGCATTCCTGACCAGAGTTGGTCGTAGTCAAAGAAGTATAATCCTGCACATGAAATGGCGCCAACGTAGCAGAAGAACTGCATGAATCGCTTACGGCTATCCGCCACATCTGCGATTCCTGAAAGTAAAGGTGAAATAATGGCTACCAAGAGGAATCCTGCTGCGATGGCGTAGCTGTAAAGTGAGGTATTGGTCAATCCATAGTCCTCCTGAACGAAATCTCGGATTATTTTTCCTGAAGTATCTTTCTCTGTAGTGACGGCTTCGAAAAAGCCCGGAAAAATGGCTGACGTAATGGTCAAGGAATATGCTGAGTTCGCCCAATCATACATGGCCCATGCCCTAATGGTGCCCTTATCTCCTTTTTTCAGCATGGGGTCCAAGGTATAAAAAAGGCCTTAGTCTCCTATTCCGTTTCATAGTCCTCGTAGCTACGCTCTAGGATCAAGAAATCCACCCTCCTATTCTGGGTGCGGCCTTCAGAATTCTCATTACTAGCCACAGGTCGTGTGCTTCCATAATACTGGATACTTAGTCTAGCTTGATCAACACCTAAATCTTGCAAATAAGAAATGACGCGCTCAGCTCTGCGCTCGGAAAGCTCATCGTTATATCCTTCAACTCCAATAATGTCTGTATGGCCCATTACTTCAAGAAACAAGAAGTCATTATTTCTCATCCATGCTGCTACTTCATTGAGCTGTTGTTGCCCTTTAGGGTCTAATACATCTTCATCAAAGCGAAAAAGCACATTATCAAAGCTAATCTGTTTATCTGGCGGCAACTTCCATCGGGTAGAGTCCTTCATGTCCGCTTGTATGAGCGGAATGGAACAGGCGCAATCGGCTCTAGAATCTACCGCTGACACATTAAGCTGATCTACGTAGTAATAAGCGTATTCCCATGGTGTCTTTAAATCCTCCGCACGCATATTGCGCTTCTTTACATCAATCTTATTATCAGGCTCAAAGTTCCCTAGTGTCAAATAGCGTTCTCCGCCTTTAGCCAGATATACGTCAGAGAGAAGGAACCAAGCCTGGGAATTATCCAATACGTGATGGTCAGGATTCTTTACCTGTGCTTTCACAGGAATGAACTTATACGAATCAGACCTTACCTTATTATTGGAAAAATATGCGCCTAATCCATCAGTAACGAACTTAGACTGGTCAGCCAAAGAGATATAAAAACTGACACAATACAGCTGATCCGGTTCTAACACCTTTGTCAACTTAGTCTGCATGTATTCTCTGTAATTCTTCTTAGCTGGTGCGAAGGTGATCATTCCCAGATAGGCTTCCCCGTCCTTTGCTTCCTGGGTTCCAAATGAATTCTCAGGCACACCTACAATTCTAGAGCAGGCATGAAAATAATCTGATGTGCCTTTGGATGCCTGCGTCCAGTCCTTGACTATATCCAGATTCCCTTGATTAAAATCAGTAGGGCAGTAACTGTGATTCTCAAAGCTGGGATTCGGCACTAGATTCTGAGCCTGCCCCGTGATGGAGGCAAATGCAAGGACTATAATGGTCAGAGTCCTTGTAAAGTCACTATTCCAAAGGCCTATTTCCACAGGCTTATCTAACGATTTATCGTAGGGAGAATTGCACTCTCCTGTTCTTGGCCAAAGAAAGTGGGGTTTTCATTTCGGTCACCGGTTGGCTAGCTTTAAAACTCTCCACGGTCAGTCTGCTTGAGGAGATTCCTTTTTCAACTAAGTAGTCTCTCACTTTCTCGGCTCTCATTTTAGACAAGTCTTTAAAGGTGTCAAACTCTTTTCCCTTTTTGGCCTCAAAGGAATCCATATGCCCTGAAATAGTAAGTTTCAAGTTCGACTTAGACTCAAGCAGCACGGCAAGTGCATCCAAGTCCTTCTTAGTGGCTTCAGCAAGATCTGCCTCGTTCGAGTAGAAATAAACAGTGCTTGCATTGACAATAACTTCAGGAGAAGCACTTGCTTGAAGCGCAGCCGATTTACTGAAGATGATGCGCGGCCCTTCAGGCTCGTCATCCTTTTCGCAGATGCACTCACTGTCTCTAGCCACAGGTTTTAAAAAGAGCGCGTCTAGATAGTAATAGCCTATTTGTTGTTGCTCTATTTTAGAAGTGGAGGAAGCTTCCATTTTTTCAGTCACCGTAACAGATGATTGAGCGAAATTTCCAATGGTGATGAATTTCTCTGTTCCACCTGCAGTGAATACAAGACATAAATCTTCCCAACTTTCTCTATTGGCTTGCACTTTATTTCGTGTTGGGTAGATAGCGTTGTTCCTTATGAGAACACCTTTTGCCTCGAATTCAGCTTTTTTAGAAAAAGAAAATCCTAGGTTGTTTGTAGCAAATTTGCTCGCATCAGCAAGTGAGATGCTATAGCTCAGGCAATACTTTTGACCTTTCTTGAGCATTGTATTCAGCTCTGAAGTGATGTACATGCGGCCATCTTTAGAAGCTACATTATGAAGAAGTAGTCCTACATAGTTGTCTCCTTCTTTAGGATTCGAACGCCCAAGAGCATTGTCAGGAGCGCCTATTTCAGGATACTCTGAGAGCTTCGAGAAGAGGTCGGCCTTTTCTTCAGAAGCTGTAGTCCAATCAGAAACCAAGGAGAATTGTCCGAGTTTCTTGTATTTAAGGGACGTAGTCTGCTCGAAGCTGCCATTTTTAATAAGGTTCCCATCGTCTTCTTGTGCTGATACTAGCAGGCTGCTGAAGATGAAAAGGATAATAGAAAGTAGTAGTGGGATTCTGTTCATGTTCCGAATATCGTGATTGCAATTCACTTATGACAAATGTCTTGAGGGAAGGTCAGCAGCCCTTCTTCAAGTGCGCGTAGGGTCTCAACGTCTAGGTCG
>ERZ888423.2983-NODE-2983-length-11708-cov-8.472239_pt1 | contig 11708 bp, 7 predicted proteins | sample MGYA00520523_ERZ888423 | MGnify/ENA primary metagenome ERZ888423 (study PRJEB32303, sample SAMEA104408611) | aquatic metagenome | biome: Brackish water; feature: Pelagic; material: water | place: Baltic Sea | collected 2014-06-08T10:24:00 | depth 30,27 m ...
CTGTCGAAGGCGAGAGTCGTTTCGAGTTTGGGGAGCGAGAGTATTACTTTTCTCGACTCGGCCTAGAAGAGGCCAGAACCACTGAGCAGCTCATGACAAAACTCTGCGATCAACTCGGCAGCGCGGTCCCAAGACATGAGACTGCGAGCGACCTGATCCACGACTTAGTAATTGGCGATGCGCCAGCCGCCGACAGCCGGCAGTTTCGGATTGCCTGGAGTACCAGCGAGTCAGCAACTACAGCTTTCCTTGCCGTACGAAACCCACCTGAGCCACCTGTCTTGCCAGAGAATCCCAGAACCGTTCTTGAGGATTGGTGCGGTGCTGATCACGTGATAGTGCTGAACTGCGACCGCGATGAACGGATTCTTTCGAGCAGCGGCAGGCTGGCAGTCATTGAAGTTGAGAGCGCGACAGACCTCATTGGACTGAATACTCAAGCAGTGCTCAGCCGACTCGTGAACGGCCACGGGGCTATGACCGTCTCACCCGGTCCGAGCGGCTTTGTCGCTGACAGCTTGGTGAGCTTTGCTCAGGAGGATTCTGCTCAGAGTCTGCAGTTACGGGTCATCGTAGAACGATTTGATGAGGCCGTAGTGGTCTATATCGGTACCCAAGAGTTGGGGCCGTCATGAGGCTACGCATGAAGCATCTCATTCGACTCTGCCGAGAAACAGCCAGCTTTGCCCTCGTCAACCGAGTCTGGTGGTTCATCCCTCTGATGGCACTGCTCGGCCTGATTGGTCTTGCCGTAGCCACAACACAAGCTGTGGTTCCCGTGGCTGTCTACACGTTGTTCTAGACCATGCATTCCGACGCTCCAAGAGAAGGAAACGCCTAATGGCACAAGAGGTCTGGACCCAAAATGAGCTCACGCTCAAGGAGCGAACTTACGGCGTCAAGAGTCGGCTCCGCAGGTTCCGCTGGGAATACCCGGCAGGTAAGCCACTAGGGCGCTGGTTCCCCCGTAGTTTCTTTACTGACCCGCTCGCCCTTGTTGACATCTGTTCTCCTTGGGAGGTTGCTTGGGTGACTCGCTATATGGCCACCGAGTTCACTGGGTCAGGCGCAGTAGTGGAGCTTGGACCATTTCTTGGCGATATCACCGTTGGGATTTTGAAAGGCCTCAGACAAAATTCGACTGTTCATTCAGCAACGATTGACAGCTACGACTTGTTCATCTTCGAAGACATCGAAGACCGAACAGCCGAGTTACCACTGAGTGGTCGATTCCACAATGGGGAGTCGTTCTTGCCGCTCTATAAGGGCCGTCTGGGTCAGGACCAGGGCCTTGTTACTGCACACCAAGGCGACGTGTCAGAAGAGTCATGGTCACCTGACCGCCCCATTGAATTCTTGTTTAACGATGTTGCCAAAACCTGGGACATCTGGAATCACCTCAAGTCCACTTTCTACCGTTCACTACAAGTTGGGGGAACAGTGGTCGAGCAAGACTGGGCTCACGCTTGTACCCCCTGGCTCCACCTGTGGCATCACCGTTACCGCGAGCACTTTCAGGTGCTGGATCAGGTTCCGCACTCAGGGTCGGTTCCCTTTCGCCTCCTCACTCCGCTGCCCCAAAGTGCATTCGAGCCGGACCATTTCTCGGACTATTCCGAAGAGCAGGTTTCGGATGCATTCGATTGGGCTGCAGCGCTCGTTGATTCCATCCGCCAAAGAAATGTTCGCGGCGCGTACGTGCACCTGTACACCCTGCATGGCGACTTGGACCGGGCAAGTCGCCTGTGTATTGAAGAACTTGTCGGGGTGTCATCAGACAACGAACTGGTGCAAGTTGCCCTGCCCGAATTGGCAATCAGGCTCAACAACAGAGCGGCTCAAGAAGAAGCCGATCAGCAGGGTCCCAGCAAGAAGTAGTTGGGACGACGTTGTAGCTAGAAACCTGAGCTGGGAACTATCCGCAGCCGTTGACTGAGGCGTTGACGGCTAGGCCCGTCTCGATAGCAGAACGGAACTCTGCATCGTTGGCTACCGGCAGTTGCGCAAGCAACGGGACAGCAGGATCAACCTCGACCGCAGCCGCTTGTTCCACCAGTTCTGCTGATGCCGCAGTGAGAGCCTGACGAACCCCCGATTGATCAGCAGGAAGTTGCCCGGCTAGGAGCAGCAGAAACTCCCTTGAGAGCTCAATGACCTTGGTTGCTTCATCAGGGTTCGAGGCCTTCAGCACTCCAAGCCTTGAGGACCAGACTCCGAGATCACACGGATTCAGAGCCGCCTCGTTGAGCGAGACACGCGCAGACTCAAGGGTCTCTTCGCTAGTTGGCGCAGGGGTAGCTGCGGGCACCGCAGGCCGAGTCCCCCGTCGAGACGGGGGCAGACTTGGCGCATTGACTGCAGGTGCGATGTCAGTCCAAATCCGCTCCGCAACGATACGGGCACCTTCTTCGTTGGTATGGCCCCCGTCGATGTAGACATCCTCGCGTCCGTCAAGTGCATCACTGATGTTGACAGTCGGATCCGAAATATTGTCGTTGGCCCACTCTTCGGCTTGGCCTGCCAGAACCGGTTGCCAAAAGAAGATCGGTTTGACTCCGTATTCCTCGGCAAGCTGGGTGGTCAAGAAACGTCCCCGTTCGTACACATCGACGGCTCGCTGCGCGTCCTGTTCTGTCTTGACATAGCTCTCGCCCAAGTCCTCTTCTTTGCCGCCATCTTGATGAACAGCCGCACTCCCCTGAACAGCAGCACTCCCCTGAACAGCCGCACTCCCCTGAACAGCGGCCTCGGATGCCCCCACTGGCGTGTCGAACTGCCCTTTGAGTACTCGAACAAGCTGTTGGATAGCAGAGTGGTCGAGATACGCCTGCCAAGCGAGCTTGGCCTTAGACGGCGGTGCTGGAGGCGGCTCGTCTGGTGCAAACTCCTCCGAAATTCCTCCGCTTATCTTTTCTGCATACTGATCTGCCAGAGTGTGGGTTGGCACCCCTTTGGCCCCGAGGGTCTGTGCGTTAATTTCATTTGCCCCGTCATAGAAGATGGCCACATCGGGGGCTGGTTCTGCTGCTAGGAGTTGTTCAAACAGAATCATCTCTTGAAAATGCGTCCAACCACGTTGCCCGTAGTTCACAACCCGAATTGGAGTACCCGCATCCTCGGCAATCCGACCAAGGTATGAGGCAATGGTGTACCCATCTCGTTGGCCTTCTCCCCAAGTGGTAGACCCGCCAAACATCCAAACCACAGGCGCATCTTTGGGAAGATCCGCTGGCGCATAAGAAGTTCGCGACCACCCCTCGATGTTGACATACGTACCCTCAAATGCTCTCGGACGAGACTCGGTAAACGGCCAGTAGGAAGAGGGCGTGGTTTGGATCTCTCGGAAGTAGTCCTCGGCCCACGGATAGGCCTGCATCGCCGGCATACCTGCGCGAACATCTGCAACCGTGTTCGTATTTCCAGTGAAGTTCACGCGATCAACAATCTGAGCGGCCGGGGAGCCTGGCCCAGAGATCTGATCCCAAGCGAGACCAACACCTAGGTCTGCAAGCAACAACAAGGTGACGGCGCCTACCGCCATGACGGCACCACGGCCCAAACCGCGCATGCCGCCTGGCTGACTCGCAAGCCCCCCGGACTTACTGCCACGAGAGCTACTGCCGTTTTCAAGACCGTAGGTTGCCGTTGCGAGGAAGTTGGAGTCTTCGCTACTCGCTGCAGGTTGCCAACCGTTTCCCTTGAGGCTGCGAGGCGTGAGTGGATCGCGACGGAATAGCCGACTCACCCAGCCGGCAGAAATCAGCAGCAAGCCAATTCCCACACTCGCAATCAGTCCGACTCCGTTTGCTATCCACACACCGAACCGAGCCACATACCGATCTACGGGTACACCGAACAGGACCAGCACCAGGGTGATCCCTGCAATGACCCAGAGAACTATTGCTCGGGAAGGCTCGCCGAGAAGGAAAAACAACAGTCCTATGGCCAGCGGTGCCACTACCGGAACAAAGTGCCGCCACGCCCATCTGGGGGGTGATTGAGTCTCTTCCACCCGTCCTCCTCCTTACTGTGGGCCCGCACCCGAACAGGACTACTACTCTACCAGCCATGTTCGTTTTAGGGATCAGCGGGCTGTACCACGACTCAGCTGCCGCAGTCCTGCGCGACGGTGAGATTGTCGCTGCAGCACAAGAGGAACGCTTTACGCGTCGCAAGCACGACCCACGCTTTCCAATCTCTGCAATTCAGTGGTGCCTAGAAGAGGCACAGGTTCCAGTGGATGGACTCGTGAGTATTGCCTACTACGACAAGCCTCTCTCTACTTTTTCACGGGTTCTGCGGACCTACGCGGCCGCCGGGCCTGCCGGGTTGCGAAGCATTCACGCTGCGATGTCCGAGTGGCTGAATCGCAAATTGTGGACTCCCTACGAAATTGAGAAGGCGCTCAGGCAGCTCGGTTACGAACTACCCGAACCGCTCCTGTTCTCCGATCATCACCTCAGCCATGCAGCAGCAGCGTTCTACCCGTCACCATTTGAAAGTGCAGCAATCCTGACCCTCGACGGCGTCGGGGAGTGGGCTACGAGTTCTTTAGGCAAAGGTTCTGGCAAACAGATCGAACTGATCGAGGAACTCCGCTTTCCGAACTCACTCGGATTGTTGTACTCCGCGTTTACTTATCAAGCCGGGTTCAAGGTGAACTCCGGCGAATACAAGCTTATGGGCCTGGCTCCCTATGGGCAGCCGCGATTTGCCCAAGCAATTTCCGATCACCTCATCGATATATCAGCCGAGGGTTCCTTCACCCTCAACATGGACTACTTCGACTTTCTAGCCGGCACCAAGATGACGAATCACCAATTCGATGTGATCTTCGGCGGGCCACCTCGGCAACCCGAATCCGAGATCACCCAGCGCGAATGCGACCTTGCAAGATCGATTCAAGTTGTGCTTGAAGACGTGGTTCTTCGCATGGCAAAACATGCTGCTGCAGTTACCGGGGAGAAGAACCTAGTCCTTGCCGGTGGCGTGGCCTTGAACTGCGTAGCGAATGCACGCTTGCATGCGGATGGCCCGTTCGAAGAAATTTGGGTGCAGCCCGCTGCCGGAGACGCTGGTAGTGCCCTCGGTGCAGCACTGTGGGCCTGGCACCAAATTGAGGGGCACAGCCGTTCGGTGAAAAGCGGCGATGCCATGGCTGGCGCGCAACTCGGGCCTGCCTTCAGTAGCGAGTCAATTGCGGCTGAATTAGAGGACCATGACCGTCCCTTCACGCGAATCGAGAATGCAGACGAACGTGCTGCCCACCTAGCCACACTGCTTGCCGAGGGCAATGTGGTCGGCATGTTCCAAGGTCGCATGGAATTCGGACCACGGGCCCTTGGGAACCGTTCGATTCTGGCCGATCCGCGCTCCCCCAGGATGCAGCGGGTGCTCAACGAGAAGATCAAACAGCGCGAATCGTTTAGGCCATTTGCTCCTGCGGTGATGGCTGAACATGCCCAAGAGTGGTTCGAACTGGACCACGAATCCCCGTACATGCTTTTCACTGCCCCGGTACTTGCAAGCCGCAGAGGAACTCAAGGGGAACCTCTTGAGGGAGCGAGCATCTTTGAGCAACTCAATGCAATCGACTCCGAAATCCCCGCAGTGACCCACGTTGATGGATCAGCGCGGGTGCAGACCGTCGACGCGACACGCTTTCCGGCCTTTCATCAATTGCTCAGCGCGTTCAATGACCTGACGGGCTGTCCGATCCTGATCAACACTTCCTTCAACGTGCGTGGCGAACCAATCGTGTACACCCCCGAGGATGCCTATCGGTGCTTTATGACCACTGATATGGATTATCTAGTCCTCGAAGACTGCGTGTTGGACCGCAGCCAACAGCCGGAATGGACTGGTGCAGCAGTCGAGCTTGAACTCGACTAGCTAGCAGAGCTCGCCGCGTTCCCTATCTGCGCAGCATCCACCACATAGACCCGTTGCCTGCCCGATTCCGCATCCACAAGGCGATAGACCCGTAGCTGTCGGACACCCGTCTCTGTGGTCACCTCAATTCCGAGTACCACAACCCCGCGCATCGGAGAGATCAGCCACTTGGTCGTGATTGGCCCGCAGCGCTGCTCAATGAGTTTGTCCAACGAATCGAGTTGCCCCCCGACAAAGTCAGCAGAACCCAACCAAGAAGCCCACTCGGGTACCTCAATCGAACAAACAATGCCCTCCTCGGCCTCTACCAGCATCGGCTCGCAGGCAAACTCATCAACAAGCATCCCTCGAAGCTCGGCTTGTGCCTCTCGGTCTAGCGGCCGCGAGGTTATAAGTTCCGAGCTCACAACAAGATCCACAGGGTTTTCAAGGTGGGATTGAATCCGCTCGAGCACTTCGGCATGGCAGTTCCGCGGCGCATCTCCGGTCAGGTTCATCTCTACTGAGGAGAGCTCAGCTAGGACTTCGGTCAGCTCCTCTTGCGGCAGGCGCAGCAGGTCGTACTGCTGTGGCTGGTTCACAAAGATGACGTTGCAGTTCAGTTTGCGTCGGTCGGCCTCTGCAAGAAAGGGCAGCACTTCGCGCCAATTCATCGGCATCAGGCAGAAACTCAAGGTCATTCCGTTGCCGGCCTCTTCGGCTAGTTCCTGGAACTTGTCGATGTTCTGCCACAGCCGTTGAGCATCCACTCCCACGCGAATGGCTTCTATGGTTTCGGGGACCATGCCATCCACCGAGATATTGGGATGCATGCGCAGCTCTCGCACATAATGTGCGACCCGGTCGTTAAAGAGGGTTCCGTTGGTCGTAACGGTTACTTCTGGGGTGAGGCCGAGTTCAATCAAGCGGTCCCAGATGCGTTGATTCTCTCTTGCCAAGAACGGCTCGCCACCTTTGAACTGAAGCCGCTCTAGGTGAGGCAGAAACTCATCAAGTTCTTCAAAGAACCGATCGTCGTAACAATCAGGCAATGGCGGAAGGCCCTCGCGTTGGGTCCGAATGGCAGAGGAAAGACCGCCGTTACACATCACGCATTGCAGGTTGCAGCGACTCGAAAGCGCTAGGTCGAGCATCTTCGGGAACGCGTGTGGAGACCCCTCGCCAAAGCGATCGAAGTGATAGGCAACAGTGGCCTCGCGTCCGCCGGACTCTGCAACAAATTCGCACTCCTGACAGCCAATGTCGAAGGCATCTGCCTCGAGCGCCTGGCGCTGAGCGGCAAGGGCAGTCCCCTCCCAGATATCTCTCAGGCTCTCTCGCTCTGGCCCAACCACCGTCCCGATTGAGAAGCCCGTCACGCAACAGGCGTGAACGAGCCCATCGGGGCGAAAGTACAGCGCTGAGTGAGGTGCGTAGCAGGCAGATTTGATCATGGGTGGTTCCTCTCTGGAGGAAAGTATGAGTCGAAACGAGCCGCGAGCACTTTGGGATCCATATTGATCACTCCGTCGACAATCAAAGCTGGAGGCAATCCCGTCATGAGGCGAATTCGTGGCGTTACTGCTGAGGTGGCCAAAGTAGCAGCGAGCTGATCAAAGCGATCAAGCTCTTCCGGGATGAGTGGCCGATCAGAGAACTCTGCAATCGCCTTAGCTAGCTGACCCGCCCTATTCTGGGGGGCGACTTTCTGGTCAAACTCGGCCAACACATGGGTCAGTTCAAGCTCAAAGGCCGCTTCTGTCAAGAGTGCATCCGAGTTGTAGGTGGTTGCCGCCAGCTTTGACAGCAATTCCAGCCAGTCTCGGCGCCGATCCCGTGCTGCCGACGCGCTGCTTGAGCGGATCTCGAGGCCCTGAGTTTGGTCAGCGGTGGCTGCTAGCCAGCCTCGGGCCTCGGACAGAATGCCCTCGATCCTCCTCAGGTTTTCCTGGCCGGGCTGACTCAGGAGGGGGGCCTCGAGCGACCATTGCTCCTGCAGCACTTCTTCCCACACTTTGATCGCCTCTGAGAGTTCCTCTGCTGTTGCCGAAGAGAGCGAATGGTCTTGGGGGTAGCGAACCACATTGAAGCCGAGGTGCAAACTGTTTGAGTTCGCAAAGCGAACCAGATCGGGAATCTCGTGCCAGTTTTGCCGCATGGCGCACACCGCCAGACTCACCATGCAACCTTCGACTTGAGAGAACTGCTCAAGGTTTGCAAAGACTTTCTCGCGACTTGCGCCCACCCGGATTGATTCAAATCCTTCTGTAGTGAACGCATCGACCGAGACAACGATCGTCGGTTGTAAGACTTCGACTATCCGCTGCACCCGCTGATTCCAGATGGTCCCATTGGTAGTAATTGAAACCTTGCAACTGGGGTTGACCTCGCAGAGCAGCTCCAGAATTGCGAAGTTCACCGGAGCAAGAAACGGCTCACCCCCATAGAAGCGAACGTCCGTGACGCGCTCAAGGAACGGGCGGAGTTCGTGAACAAACTCTTCCCCGTAGATCTCTGGCAGCGGGTCAAGTCCCTCAGCCTTGCGGATGGCTGAGGAATAAGAACCGCTACACATGGTGCAAGTAAGATTGCATCGAGTGGATAAGGCGAACTCAAGCATTCTGGGCCAAGAGTCACGCTGATCATCAGCCACAGGCGGGTTCTCAACTACCCACTCAGCCGGCGTTTCAAGAACTTGCTGATCGAACAACGCATTTACTGCATTGAAGTTTCCAGAGCTGATAGAGCTATGGCAATCGTAGCAACCAAGCGAGAAATCACCTGCTGCGAGGGAATCCCGAAGCTCCCTGGCTCGCTCACTGCTCCATATATCTGCCAAGGATTGCGACGGGTATGAGCCCATGGTGTGAATCGTGTTGATGCAACAAGCCAGCACATTGCCGAATTGATCGAAGTACATGCTGGTAAAGGGTGCATGACAAGCAGGCTGATTTGGACCCCCAACTCGATTCGCTGCGTGGGCAGCCGCCGCTTGCGGGCTGAGCTTCAACATGGCATCGCTGAATCCAGACAGTCGAGTCCCAGAACACGGTGAATCCTCATTGGTTCACCCCTGTGAAGCTGCTTCTTTTCTCGCAACAAGGCCGACTCACCTCCACTGGCACCTAATTAGGAGTGCAGTCTACCGAGGAGAAGGTAAGTTGCTCCTGTTCCCTTTGAGCAATCAACTTGTACACGAAGAACTGCTGATTCCCCATCCAAGCCTGCTCTCCGCTGTAAAACTCGGGGGGAAGACGCGGCTCGAGAACCTGATTGTGCGTATACAGCCCAGCAAGAGCACCCGGAGCCAGACCTCGCAGTGCGCCTGCACCCAAAACTGTTTGGCCCGGGCAGATCGAGTCAGTGCGGCCATCCAGATAGCTCCTGAATAAGTTGCTGTCATTTGTTGCCATTCGCACTGGTGCATGATCCGCCGCAAACGCGTCAACTGCTGTAGACCAAGCCTTCAAGGTCGAAGTTTGCTCCCCAAATTTTGCAACCTCAAGCGCCTTGCCCTGAACGTCAAGTTGGCCGGTCGAAACTTTGAGCGCTTGTTCGTTAGGCTCTGCGTGGTAACCCTTCCGAACTGACAGGCCAGCGTCGCCGAGTTGCGCGACGAGGCCATTCACAACAGACTCGGCCGACCATCCTCCACGAGACTCAAGAACCCAAGAAACAGTCGGATCGAGTTGCTTCGCCAAGCTGTCGCTCAGCGATTCCGTGGCAGCCACGATTCGTTGGTCACCAACTGATAGTGGGCGCGGAACGAGCAGTGGCACTGCGACAATGGCAACAAGGCCGAGACCCAAACCAAGTCGTAGTTTCGGATTCCACCGCCGGACCAGGCCTCCCACGGGATTGTCAGTCGTCAGCAGCAAAATGCCGGCGGCAGTGAAAAGAAATCCAACAGCTATACCGATCCAATAGAGGTGATAACCGACCTCACTTCCTGGGGGGCTCACCCATGCCACGACTAATGATCCGAGAAGAACAGCCAGTGTGATCACGAGTAACTCATACTGTGACCGCAACCGTGGCCAGAACTTGATAAGGCCGACAGCCAACACTGCGGCTCCTAGTAGCTCAACTGCCCGGGGCGACTGCAGGTTCTGGGCTGCAGGCTGAAGCACCGGTGGAAGATGAAGAATTGCCCCGAGGCCATTCCATGCCCCCATCAGACCACTTCCGGGGAGTCGCAATCCGAGGAGCTTCGACAGGTTTGCGGTGCCAAAGACTTGGTCTAGGAGCGGAGGAGCCCACAACACCAACAACACGGCAAAAGTGGGTCCCGAATATCTCCATCCAAGCAGTTTTCTGAACTTCCCAGAATGAGTAGCCAGCAGTGCAGTCGCCACTACAGCTGCAGCAACTGGCACCACCCCGTAACCAAGATGTGTCTGAACAATGAAAGAAACCAGCCCAGCGAGTAGTGGATACATCGCCACATCACCACGAGAAACCGCCCAAGCAACGACAAGGGCAGCGAAACTCGGTAGCACCACTAGGTTCACGTTCAGCGCAGAAGTCAGCGTGGCTGTCGTGATGATGACGGTGAGGAACCCACCGGCTACTACCCACGCTGCAACGCCCAGTCCGCCCGTGCGAAAAGCTGCCCATGCGGCTAGAAGCAAGGCCGTCACATTGAGGGCAACGGCAAAGGTCCAGAGTCCATTCCGAGTGCCGAAACCGCGAACAAAAGGTTGGGCTATCAGGTGTGCAGCAGGTCCAGGCTGGAACGTCACCTCTTCTCCAAACAGATTCGAGGTGGTATAGACGCCGGTACCGCGAACCTTCAGCCTGAGATCAAACGGTGAGTTATCAGGAGAAGCGGAGGTGGACACCGCCCGTCGGGACTCAACCCCGAACCGAGCCTCATCTCCAAAGGTTGTTTCTGATCCCGAGATCTTTTGAGCGAGCGTGACAAAGCCCACTAGGACGACCAATAATGCGAGCGCTATGCCGAAGCCCCGTTGCAGACCAGACAAGTCTCTGAGTCGGCACGGGATTCTTGCAGCATCACCGGTCTCCATTCGGTGGCCTCAGATCACCGCTATGAAGCAGCGTGGCGTAGCGCGTGGTAGACCACGGGTCTGGCCCGCGACGGGCCATGGTGATCATGATTGAGGGCTCTGCGCCTGGCTCACAAAAACTTAGAACGCGAGTGCTTGATCCGTTTCCTGACTGATCAGCCACCACATCAATGCGATGCCCAATTCGCTCTGCAAGCATCGGATGCAACACGCTTGCGTGGGCAGACAGGAACTCCTCCTGACCTAGGCCGACGTAATGATTGCCTTCAATAATCCGCTCATGGACATCGCAACGCAGCACTGAGACCGCTTCTACTCCAGCGAGCTGATCTACAGAGGCTTTATGCAAGAGCTGGATCAGTTCCGCTTCGGAAAGCTCTGGTTCGCTCAGGGAGTCCACCAGGTCCTGAAACCGCGTCTGCTCAGTCGAGGCTCTAGCAAATTCCACCGGCGTACCCAGAGCAGTATCGAGGTGGCTGCGAAGCCGAGCGAGCTGTTCGTGAAGTGCTGCCGCGTTGAGTAACAGGCGGCCCTCCACGGCAGCAGCTTGGAACTCCAGGCCGGACAGCACATCTTGCAACTCTCCGGGAGGAAGCTGATACAAGCTATGACGGACAGGTTGTCGGACCGTGTTGACGTAGACCTGACAACCCAAGTCCTCGGCCATGAGTAGGTAGTCAACAAACTCGTGAGCATTCTCGATCATCAAACAGAACGTCAGACTCAGAGATGACTCATGCCGGTCGCGATAAGCAACAAAGTGCCCCAGATTCTCCATGATGCGGTCATAGCTGCCACCCGAACGAA
>ERZ888423.2984-NODE-2984-length-11707-cov-22.461552_pt1 | contig 11707 bp, 9 predicted proteins | sample MGYA00520523_ERZ888423 | MGnify/ENA primary metagenome ERZ888423 (study PRJEB32303, sample SAMEA104408611) | aquatic metagenome | biome: Brackish water; feature: Pelagic; material: water | place: Baltic Sea | collected 2014-06-08T10:24:00 | depth 30,27 m ...
GCGATTTTGAACTGGATCAAAGGAGGACAAGCAATGGCCCAGAATATCAAGAAATATAACAGACCAATGATATGCTTCTGGGTATTTGGGCCTTCTGAGCGGCCACCCACAATGACCTTCGGTTCATCCGCCGCGATCGGTGCTCGCGGTCACGGTCATCACCGGCTTGGCGCCTCAATCCTTCAGCGTTTTGCTTTCGAGACCAGTCAAAGTGGAAGCACACCGCAACAGAGCAGAAGAAATACTTGACCAATGGTCAATTTTCTTACCAAAGATACAGATAATCTGGTGATCAGAAAATTTTGTCAGAACAAGGGTCAGGGCGTGCGATCAATCACTGAGATGAGTGACGAGGCCTTCAAGTTCCTCGCAAGAGAGGTTTCCAAGCGGGACCGATCATCCCAGAAACTTCCGGCGATGAGGGCCGAAGCCAAAGCTATTGCAGTGTCGGAGGTTCCCCGGCTCTGCCACGCAAATGACGTTAGGCTATCTCAAGAGATGCTTGGTGGGGTGCGCTGCCTTGTGGTGCAACCTCGAATCCGGAAGGTTGATTGGCCTATCCTTTACTCCTTCGGTGGCGGAATGGTCGAAGGCAGCCCGGAGGAGGACCTGCCGCTGATTGCCCCCCTGTGTGCTCTGACTGGGGCCCGCGTTATTGTGCCTGACTATCGGCTGGCACCCGAGCATCCTTGGCCCGCCGCACTTGATGATAGCTTTGCTGTTTATCGCGTCATTGCCAGTAATTGCTTTGCAAGCGTTGGGGAATCTGCAGGGGGCAACCTATCGCTCGCATGTATGCTAAAGGCTAAGGATGAAGGCTTAATCCTACCACGCGCTGCGGCAGTCCTTTCGCCATGGTGCGACCTGAGCAATGCAGGTGACAGTTTGAGTTTCAACGACGGACGCGATCCCACATTGACGCGCGCCAACTCCGATCTTGCGGCAGGCTACTATGCGGGAGCGAACAAGATGGATCAGCCACTAATTTCGCCGCTCTACGGCAAGTTTGACACCAGCTTTCCACCCTTCCTGATTACTACAGGTACCCGGGACCTCCTGCTCAGCCAGGCTGCACGGCTGTCCCAGAGACTGCTCGACTGCGGAGTAGTGGTTGATCTGCAGGTCTGGGAAGGTCTTTGGCATGTCTTTGAATGGTACGAAGGCCTGCCCGAAGCGAGACAATCCATTGCTCGGATCGCAGACCATTTGACACGGGGTATGGCCGATCGTGGTTCGGCTCCCTGCAATTCAGTTTTTTAGAAGGCCCTGTTTTTCATGCTGCATCCGAAAAAGATGGGAGATGATTGGGCAGAGGAAGAAGTGGGTGCAACGGATGACTACTAACCCTCGGTCAGTATTTCTACATTTGGCTGCTGAGGCATACCGGAAAACCGAGGTTCCCGAAGCTTTGGAAGTTGCAAACCGCATTATCGCCCATGCTGCTGTCCCGGCTGGTCAACGACCCAAGCCGGCGATCTTTTCGCATTTGGCTGAAGCGCTTGCAGCTAAAGATGCACATCCGGCGATCGCTACACTCGTCGACGTGATCGAGGACCTTCCATGGATCGAAACTTCGTTCGGCGCCACCGAGAGGTGGTCGCGGAATTTCGGACCAGTTGATAAGCTCTGGCTTGTTAATGATGGACCGAAGAGAAGATGGCAAAACAGAAGCGCTATACAACTGAGTTCAAGGCCAAGGTTGCCCTTGAAGCGATCCGCGAAGAATTGACGACGGCGGAGCTGTCAAAAAAATACGAGGTACATCCGACCATGATCAACGGATGGAAACGTCAGGCGATTGCGAACATGGCGCAGTCATTTGATGCCAAACCTGCTGCTCCTCCAATTTCTGAGAAAGCGGTTGAGAAACTCCACGCCAAGATTGGCCAGCTCGTGGTGGAACGGGATTTTTTAGTGGATGCCTCCAATCTCATTCTCGGGAATGGAGGCAAAAAGCGGTGAAGCAGGATCATCCCAAGCTGAGCACGCGGCGGCAATCTACGCTGTTGTCGCTGACGCGCTCGACACTGTACTACCAACCGCGTGGCGAAAGTGCCGAGAACCTGAAGTTCATGTCGATCATAGACAAACAGTTTCTGCAAACGCCCTGGTATGGGTCCCGTCAGATGTCGCGCCATATGCAACGCGAAGGTCACAGGTGTGGCCGCCATCGCGTTAGGCGGCTGATGCGCCTCATGCGGCTTGTGCCAATTTACCAAGAACCCAACACCAGTAAGAAGAACCCTGCCCACAAGACCTATCCCTATCTTCTCAAGGAACTGGCGATCACTCGGCCCAACCAGGTCTGGTGTACCGATATCACGTATATCCGAATGGAACGTGGCTTTCTCTATCTGGTCGCCGTCATGGATTGGTACAGCCGAAAGGTGCTGAGCTGGCGGTTGTCCAACACCATGGATGTCGGCTTCTGCATTGAGGCTTTGAAAGAGGCACTGGCAACCTATGGTCCACCGGAGATTTTCAACTCTGACCAAGGTAGTCAATTTACCAGCACTGAGTTCACCGATGTGCTGAAGGCGGCTAAGGTCAAAATATCCATGGATGGGCGTGGACGCTGGATCGACAACCGTATGATCGAGCGGCTTTGGCGGTCATTGAAATATGAATGCGTTTATCTGAATGCCTTCGAGACCAGTTCTGAGGCCCGCCGAGGCATCGGTGCGTGGATCAGTTATTACAATGAAAAACGACCGCACTCATCCCACGGCCTGCTGACCCCGGCCGAAGCCTATGCTAGACAGGAACCACGATTGAAGCTTGCTGCGTGACATGAAACCAAAGTCAGAGCGCTGCGCGGCATAAAACTGGTCGAAAAACCAAGACCACCTCTATGATCGTGCTATGTCAGCGTGCCATCGAGTTTTCCAGAAAGGCGCGCGTCCCAAGGGCGATGCGTGCAACATTCTCGATCTTTTCGCGTGCGGCTTTGTGTTGCGCGCGGCTATTTTCGTCTGCGGGCAGGAACTTCATCAACGCGTATTCAAGATCGCCGATCGCTCGTGCTGCATCGAGCGGCTCTACCCGCGAGCCGACCCGTACCCATATGCCGTCGAATAGCAGGTTGAGATGGCGCGCAATGGTCTTAGCCTCGGATCTTGGCACGAAGTGCTTCAGCTCATGCGCGAAGTTGCTGGCCACGCGGGCGTGGTTGGCGGTCTGAACACGCTGGCACTCTTGATTGTGAGGAACCTCTGCCATCAGTGAAACCCAAGCCTGACAAACCGCCTGATTGAAGATCGCCTCATGGAAATTCGCGACAATGACGGCCCAGAGCCGCTCGTAAGGCGTTTCCGCATAACGGTAGAGTTCGACCAACGATGTGCTGAGCATACCGTTGGTCCGCCGGATCACCGCCTCGAGGAGAGAGGTCTTGTCTTTGAAATGGTGCAGAACGACACCTTTGGAAACGCCAGCGATCTCGCCGACCTTCTCAAGTGTCGTCCCACGGAGTCCATAAAGGACCACAGCCTCGAATGCCGCCTTTGAGAGCTCGGCACGTCGGATCGTACGGATCGACCTTGATCGCAATTGGTAGTTTCCTTCCTTAGTTCCTATCTGCGGACCGAAAATCCGAAAGATTCAGCCTTGTCTGACCAAGGTAATCAGAAACTTACTGAAAGAAAAGAACCTAACTTCGCCTTCGCTACGATAGACTTCCTAGCGTATCGGTACTCGACCGGCGCGAAGCACCGTGTGCCTCAAACATTTGGAGTCAAGCCCGAGCGCGCAACCAAGAGGCGGTTGAGCCAGTCAGGATCCATTTCCGGAACTGACGAGAGCAGAAGCCTTGTATAATCCTCCTGCGGATCAGCAAATATCTCCGCTTTCGCTCCATGCTCGACCACGGCACCATGCTGCATCACCACCACCTCATCGGCGATGGATTTCACCGTGGCCAAATCATGGGTGATAAACATGTAGGCAAGGTTGAACTCGCTCTGCAGCCGGTCAAGCAGCTTGAGGATGCCCTCTTGCACGATCTGGTCCAGGGCACTGGTCACCTCGTCACAAATGATAAGCTGCGGTTCAGCAGCAAGAGCCCGTGCGATGCCGATGCGCTGTTTCTGCCCACCCGAAAGCTCTGATGGCAAACGGCCGATGTATTTGTCCGGATCCAGCTCAATCAGCGCTAGAAGATCGCGGATGCGTGTGTCCAGTGCCTTTCCCTTCAGCCCCAGATACATCTCTGCTGGTCGACCGATCAACTCGCGCAGACGAAGCTTTGGGTTCAGAGCGGTGTCGGCCATCTGGTAGATCATCTGGCACTGGCGAAGTTCATCGCGGGCGCGGGCCTTGAAGCTGGCTGGTAACGGTTTGCCATTGAAGAGGACCTCGCCCTCTCGTGGCGGTAAAAGACCTGTGATGACCCGGGCGGTCGTTGACTTTCCCGATCCGCTCTCACCCACTACAGCCACGGTGCGTCCGGCGTGGATGTCAAAGCTAATATTTCTCAGCACATCGACCGCCCCGTAGCCTGCAGTCACATTGCGAACCGAAACCACCGGTATTCCAGTTGCAGACGGGTGTTCAGCGCGAGCAAAGCTACGCACCGCCCAAAGGCTGCGGGTATAGTCCTTCCGTGGGGATGCGAGCATGGTCCGGGTGTCGGCCTCCTCCACCTCATTGCCTCTGAGCAAAACCTTGATGCGGTCGGCCATCTGGGCAACTACGGCAAGATCATGCGTGATATAGATCGCCGCCGTGCCAAATTGGCGTACGATGTCGCGGATAGCGGCCATGACCTCAATCTGGGTGGTGACGTCCAACGCTGTGGTTGGTTCGTCAAAAATAATCAGGTCCGGACGGCAGGACATCGCCATAGCGGTCATCGCTCGCTGTAACTGCCCACCTGAGACTTGGTGCGGATATCTGAAACCGATCTCATCCGGGTTTGGCAAACGCATGCGGCTGTAGAGTTCTACTGCGTCGTCTTCCGCCTTCTTGCGCGGCATGACGCCATGCACAACTGGCGCCTCGCTGTACTGGTCGATCAACTTATGCGCCGGATTAAAGCTCGCCGCTGCCGATTGAGCGACATAGGCTATACGCTTGCCGCGCAGTCCCCGCTTTAGCGTTTCAGAGGCGGTGCGCAGGTCGATCCCGTCAAAGTCGATTGTCCCGCCCGAGATGCGACAGCCGTCCCGGGCAAAGCCCATTGCAGCCAGACCCAGCGTAGATTTCCCGGCCCCGGATTCCCCGATCAGGCCCAGCACCTCGCCTTTATGAAGTGTAAGGTCCACGCCCTTGACGATCTCATGCCAGGCATCTCCGGAGCGGCCTTCGATTTTTAGGCCCTTGATGGTCAGAAGCCTTGTCTGTTCCATGGCCTACTCCTTCAAACCGCTAGCGCGGTGCAACTGCCAGTCCACCACGAAGTTCACCGCTACCGTCAGCAGCGCGATGGCGCCGGCGGGCAGTAGTGGGGTGATGTCGCCAAAGGTGATCAGCGTCGCGTTTTCGCGCACCATGCTGCCCCAGTCTGCGGTCGGTGGCTTGATGCCAAGGCCAAGGAACGAAAGCGCCGAGATTGACAGGAACACAAAGCAGAACCGAAGGCCGAATTCGGCCACTAGGGGTGCCATCGCGTTCGGAAGGATCTCTCGACGGATCAGACGCCACATGCCTTCGCCCCTGAGACGGGCAGCCTCGATATAGTCCATGACCACGATCCCTTGGGCGACCGATCGCGCCAGACGGTAGACGCGTGTGGCATCAACAGCCGCGATGACGAGGATCAGAGTCAGGACCGATGTCCCGAAGATTGTGAGCAGCAGGAGCGAGAAGATCAGAGCCGGAATGGCCATCAACGCATCAACGAAACGCGACAACCATTGGTCGAGCCAGCTACCTACGAGCGCAGCCCAAATGCCAAGGAACGATCCCACAAAGAACGCAAGCGCTGTGGTGGCAAAAGCGATGCCTACGGTATTGCGCGCGCCATAGATCAGTCTCGTCAGCATGTCGCGGCCCAGTTTGTCGGTACCCAGATAGTGGGGGGATGCCCACGGCAAGAACTGGGCGCCAAGAACCTCACCCTCACCAAAGGGGGCGATCACAGGCGCAAAGATGGCGATGACAATATAGAGCAGAATGATCGCCAGCCCGAAGGAAGCCGTCAGCGACATGTCGCGGAAGGTTGGCTTGTGATGGGCTGGGGCAAACGCTTGCAAGACGGCACGAGCGGCAAAACCGATCATGAAGAACAATGCCAGGCCTACGGCTATGGAAAGTAGAATTGTCATGTCTCTACTTCCTATGCATCAGGCGCGGGTTGGTGATCGTCGAGAGCACATCCGCGAGAAGGTTGAGAAGGACGTAAGCCGAGGCGAAGATCAGCGCGATGGCCTGCACCACGGCGATGTCGCGATTGGACACGGCGTCAATCATCAACTGCCCGAGGCCCGGGTAGACAAAGACCACCTCGACCACCACGACGCCGGTGATCAGGTAGGCGAGGTTCAGTGCAACTACGTTTATGATCGGGGCCAAAGCATTCGGCACCGCGTGGCGCAGCACGACACGGATCGGTGACATACCCTTGAGCCGCGCCATCTCGATATAGGGGCTGGCCAGTAGGTTGATGATCGCGGCTCTGGTCATCCGCATCATGTGGGCTGTGACGACAAGGGTGAGGGTCAGCGCGGGCAAGAAAGCCATGTATAGAAGATCGCCCGTCGTCGTGCTTCCCGTGATGCGCACCATCGACGGGAAGAGGCCCGATTGCGCCAACCACAAGATCAGAGTGTAGGCCACGAAAAACTCGGGAAAGGAAATCGCGGTAAGGGCCAGTGCGTTCGATGCACGGTCAAAAATCGAATTGCGCCAAAGGGCAGCCAGAACGCCAAGCAGCAGTGCGAAAGGCACAGCCAGGGCCGCCGCATACAATGCCAGGAAAAGCGTGTTTCCTAACCTTGCGCCAACCAGTTCCGAGATCGGTTTTTGTGTCGCCATCGACATCCCGAAATCGCCCTGCAAGACGCCGGCCAGCCAGTTCCAATAGCGCAGGGGTGCCGGATCATTTAGGCCAAGCTGCTCGCGAAGTGCTGCAAGGGTTTCTTCGGTGGCCGACTGCCCAAGCAACTCGCGTGCGAGGTCGCCCGGCAAAAGCTCCGTCGCCCCGAAGATCACCACAGAAATGATGAAAAGGGTCAGCACGCCCAAAAGCAGCCGCTGCCCGATCATTCGCCAGATCTCGTTCATTTTATCCCCCCGACTACATGCATGGCATGCGGTCTTGATGCCGCACTGGCCTGTAGGCTCTGGCGAGGGATCCTCGCCAGAGCCCGTTCAGATAACCGAAGGGATCAGGCGAACCACCAGCGCTCGACCGCGCGGAAGCCGTCAAGATCCCAGTTCGCGCCGACGACATCGGGCGTCGCGACCGCGTTGGAAACGCCCATGACAAAGCTCGCGAACATCGGGATCACGACGCCACCTTCATTCGAAACGATGGCTTGCATCTCGTGGTAGATCTCCGCCCGCTTGGCATCATCGAGTTCGGACCGCCCCTGCAGCAGCAAAGTATTGAACCGCTCGTTGTCCCAGTAGCTTTCGTTCCATGGTGCGCCAGCCGCGTATGCGGTCGAGAACATCCAGTCGCACGTGGCACGACCGCCCCAGTACGAGGCACACCACGGCTTCTGCATCCAGACGTTGCTCCAGTACCCGTCGTTCGGGGCGCGTTCGACCGTGATGTTGATGCCGGCGGCCTTGGCACGTTCCGCATAGAGTGAACCAGAGTCCGTCGCCCCAGTGAAGCCGGTCTCCGCCACCCACAGAGAAACGTCGAGCGAGGTCAACCCGGCCTTGCCCAGATGGAACTTGGCCTTGTCAGGGTCATAGCTGTTCACCGGCAGATCGGCGGCGTAGTACTGCTGGGTCGGCCCGATCGGGTTGTCATTCCCAACCGCGCCATAGCCGTACAGGATCTTGTCGACCATTTCTTGGCGATCCAGCGCATGTTTCAGGGCGAGCCGCACATTGTTGTCGTTGAACGGTGCCGCCCGCGTGTCCATCGGGAAGCAGAAATGCTGGTTGCCGGTCACTGAGACCACGCGGATCGATGACTTGCGGGACATCATCGACACAGTCGTCAGGTCGATTTGATTGATGACGTCCACCTCGCCGGTCAGTAGGGCGTTCTGCCGCGCGACCGGATCTGGAAGAGCGAGCAGCAAGAGCCCATCGAAATGACCGCGATCAGTTTTCCAATAGCCCTGATGCTTGCTCAGAACCGCGTTTACACCAGGCTCGAAGCTGTCCACTTTGTAGGGGCCGCAACCGTCCGACGAGGTCGGATCGATTTTTCCATCCTTTGCGGGCATGATCGGCAGGTGATAGTCCGACATCAGATAGGGGAAGTCGGCATTCCCGCCGCTCAATGTGACAATGACTGTATTCGGCCCGTCTGACTTCATTTCGACGATCGGATCGACGATCGGCTTGGCAGCCGACGTGCTCTCCGGGCCACGGTGGTAGTTGATCGACGCAATGACGTCATCAGCTGTCACGGTTCCGCCGCTGTGGAAGGTGATGCCTGATCGGATCTTCAGCGTCCAGGTCGTGGCATCGGCACTGGCTTCCCAGCTTTCCGCAACTTCACCGACCAGCGAGCCGTCGGCGGCGATTTCCGTCAGGTAGTTGTGCCGCGCTTGGGCGAAGACCTGAACGAAGTTCGTATCCCACACGCCGGGATCGTAATTGTCGACCGTGCTGCCCGAGTTGAAGCCAATCCTCAGGGTCCCGCCCTTCTTCGGTTCTGCTTGCGCCATGGCCATGCCGGCCGGCAGAACCAACCCTGCGGCCGTTATTGCCATCCCGCTTTTCAAGAGGCCCCGACGGGTCATTCCGCCTTGGCCGATCAGATGTTTGGTCATAAGTTTCTCCTCCCTTGGTTTCCTAAGTTGCGGTGCCTTCCTCCTCGAAGGTCACCGTGGTCTTTCCAAACTCAGCTCGCGATGGACACCTCGAGCTTCGTTGCTCTGAGAACCGCTTCAGATCGCATGGACTGCATCCTTGAACTGTTCCCGAAGAATGTTTTTCTGCACCTTGGCCATCGCATTGCGCGGTAGTTCCGGCACAACGATGAGCCGTCTGGGCTGCTTGAATCGTGCAAGCGTCCCCTGAATCGCCTCCATGATCTGCTCCAGGTCCTGCGACTGGCCGGGCGCGGCCACGATCAACCCGATGACTGTCTCGCCCAGGTCACGGTGCGGCACGCCGATGACGGCGCTTTCGAGCACGCCTGGCTGGGCATCCAGCACCAGTTCGATTTCTTTGGGATAGATGTTGTATCCGCCGGAAATGATCAAATCTTTGTTGCGCCCCAGAATGTGGACGTAGCCGTCTTCGTCTATCTTCCCCAGATCGCCAGTAATGAAGAACCCGTTGCCTCTTAACTCGGCGGCGGTTTTCTCGGGCATCTGCCAATAGCCCTTGAATACGTTTGGTCCGCGAACCTCAATCTGTCCCACAGTGTTCTCGGGCAGAGCAGCGCCGGTTTCGGGGTCAGTTACCTTCACCTCCACCCCTGGAAGAGGTAGTCCGACCGTGCCCGCGCGCCGCTCACCATCATAGGGATTTGACGTGTTCATATTGGTTTCGGTCATCCCGTAACGTTCGAGGATATGGTGCCCCGTACGGTCTGCGAACTGGACATGGGTCTCGGCAAGAAGTGGCGCTGAGCCGGACACAAACAGTCGGATACCGGAGGCTCGATGGCGATCAAATTGTGGGTGGTCCAACAGCCGTGTGTAAAAGGTCGGAACACCCATCAGAACTGTTGCTTCGGACATAAGCCCGACCAACTGATCGACATTGAATTGAGGCAGGAAGATCATCGATGCCCCTGAAGCCAAGGTCACATTGGTCGCCACAAAAAGACCGTGTGTGTGAAAAATTGGCAGGGCGTGTAACAGCACGTCGTCAGGCGTGAATTGCCACTCCTTCGCCAAAGTCTCAGCATTCGACAGGAGATTTCCTTGACTTAGCATGGCACCTTTTGAGCGCCCAGTTGTCCCGGAGGTGTATAACAATGCTGCAAGGTCTTCAGATGAACGATCTACCGTAGGAAACGCTTCCGGCATAACCCGCGCGCTTTCCATCAACGTCCCAGTTCCATCCTGGTTCAGTGTTTCCAGAGAAGCCCCAAGCCGAGTGGCGATAGGTGACAACGCCGCTGCCACCTTGCCGTCGCAGACAATCATCCGCGCGCCGCTGTCTTCGATGAAATAGTTCAACTCTTCAGTGGTGTAGGCAACGTTCAGCGGTAGGAAAACCACTCCAGCTTGGACGCAAGCAGCATAAAGCGCCAAAGCCTCATGCGACTTTTGAACCTGAGCTGCTAGACGATCACCGGCTTGCAGTCCGCTTTGTGCCAAAAGATGAGCAATCTGCGCGGCTAGACCAAGAAAATCGGCATACGAAACGGTGGTCCCGTCTACTAGTCTCAAAAACGGTTTGCTGTTGCCGGTATGCTTGCCGAACAATCGATCAAAGAGTGGATTGGTCATGCTGTCTTTTCCATTTGAAGAAATTTCTCTGCCTGCGCACAAAGCGCACGAACTTGAGGTGAGGTGGCGACCTCACCTGTCGTGGCGAACCGCTCATGATTCTGTGCTACTCGGCCCAAGTCGTAGAGATAGTTGACCATCAGGCCTGCAGACTGTCCGAGACCCTTCTCAGAGCGATCCGCATCGGCATGAACTTGATGGAGAATCGCCCCGTTGCCCAAGTGGAAACGAGCCACAGCATCGAAGGGCATTCCGCTCGGATCTTTTGCTTGGGCCAAAAAGTACGCTCCAAGCGCGCGAAGTGTCTTTCCATCGACAGACTTTACATTAACGCCTGTTTCGGAAAGCCACCTAACGAATCCTGGTATTGGGGAAAGTGTCACATAGGTCCGGATTCCGGGCAGCTCTTGCGAAAGGTCCGCAGCGACTTGCTTGATAAGCGAATTGCCAAATGAAATTCCTGAGAGTCCTGGTTGGCAATTGGAGATTGAATATAATACCGCTGTATCCGCCTCTGCTACAGGCTTTTCCTTGCGGTTCTCAGACAAGAGCGATTGAATCGACTGTGCGATGCCTTGTGTAAGGGCGACTTCTACGAAGATCAGCGGTTCGTCCGGCATAGCTGGATGGAAGAAAGCAAAACAACGTCGATCTGCAGGCTCGAGCCGTCGCCGCAAGTCATCCCAACTGTCGATCGCATGAACGGCCTCATAGGCGATGATCTTTTCGAGGATGTGTGCAGGGCTTTCCCAACTGACCGGTCGTAGCACCAGAAAACCGCGGTTGAACCAAGACGCAAAGAGATGCCGGAAATCCAAGTCCAGTGCTTCGAGATCCGGCTCGCCCCGGCCCAAACGCAGCAAATCGGCCCGCATACGCACCAGACCGCCTGTAGCTCCAGGCACCCTGTTCAGCCTGCGGATCAACTCCTGCCGCGGCGGCTCTGCGGCGGCGGCGAAGTCTCGGTAGGTGGCCTTTGAAGGAGAGGCCTCGTACAAATCCAGCGCTTGACGCACCCTATCTGCGGAAATGTTCATTTCGACTGACAACATCCGGAAGAAGGCAAGCTTGCCTGTGTCGTCAAGCGAGGAGTAACTCGTCAATATTTCAGCAGCCGACGCGAGTCCTGATGCTTCCCCTGCACTGCCGACCAGCTCGAACGCCAGTTCGGCGAT
>ERZ888423.2985-NODE-2985-length-11705-cov-13.361030_pt1 | contig 11705 bp, 11 predicted proteins | sample MGYA00520523_ERZ888423 | MGnify/ENA primary metagenome ERZ888423 (study PRJEB32303, sample SAMEA104408611) | aquatic metagenome | biome: Brackish water; feature: Pelagic; material: water | place: Baltic Sea | collected 2014-06-08T10:24:00 | depth 30,27 m ...
CGGCCGCGTCGCTGTTGCCGCTATCGCTGCCGCATGCTGCGACGACGAGGGAGAGGGCGGCAACTGCTGCCACCATGGTTTTACGTTGATTGCGCATAGTACCTCCGAAGGAATCGGCGCTCAGAAAGGGAACGGCATGGAACCGCTCCCCCCGGGACTTACTTTTGGACTTATGTCCAAAGGAAATAATCCGTTTGATTATGTTAGCGGCCCTCAAAGACGCAACGGTCGTGCTGTCAAATCGGTGACACGCTGTTCACGGTGCGCGCAAGCGGCATCGTCTCCCGTCACCCATCACCCGTCACCCATCACCCGTCACCCATCACCCATCACTAGAGTCGCTGCTATGGCCACCCCGCACATCTCCGCCGACACCGACGCCTTCGCCGACACGATCTTGCTACCGGGCGATCCGCTGCGGGCAAAATGGATAGCGACCAATTTTCTCGACGACGCCGTCGAGGTCACCGCAGTCCGCGGGATGCTCGGTTATACCGGCACGTTCCAGGGCAAACCGGTTTCGGTGATGGGTACGGGAATGGGTGTTCCGTCAATCTCGATCTATGCATCGGAACTGATCGACGTCTACGGCGTTGAGAAGCTCATCCGAGTCGGGAGCTGCGGCTCGATTCAGCCCCACATCACCGTCAACGACGTCATCATTGCGATCGGCGCATGTACCGACTCCGGGGTGAATCGCGCTCGATTCGAGGGTAACGACTTTGCCGCGACGGCCGATTTTGGCCTCGCTCGCTCGGTCGTCGAAGCTGCTGAAGCACAGGGCCGCAACGTTCATGTCGGCAACGTGATGACGTCGGACCTGTTCTACGGACCGACAAACGTTCCGCTCGCCGACATGGCTGCGCCGCTCGCGCGGATGGGCGTACTCGCCGTCGAGATGGAAGTGGCAGGGCTCTACGGCGTGGCCCACGAACGTGGCGCAAAAGCACTCGGCGTCTGCACCGTCAGCGACGACCTCCTCACCGGCACCGACCTGACAGCCGAGGAACGCCAGGAAACGCTGAGCGCCATGATCGAGATCACCCTCGGTGCCGTCGCCTAACTGACAGCGGCTGCTCACCAGTGCGCGCCCAGCACGTGCCAATTGGCGGTTGACTGGTGCGGTGACGGGCGTGGAGTTGACCATTGTGCTCGTCGCCGTCGTCATCGGATCGATCTCCAAGGCGGTGACCGGCATGGGCTTGCCAGTGATCGTGATCCCGATCGCTGCATTGTTCGTCGACATTGGCGACGCGGTCGTTGTGATTGCTCTCCCCAATCTGCTCGCCAACGCTGTGCTGGCTGTTCGAGAACGGGAACATGTAGGCGAGACACGCGACCTGCCTGCGCTCGCTGCAGCGGGCGTCATCGGCGCCGTGATCGGCACGCTGTTGTTCGTCAACGTGCCCGACGAACCACTCGTGATCGCATTGATCATGGCGATCGCCGTCTACATCACAACGTTCTTCCTGAAGCCCGACCTGCAAACGAGCCCCGAACAATCACGCCGCCTCTCGCCGTTCGCCGGCCTGCTTGCCGGCACATTTCAAGGGGCAATCGGCATCTCGGGCCCTGTCGTCGGCTCGTGGATTCATAGCTTCCGCTTGCCACGAGGCGCCCACATCTTTTCGGTCACGTTTCTCTTTCTGGTGGCCGGCTCCGCGCAACTGATCGTCCTGATCGTCAGCGGCGAACTCGGCGGTCGCGTCGTCGCCACGCTGCTCGCTTGCATTCCGGTGCTCGCCGTCATCCCGATCGGAACGCGATTGCGCGACCGGATAAGCGGGCGCGGTTTCGACCTTGCGATCGTCGGCATGCTCGGCCTGTCGTCGATTGCGTTGTGCGTCCGCACGTTTGCGTAGGTACTCTGTTGACAACTGAACGGGGAGCTCGCGGAACGGTGGGCTGAGAGGATGACACGCTGTCGTCGACCCGAGAACCTGATCCGGATAATGCCGGCGGAGGAACCGAGTGGCCACAGCAAGCAGCGCCGAACACATCGTGATCGTCACGGGGTCGTCCCCCCTCGCTAATTCGGCTGTGGCTTCGATCCCTGACGAGGCCATCGTCATTGCGGTCGACGGCGGACTCGATCATGCGCTCGCCGCTGGCTTGCATCCATCAGGGCTCATCGGCGACCTCGACTCGGTGAGCGCCGACGCCCTCGTCTGGGCCGAACAAAACGCCACAATCTCACGCCACCCAGCCGACAAGGACGACACTGACACCGAGCTCGCACTTCGCTTTGTTGCCGGCATGATGCCCACCAAACTGACCATGATCGGCGGCGGCGATCGGCTCGACCACACGTTCGCTGCGCTCGGCGCCCTCGGCCTCGCTGCACTGACGTCGATACCGGTGATTGATGCGTGGTGGGGCGAGCAGCATGTCGACATCCTGCACGGTCCGGGCCAAGCCACCCTGCAGCTGACGCCTGACTCAATCGTGTCGCTGCTCGCCCTGCACGGCACGTGCACCGGCGTCACGCTCACCGGCGTCCGGTGGCAACTCAACGACGCGACACTCGCCCCAGTTGTCGGCTGGGGCGTCAGTAATGAAGTTGTTGCCAATGGCACCGTCACCATCCGGCTGTCGAGCGGCGTACTGACCGTCTTCGACGTGCCTCTCTCCCCCCGCAAGCCGTCGACCACCGACGATTCCCACAAGGACCACACCACATGAGAACCCGACCCATCATTGCAAGTGCACTCGCCTTCGGCCTGATCGCGGCCGCTTGCGCCAGCGACAGCTCGAACTCGGCTGACGCACCGACCGCATCCGAGCTCCCCACAACCGAGTCGGCTCCCCCGGCGGCAGATCCGACCGACTCTGAGCTGACGACCGACCAGCCTGTCGAGCCGTTCACCACCATCACACTCGTCACGTACGACTCTTTCCCGCAAGCCGACACCTCGATCAACGCTGCACTCGACGCTTTCACCGAGCAGACCTCGATCGGCGTCGAACTGCTCGTGGCCGGCGACACCGGCACGATGCTCTCCAAGGCTGCACTCACGGTCGGCAACCCTGAGGGTGACGTCATGTGGGGCATCGACAACACATTTCTGTCGCGTGCGCTGAACGACGGCATCTTCGAACAGGGCGTGTTGTTCGACCCGGAAAACGTGCCGGCCGAGTTCCTCGCACTGGTGCCGAACGGCGAAGCACTCCCCGTCGACTTCGGTGATGTGTGCGTCAACTACGACATCGGCTACTTCGTCGAGAACGAACTGGACCTCCCAACTTCGCTGCAAGACCTCGCCGCACCGGCCTACCGCGACCTCCTGGTCGTCCAGAACCCCGCCACCTCGTCGCCCGGCCTGGCATTCTTGCTCGCTTCGATCGACGAGTTCGGGGCCGAGGGCTGGCAGGCCTACTGGCAGCAACTCAAAGACAACGGCGTACAAGTCGTCGACGGTTGGACCGATGCCTACTACGGCAGCTTTACGTGGGCCGGCGGCGGCGACCGTCCCCTCGTTGTCAGCTACGGATCGAGCCCGCCGGCCGAAGTGATCTTCGCTGATCCGGCTCGCGACGATGCACCCACCGGTGTCATCGAGTCGACCTGCTTCCGACAGATCGAGTTCGCCGGTGTCCTGGCGGGCACGGATCAGCCAGACGAGGCCGCTGCATTGGTTCGCTTCCTCGGCAGCGAACAGTTCCAGGCCGAGCTCGCATTGAACCTGTTCGTGTACCCAGCCAACAGCGCCGTTGCGCTCCCCCAGGAATTCGACGATTTCGCTGTCGTCCCTGAAACATCACGGACACTCGACCCGGACCTGATCGACGAGAACCGCTCCGACTGGATCGACGAGTGGTCGACACTCGTCCTCGGCTGACCGGACATTTACCTCGATGAACAACGGTGAGCGCGCTGCCAATCGACTTCCCCGTCGTGTGGTTGCCGCGCTCGCCGTCGGGCCCATTGCGGGACTTGCTGTTTTTTATCTCTGGCCGTTCGCAACGTTGCTGGTTCGGGCGATCAACAGCAGCGCCCTGACTCACACGCTCAGCCGGGGCGCCACGTGGGACGTTGCTTGGTTCACCCTGTGGCAGGCAGTGGTGTCGACAGTTGCCACGATGCTGGTCGGTCTTGCCCCGGCGTACATCGTTGCCCGGTTCGAGTTCCCCGGTCGCCAACTACTCGTTGGCGTGCTCACGGCGATCTTTGTGTTGCCGACCGTCGTGATGGGCGCCGCCTTTTTGGCGCTCCTCCCCGATTCACTCGACCGAACGGTTTGGGCGGTGATCGCGGCACATGTCGTGTTCAATCTTGCGGTGATTGTCCGAACCGTCGGTGCGTTCTGGGAGCACCTCCCCATCGACATGGAATCCGCAGCGGCAACCCTCGGTGCGTCGCGATGGCGCGTCTTCGTCGACATCTCGTTCCCGCTGCTCCGTCCGTCGCTCAGCGCGGCCGGTGCAATCATCTTCTTGTTCACGTTCACGTCGTTTGGAGTGATCCGCATACTCGGCTCGGCCGGGACCCGAACGCTCGAGGTCGAGGTCTGGCGACGGGCGACTCAACTCGGCGATATCGGCGGCGCTGCGGTGCTCTCTGTGCTGCAGCTTGGAGTTTTGGCCGTCGTGGTCGGCTGGTCGACTCGGGCCCAGCGTCGCCACGCTCGGGCCGTCGAGCTCCGACCGGACCAAGACCGACGCCAGGCCAAGTCCAAGGGTGAACGCCGCTTCGTGGCGTCCGTCGCCATCGGGACGGCAGGCCTCTGCATCGCACCGCTCGCGGCGATGGCGATCCGCTCGTTCCGTAGCTCGTCGGGCTGGTCGACGGCAGCGTGGACGACACTCGGCAAGGCCGAAGTCAGGCCGGGCATCCGGCTCGGCCTCGACCCCGTCGAGGCACTCGCCAACTCGATCCAGAACGCGGCGTGGGCAACGAGCTTCGCTGTCGTGCTCGGCGCCGCGGCCAGCCTCGCCATCGCCGCCGCCGGGCGCGGCGGGCGACTTCTCGACGTCGGCCTGATGCTCCCGATCGGTACGTCAGCCGTCACGATTGGTTTCGGCATGTTGATCACGTTCGACACTCCGCCCGTCGACTGGCGTGGCGAATGGTGGCTCGTCCCAGTCGGCCATGCCCTCGTTGCTCTGCCATTCGTTGTGCGCAGCACCGTTGGGGTTCTCCGGTCGGTCGACCCGTCGCTCCAGGACGCCGCAGCGACACTCGGCGCATCACCGACTCGCGCCTGGTGCGACGTTGTCGTCCCGTTCCTCTGGCGACCGCTTGCCGTTGGAGCGGCGCTCGCTGCCGCGATCTCCCTTGGAGAGTTCGGAGCAACGAGCTTCCTGTCTCGGTCCGGCAGCGAGACCTTGCCGATTGCTATCGACGAACTGCTCGGCCGGACCGGAACGCTCCTCCAAGCCCAAGGCTACGCCCTCGCAACGATCCTGGCTGTTGCGACCGTGAGCTTGGTAGCTGGCGCGAGTTGCTTCCACGATGTCGCCGGGCTCGTGCATCGACGCACTGGCGGCCAGACTGTCGATCGATGAGTCACCTTCGCGTCGATCAGATCGGCGTCCGCTTCGACACGATCGAAGTCCTGCGCCAGGCGACTCTCACGGTCGAACGGGCCGAGGTCGTTGCCCTGCTCGGACCGTCCGGCAGCGGCAAAAGCACGCTGCTGCGGGTGATCGCCGGGATTCTTCGGCCGGACTCTGGGAGTGTCTGGATTGGCACCGACGACATCACGTCGCTGCCGGCACATCAACGCGGTGTCGGCATGGTGTTCCAAGACAACCAGCTGTTTCCGCACATGTCGACAATCGACAACGTGGCGTACGGACTCCGAGCCGCCGGTGTCGGCAAAGCCGAACGGCACGAACGTGGCGCTGCGTGGCTCGACCGCGTCGGCCTCGCTGGCTTCGAACGTCGCAACGTCACCGAGTTGTCCGGCGGCGAGGCCAAGCGCGTGGCACTCGCGCGTACGTTGGCCACGGAGCCGAGCGTGGTCCTGCTCGACGAACCACTCACGGGTCTCGATCGAGAACTCCACGACCGCCTTGCGACCCAGTTGGCGCAACTCCTCGCCGAACACTCGATCACCGCCGTCCTCGTCACCCACGACCCGGCCGAGGCCGACGTCGTCGCTTCGAGGTCGGTCCGCATGAATGAGATTGATGAATGAGATTGATGAATGAGATTGCGAATGAGATTGCGAATGAGATTGATGGATCAGATTGATGGCTAAGTACCAGGTTGTCCCGATCGACGCTGCCGACACACACGACCTGCGGCTGCGTGTCCTGCGCGCCGGGACACCGTCGAGCGATGTGGAATGGGCTGGCGACAATCTCGACACCACCGTGCACCTCGGCGTCGTCGACAACAGGAACGCAATCGTCGCGATCTCGACGTGGCTGATAATGCCGTCACCTGATGTCACCGAGGTGGGCGCTTCCGGCGTGCAATTGCGCGGCATGGCGACCGACCCGTCACCTGCCATCCGCGGCGTTGGCGTCGGCGCACTACTCCTGAGGGCCGGCATCGAGATCGCTCACCAACGCGACGCCGATCATGTGTGGGCGAACGCGCGGACCGCCGTCCTCGGCTTCTATACGCGCGTCGGGTTTGAGGTCGTTGGCAATGAGTTCATGAGCGAAGCAACCGACCTTGCCCATCACCGCATTCTGCTGCACCTGCACCTGCACTGACGCCAAACTCACGTGCCGTTTCCGCTTTGGGGCGGACGCCGCCCACTGGTCTCACGACGGCGCTCAGCACTGAGACCGTCTGAGCGCCGAGGGAGCCGCCGTGCCAGGATACGAAGCAATCGAATTGCGGCGCCGGGCGCAACGGCTGCGCCATCTGGCGAGTCGCATCGACGCCAGCCTGGTCATGACGTTGGAGCGCCATGCTGGCAACAACACGTGGCGCGGCTGGCGCCCACTGCTGAGCGTCAACCTGTTACGTCACGATCAATCCCAACTCGCTGCCGAAGTTGAGGGTCTGCGCTGGCAGGCATACCTCTTCGACCAGCAAGCCGCGCGGCTCGACCAGGCCGCTGCGCTCCACCCGGGCAACACCAGTTGAGCGTCAAAACCGGATATCACCCGCAGCGCGTCGACGCGCTGCACCGGCATGCCCGAGAGGCCATTGCCGACCTCATATCGATCCGCAGTTCCGACCCCGCCGCGGCGTCTGCGATGCGCGCTGTCGTCCAGGCCCGCCGCAACCTCGAAGATCAGTGGCTCCCACTCATCATGGCCATCCGTGCAAGCAACGCGATGGTCACCTGGAGTTCATCGCTGCTGATCAGTTTCGCCGACCTCGCCAAGTGCTTCGGCCAGCGGCTTTCGTTCGACGACAGGACCGCGATCGCGACCCCGTTTGCGACGATGAGCGACGACGACCTCCTCCGCGAGTTGTACGTCGCAGGCCACCTCAACACAGACGGCGACGGCAACGGGTCAATCACCGAACGCATCAAGAACGGCGACCCGTTCTGGTCGGACGAGTTCCCCGACCTTGCGACCGAACTCGCAACGCGCGTGGCGGCCGACGAGACATTCGCCATCCGCCTCATCGATGAGATCGATCAACATCCACTCGCCGCCATCGCAATCGGTCACGCCGACTTCCCACCCTCCTTCGCCCAGGCTGCACTTACGGGCCTCGTCAAGTCTGCTCAATGGTCGAGTGCCGTGCATGTCGAAGCAATCGAGACGGTGCTGTCGCAGATCCTGACCGCCAGCCCCTCAGCGGCACTCGACCTCCTTGGCGACAGCGCCGTGCTCGCCGCACTCGCTGGCGCCACCACACTCGATACGACCATCGCTCGCGACTTCGTCAGGGCCGGCCTCTACGACGCTGTCGAAGCCGACCGGACGCTGTTGATCGATGGCTGGGAGGTGCTTCAGAACCTCACCGCTTTGGCCGATGGCCAGTTCGACGACGGCTTCCATCCCGGCATGGCTCGGGGCGTCGCGGACTCGATGTTCGGTTACGTTCAGACGCTCGCCTACGGCATCGGCGCTGGCATCGAGGACGATGCCATCCGCATGCACATCGACAGGGGCGACTCGGTCGGGGTGCTCGGCGATCGTGACGCCGTTGCCAATCTGTTCGGGACCGTGATGCGCGACCCGGATGCGCAGGTGACCATGGGTATTGTCCTCGGCGCATATACCGACCGAGTAATCAACGACCTGGGTGCCTCGTTCGTCAACCGCACCGGGGTGGAATCAATCGCCCGGCTTGGGCTCCTGTTTCGCGATGGGCTCAACGACGAACAAGCGGAGTTGCTCCTTGCTGCGGCCGCCGAAACCGCCCGGAGAGAGCAGATCGGTGACCTCATCGGGTTCAGCGCCGGCGCATGGACGTCGGGATCCGGTGTTGGCGTGGTCACCCGGAGCGTCGTCAGTCAAGCGGTCTCAAGTGCGATGGACCTGGGTTCCGAGGTCGAGCCCGACGACATCGTCGACACGTCATTTGGCTCCACGACCTACCGCGGCATCCAACTCTCGGTCCTGCGATACGTGCACGACCATCCTGGCGCCCATACCGAACTGGCAGTCGACGGCGTGTCGGCCGAGCAGTGGGCCGACGTCGGCAGGCGGCTCGACGCGATTGCCAGCGAACCGAACGGGGCGCTCAGGGATGGCCTCGTTCAAGACCTCGACAACTTGATCGCGCTCAACATTTCCGCCCTCGATTCGCTGTGGAGGCAGATCGCAGGCCACGGCGACATGACTCGCCTCAAAGAGATCGGCAGGCGATCCCAAAGTTGAGTTTCGCTGCGACAACAATGGTGATTTTGTTGAGCCCGGCGGCAGAAACGGCGTTCGTAACGCAGGATCGTCGTCTCGCATGCCCGAATTTCGCGAGACTTTCGAGTGACTCAAGTTGGCAACGAGCGGATGCGGAAATCTTCGTGGCAACCTGTGCCATGAGCGAAACGAAACAAGTCGCACAACTCGGGATGGTCGGCCTCGGCCGTATGGGGGCGAACATGGTTCGCCGCCTGATGGTCGGCGGCCACACCTGCGTGGCGTACGACGTCAACGAAGATCCGATCGCCGAATTGGAAGGTGAAGGCGCCGTCGGTGCCCGCTCGCTCGAGGAACTCGTCAGCAAGCTCGAAGCACCGCGCTCCATTTGGATCATGGTGCCAGCCGCGTACGTCGGCAGCACGCTCGAAAAGCTCGTTCCGCTGCTCGACGAAGACGACACGATCATCGACGGCGGCAACTCCTGGTATCACCTCGATGTCGATCGCTCGAAGGAACTCGCCGACAAGAACATCCACTACGTCGACGTCGGCACCAGCGGCGGCATCCTCGGCCTCGAGCGCGGCTACTGCCTGATGATCGGCGGCGACGACACCGCCGTGGGCCGTCTCGAATCGGTATTCGACACACTCGCCCCCGGCGTCGAAAGCGCCGAGCGCACCCCCGGCCGCACCGGCGAAATTGCTCCCGAAGAACGCGGCTGGCTGCATTGCGGCCCAAGCGGTGCTGGTCACTTCGTCAAAATGGTCCACAACGGCATCGAGTACGGGTTGATGGCGGCCTACGCCGAAGGCATCAACGTGCTCGCCAAGGCGAACATTGGCAAAATCGACCACGACGTCGACGCCGAGACCGCACCCCTCGAGGCAGCCGAGTACTACCAGTACGACATCGATATCCCCAAGGTCACCGAAGTGTGGCGCCGCGGTTCAGTCATCACCTCATGGCTACTCGATCTCACCGCCGAGGCGTACCAGATCGACGGCGAACTCGCCGAGTACTCCGGCCACGTCAGCGACTCCGGCGAGGGTCGCTGGACCATCAACGCTGCGATCGACGAAGGTGTCCCCGTGCCGGTCCTTTCCGCTGCGCTTTACCAACGATTCTCAAGCCGAGGCCGCAGCGACGTCGCCGACAAGGTCCTGTCAGCCATGCGCGCCGGCTTCGGCGGGCACAAGGAGAGCAAGGAAAGCACACGATGAACAACGAAACCACAGCGCCGCCTCTCACTCACGTCGACACAGCGCAGATCAACGCCCAACAACCAACTGCTGACGCACTCGTCCTCTTCGGCGCAACAGGCGACCTCGCCAAGCGCAAGCTCTTCCCGGCGCTCTATCACCTGCAAGATTCAGGCTCGCTCAACGTCGCCGTCATCGGTGTGGCGCGCAGCAACTGGAGCGCTGACGACTTCCGGGCCCACGCCCGCGAATCGATCCAGAAACATGTCGACAATGCCGACCTCTCGGTCATCGACGCGCTGTGCGACCGGCTCGATCTCGTGCAGGGCAACTACGCCGACGAGTCGACATGGAACGACCTGAAGTCGATGCTCGACAAGCACGATTCCGAAGTCGCCGTCTACTACATGGCAATCCCGCCGTCGCTGTTTCCAATGGTGGCAGAGAAGCTCGCATCGGTCGATCTCCACCATCGCGGCCGCATCGTCGTTGAGAAGCCGTTCGGCCGCGACTATGCATCTGCGGTCGAGTTGAACAAGACGCTGCACTCGATCTTCCCCGAAGATCACATCTTCCGGATCGACCATTACCTCGGCAAGGAAGCAGTCGAAGACGTCCTCGTGTTCCGCTTCGCCAACACGCTGCTGGAGCCGGTCTGGAACCGCAACTACGTACGCAGCGTGCAGGTCACGATGTCCGAAGAAATCGGTGTCGAGGGACGCGGTTCGTTTTACGACTCCGTCGGCGCAATCCGCGACGTCTTCCAGAATCACCTCCTACAGGTCATCGCACTCCTGGCGATGGAACCACCTGCCGGCGCTGATGCTGGTTTCCTGCAAGACGAGAAAGCCAAGGTCTTCGCCGCCATGCGGCCAATGGACTGCAACGCACTCGTGCGCGGACAGTACGTCGGCTATCGCGACGAGCCAGGTGTAGCAGTCGGGACCGAAGTCGAAACATTCGCCGCGGCACGCCTCGACATCGATTCGTGGCGTTGGGCCGGCGTCCCGTGGTACGTCCGCGTCGGCAAAGCACTCGAACAGGACGCGACCGAAGTGGTCATCGAACTGCGCGATCCGCCGCGGATGCTGTTCGACGAGGCCGGTGGGCCCCCACCCGGCCGCAACCTGATCAGGTTGCGTCTTGGCAAAAACGACGGCGTTACATTCGCCCTGCAGGCCAAGACCCCCGGCCCGAATATGGACAGTGAAGAGATCGACGTCAACGTCGACTTCGCAGCTGCCCTCGGTGAGCGACAAGACGCGTACGAGCGGTTGCTCGATGATGCGTTGCAGGGATCGCTGCGTCGCTTCGCGCGGCAAGACGTTGTCGAAGGCACCTGGCGCATCGTCCAGCCAGCACTCGATAACGGCGGGACCATCCACCCGTACTTCCGCGGCTCCTGGGGCCCCACCGAGGCCGACAGCATCCTGGTCAACGACGACACCTGGTACCGCGTCTCTCCGACCTGACTTGCAGGTCGGCACCCACGGGCACTCGCCACCAACATGTCCAGATGGTGTCGAGATGTCGGAATATTCGTCTCACATTTTGAGACATTGACATGTGGGTGCCGATCACGCTGGCAGCAGCGACGTTCCAGATTCTGCGTACGTCGGAGCGGTTGCCACGTACGGGACCAGTCGGCGCGGGCTTCCGGACATCCCACTGCGGTTCTGGCCGATCATCGCTGGTGCCGGAATCGCACAGATCGGCGGGCCGTTAGAATACGAACATATGTTCGATATCCTGTTCACATGTTCTCGTCCCTCGTTGCAGAGC
>ERZ888423.2987-NODE-2987-length-11699-cov-6.671247_pt1 | contig 11699 bp, 18 predicted proteins | sample MGYA00520523_ERZ888423 | MGnify/ENA primary metagenome ERZ888423 (study PRJEB32303, sample SAMEA104408611) | aquatic metagenome | biome: Brackish water; feature: Pelagic; material: water | place: Baltic Sea | collected 2014-06-08T10:24:00 | depth 30,27 m ...
ATGGCATCCTCATAAGTGTATTCCCAGTACTCCGACTTGTTGATTCCGCGAGCGTAGGCCTTGCCGAACTCCGACTCGGTGCGCAATGCCATAATACCGACCACAAACTGGGTCATCGGATGCGACCGCATGGGCAATGCATCAATGGACTTGAATACGTGGAGCGGAACAATGGCGCGACGAGCCCAGCTGTTGCTCAGCCTGCGCACGTCGTCGTCGTTGGGCATTTCATTCATTAGAATCAAATGAAACAGCGCCTCCGGCAAGGGCTCTTGACCGCCTGGGTATTTTGGCAAAAGCTTTTGGAGCTCTGGAATGCTGTAGCCCCTAAAGCGAATGCCCTCATTGGGATCCAGCTTCGACGTCTCGCAGATCAGCGCAGTCATGCCACGCATGCCCTGGTAAACTTGAGCCACCGTGATTTCACCCAGTGATTTATCGCCGTGCTCCGCGACAAAAGCCTTTACTTCCGCCTGCGCAGGGGCAATCTTGGATGCGAAACGGTCTTTAATCCGATCGTTGGTGTAGATGATTTCTTTCATAGCCTATTTAAAATTCTTGCCGGGGTAAATCGCCTCGGCGCCGAGCATTTCTTCAATGCGAAGGAGTTGATTGTATTTTGCCATACGGTCTGACCTGGAGGCCGAACCGGTCTTGATTTGCCCGGTACTCAAAGCCACAGCGAGGTCTGCAATGGTTGAATCCTCGGTTTCGCCCGACCGATGCGACATGACGCAGGTCATGCCGTTAGCCTGAGCCTTGCGAACGGTTTCGATGGTCTCGGTCAGGGTGCCAATTTGGTTCACCTTCACCAGTACGGAATTCGCTGCTTTGAGCTCTATTCCCTTGCTTACCCGGTCGACATTGGTTACGAAGAGGTCGTCGCCGACAATCTGCACCCTTCCTCCTACAGCGGAATTCAGGCTTACCCAACCCGCCCAATCGTCTTCTGCCAATCCGTCTTCAATAGACAGAATGGGGTACTGGTCAACCCACTTGGTCCAGTACGCTACCACCTCGTCGGTAGTCATGGTTGCTCCACCGGATTTCTTGAAGGAATAAAGTCCCGTCTTTTCGTCGTAGAGCTCCGTCATCGCCGCGTCCATAGCAATGAACAAATCAACACCGGTATTGAATCCAGCCTTATGTACTGCCTCGAGCACCGTCTCAATGGCCTCTTCGTTCGATCGAATATTGGGTGCAAATCCGCCCTCGTCTCCCACGTTGGTGCTGTACCCCTTGGATTTAAGCACCGCCTTAAGGTGGTGAAAGACCTCAGTACCCATCTGGAGCGCCTGGCTAAAGCTCGTGGCTCCGACCGGCATGACCATGAATTCTTGAAAATCAATGGCATTGTCAGCATGCGCCCCGCCATTTAGGATGTTCATCATCGGAACCGGTAGCGTCTTAGCGCCCATCCCCCCCAGGTACTGAAACAGGGGAAGGTTTTGGGATTGTGCTGCAGCACGAGCCGCAGCCATCGAAACGGCTAAAATGGCGTTTGCTCCAAGGCGCGCCTTGTTGGGCGTACCGTCCGCATCGCGAAGTGCCTGATCAATGGCTGACTGGTTGCTGCAATCCATGCCGATAACCGCCTTGGCTAACTCCGTATTGACGTTGTTTACCGCATGGAGCACGCCCCGACCAAGATAGGTTTTGGCATCGCCATCCCTGAGCTCTACGGCTTCGTGGGCTCCCGTTGAGGCCCCAGAGGGCACTGCTGCGCGACCAAAATGTCCGCTGTCGGTAACCACATCGGCTTCGACCGTAGGGTTTCCGCGTGAATCAAGAATTTGGCGTGCGTGAACAGAGGTAATTTTAGGCATGACTTAAGCGGGTATTGATTGGCCCATCAAGGCAACAAATTCATCAAAAAGGTAGTGGGCATCGTGCGGACCCGGAGAGGCCTCAGGGTGATACTGCACGCTAAAAGCAGGCAGGTCCAATCGTCGAATTCCAGCAACCGTGCCGTCGTTCAAATGCACGTGGGTAAGCTCGACTCTTGGGTCTTTTGCTACATCCTCAATCGAGACGGCAAAGCCGTGGTTTTGTGAGGTAATCTCCCCCTTGTCTGTTTTAAGGTTCTTGACCGGATGGTTGATTCCACGGTGGCCGTTGTGCATCTTGTAGGTGCTCAGTCCGGAGGCCAGTGCAATCATTTGGTGGCCTAGGCAAATGCCAAAAGTTGGCTTGCCCGAGGCAAGAATTTGGTGTACCGTATCAATTACCCCTGGGCTAGCGGCCGGATCACCCGGGCCATTCGAGAGAAAGTAGCCGTCTGGCTCGTCGGCCGAAAGCACCGCAAAAGGAGTATTGTAGGGGTACACCGTTACCCGGCAGCCTACGCGCAGCAAATTGCGGAGTATGCTTCGCTTAATTCCAAGGTCAAGGGTCGCAACCTTAAAGGGCGCATCAGCCTTGCCAACGGTATAGGGCTCCTTGGTGCTCACCGTCGAGCAGAGTTCAAGACCCTCCATATCGGGCGCAGCCTCTAAACGCATTTGCGCTTCTTCAAGGCTAAGTTCGGTGGTAAGCACCGCATTTTGCGCGCCAAAGTCGCGAATGTGCTGCACCAGTGCCCGCGTATCGACGTTGGCAATGACCACCGATCCCTTCATAAAGTTCTTAAGGCTCCAACTATTGCCTCGGACTCTAGACGCCAATTCACTGAAATTTCGGCAGACCAGGCCGGCAATCTGTACCTCGGCAGACTCGTTTTCTTCGGACTCTACCCCATAATTGCCAATATGCGCCGATGCCATTACCATCACCTGGCCCTTATAGCTCGGGTCGGTAAAAATTTCTTGATAACCCGTCATGCCAGTGTTAAAGCATATTTCGCCTACCGAAGTGCCGTCAACTCCTACCGACAGGCCCTCAAAAAAGGTACCGTCTGCAAGTAAAACAAAGGCTTTTAAACTCATTATCAAGCGTTAAGTATTGGACACAAAAAAAGGATAAGAGGCGACCCTTATCCTTTGCAAATTACGAGAATTCACGGCTTATTCCGCTTCCTTCTCCTCGTTGTTTTCATCCGCTTCGGGAGCTGCTGAAGCCTCTGGTGCCTCGGTAGCTTCCGGTGCTTCCGGTGCCTCTGGAGCTTCAGGAGCCACCTCCGCAACAGCAGCAACAGCGACGGCCGCCGCAACTACCTCCGCGTCAGCAGCCTTGCTGCGTCCACGACGGATTGACTTCTTAACTTCCTTCTTGGCGTTGCTGTAAATCTCATTGAAATCAACCAACTCGATCATGGCCATCTCGGCATTGTCACCCAGGCGGTGGCCTGTCTTGATAATGCGCGTGTAGCCCCCGGGGCGATCACCGACCTTAACCGACACCTCGCGAAACAGTTCCGTAACGGCCTCCTTGCTTTGCAGGTAGGAGAACACCATACGACGGTTGTGCGTGCTGTCTGACTTAGAACGGGTCACCAAAGGCTCCACGTACTTCTTTAGTTCCTTCGCTTTGGCGAGGGTAGTGTTAATCCGCTTGTGCTGAATCAAAGATGCCGCCATATTGCTGAGCATCGCCTTTCGGTGCGACGCCGTGCGGCCTAAGTGATTAAATTTCTTACCGTGACGCATGTCTTATTCTTTATCGAGTTTGTACTTGATCATATCCATTCCAAAAGTCAGGCCCAGACGCGCAACCAGCTCCTCGAGCTCGGTTAACGACTTCTTGCCAAAATTGCGGAACTTCATCAAATCCTGCTTGGTGTAGGAGACTAGATCCGAAACCAGCTCCACCTCAGCAGCCTTCAGGCAGTTCAGTGCGCGCACGCTCAACTCCAGTTCCGTCAAAGGACGAAGCAAAAGCTTGCGCATTTCGAGAACTTCGTCGTCGTATGCCTCAACCTCTACGGCTACCTCTGTCTCGGCAAGCATACGCTCGTCAGTGAAGAGCAGAAAGTGCTGAATAAGGATGTGCGCAGACTCTGTCAAGGCGTCTACTGGCGTGATAGAGCCGTCGGTTTCAATATTGAGAATAAGTTTTTCAAAGTCGGTCTTCTGCTCTACGCGGAAGTTCTCTACCTCAAAACTAACATTCTTCATTGGCGTGTAAATCGAGTCCATAAAGATGGTACCTAAGGTGGCATCCAGCTTCTTGTTCTCTTCAGCCGGAACGTATCCGCGGCCCTTCTCAATGGTGAACTCCATTTCAAGCTTAATGGAAGCATCCATATTGCAAATCACCAAGTCGGGATTCAGAATCTGGAAGTTCGTTAAAAAGGCAGATAAATCTCCAGCCTTGAAAGCGTCCTTGCCCGAAATAACAACCTTTACAGTCTCTCCCTCCATGCCCTCAATTTGGCGCTTGAAGCGGACCTGCTTAAGGTTCAAAATCATTTCAGTAACGTCTTCAACAACACCCTTGATGGTTGAGAATTCATGCTCCACTCCTTGAATACGAACGCTGGTAAAGGCAAAACCTTCCAGCGAATTCAGGAGAACACGGCGCATGGCGTTCCCCACCGTAAGACCGAAACCGGGCTCAAGTGGACGGAACTCAAACTGTCCAAGATTTTCTGACGTCGTGATGACGTGGACTTTATCAGGCTTTTGAAAGGTGAGAATTGGCATAGCTTATTTCGAGTAGAGTTCTACAATTAATTGTTCCTTGATGTTCTCAGGAATCATTTCACGCGTTGGGAAATTGATCATTTTGCCGCTCATTATTGCGGAATTCCATTGTACCCATGGGTATTGGTCAGAACGGTTGATTCCAAGACTGTTGGAAACAACTTCAAGCGACTTGGAACGCTCGCGCACTGCGATGACGTCGTTAAGCGTAACCGAGTACGAAGGAATGTTCAAAACCTCACCGTTCACTGTAATGTGGCAATGCGTCACAAGCTGGCGCGCCGCACGACGAGTTGGGGCAATACCTAGGCGGTACACGACGTTGTCAAGGCGACGCTCGCAAAGCTGGAGCAATACCTCACCCGTGATTCCCTTGGAGCGGGAAGCGTGGTCAAACATGATGCGGAACTGGCGTTCCAGAATTCCGTAGGTGTATTTTGCCTTCTGCTTCTCAGCAAGCTGCACAGAATATTCGCTTTTCTTGCCGCGCTTGCGCTGGAAGCCGTGCTGCCCCGGAGGGTAGTTGCGCTTATCCAAAGCTCGGTCTGGACCAAAGATGGGTTCGCCAAAACGACGGGCGATTTTTGTAAGTGGACCTCGGTAACGTGCCATATCTAACTGTTCTTCTATTTACTATTTATTATACTCGGCGGCGCTTGGGTGGACGGCAACCGTTGTGCGGGGTTGGCGTAATGTCAATGATTTCGGTAACCTCGATGCCCGTATTGGACAAGCTTCGGATGGCGCTCTCACGACCATTACCAGGACCTTTCACATAAACCTTGACCTTGCGAAGGCCAGCCTCCATGGCCACTCCTGCAGCCTGTTCCGCAGCTACTTGAGCTGCATAGGGAGTGTTCTTTTTGGAACCACGAAAGCCCATCTTACCCGCAGAAGACCAAGAAATTACCTGTCCCTGCGTGTTAGTCAGCGCAATGATGATGTTATTGAACGTAGTGCTGATGTGGGCTTCGCCCGTCGACTCTACGATAACCTTCCGCTTTTTAGTGGTTTTCGTCGATTTAGAATTCTCTTTTGCCATCGCTTCTAATGCTCAGTTCTTATTTAGTTACTTTCTTCTTGTTTGCAACAGTCTTGCGCTTACCCTTGCGAGTACGGCTGTTATTCTTGGTGCGCTGACCGCGCAAGGGAAGACCCAAACGGTGGCGAATGCCTCGCTGGCAGCCAATATCCATTAGTCGCTTGATGCTCATCGATACCTCGGAGCGAAGCTCGCCCTCCACCTTCGTGCTTCCCGTGATGAAATCGCGGATGAGCTGAAGCTGTTCGTCGTTCCAATCCTGAACCTTGATGTTGACATCAACGCCAATCTGGGTCAAAATCATCTTAGCCTTCGACCGACCGATTCCGTAGATATAGGTCAAGCCAATTTCACCGCGCTTGTTTTTGGGGAGGTCAATACCTGCAATACGTGCCATTCTTCTTTTATATTGGATTAACCCTGACGCTGCTTAAGCTTCGGATTTTTCTTGTTAATGATGTACAAGCGGCCTTTACGGCGAACAATTTTGCAGTCCACACTGCGCTTTTTAAGGGAAACTCTAACTTTCATCGGTTGCGATTAAATCATTGATTTAGTAACGGTAAACAATTCTTGCCTTAGACAAATCATAAGGAGACAACTCTAGCTTCACGCGATCTCCTGGCAAAAGCTTGATGTAGTGCATCCGCATTTTTCCTGAGATGTGTGCCGTCACGACGTGACCATTCTCCAGCTCCACGCGAAACATCGCATTGGATAGGTTCTCGGTGATCGTACCGTCTTGAGTAATTGCATCCTGCTTTGACATCGACTACAGAGATTCGGCGTTTCGACCGCGAATGCGGCCTCCATCCATCAAGCCATCGTAGTGGCGATTCAACAAATAACTTTCGACCTGCATGAGCGTGTCCAAGACCACACCTACAATAATCAATAAAGAGGTTCCGCCATAAAACTGAGCCCAGGTCATGCTTACTCCGAAATTCATTAGAATAGCGGGCAAAATTGCAATTGCAGAGAGCAGAAGCGCACCAGGCAGGGTAATCTTAGCAAGTACATCATCAATGAACATAGCCGTGTCTCCTCCGGGCTTTACCCCAGGAACGAAGCCCCCGTTGCGCATCAGATCGTCCGAAATTTGGGTGGTGTTAATTTGAATAGCGGTGTAGAAGTAGGTGAACACCAAAATCAACAGAACAAAAACGAGATTGTACCAAAATCCTTGAATATCTCCAAACATTGTAACCATCCAGGTACTGCCCTCGCCGGTCATACCCGCATACTGAACCACCGTCAGGGGAATGAACATTAAAGCCTGAGCAAAAATGATGGGCATAACTCCAGAGGCATTGACTCGCACTGGCAAGTAGCTCCGCCCCAAAGACTTGGAGCTCCCTCCTGCCACGCGCTTGGCGTATTCGAGCGGAATCTGCCTGACCGCTTGGGTCATTGCAATGGCAAAGAGAATTACCAAGTAGAGTGCAACCATCTCCAGCAAGAAGACAATCCAACCTCCACCCGATGGGCTTAGCTGCGACACCAATTCCTGCAAAAAGGACTGAGGAAAGGATGCAATGATACCGATCATAATGAGCAGTGAAATTCCGTTTCCAATTCCCTTGTCGGTAATTTTCTCACCCAACCACATGGCGAAGATGGTGCCCGCGATAAGGGTAATCCAGGCCGAGAACCAAAAGAGCGAAGTTGGGAGGGTAATTTCAACCCCTTGGTACATTAGGTTGGTAATGTAACCGGGTGCTTGGGCGGCAACCACCAATATGGTGAGGTAGCGCGTGATCTGGTTCAGCTTTCTGCGGCCTGACTCGCCCTCTTTTTGCATTTTGCTGATGGCCGGAATGGCTAAACCTGCAAGCTGCATAAAGATAGAAGCAGAGATGTAGGGCATAATACCCAAGGCAAGCACCGAAGCATTCGCAAAGGCACCACCCGAAAAAGCGTTGATCAAACCAACAAGTCCTTCTGAGGCCTGGTTTTGCAATTGATCAAGGCTGCTCGGATCAATGCCCGGAAGCACCACATTCGATCCCAATCGATAAACCAAAATCAACCCGGCAGTCAACGTGATTTTGTCACGCAACTCCTGGATGGCCCAGATATTCTTAAAGGTTTCGATGAGCTTTTTCATTATTCCTTAGCTCCCTGAAGTAGGCTTACGCTGCCACCCGCAGCTGCAATAGCAGCAGCGGCAGTTTGGCTCACCTTGTGAACACGAAGGGTCAAGGCGGTAGTAACCTGACCACGACCTAAAATTTTGATGAGGTCGTTCTTACCGGCTAGTCCAAACTGCTGGAATTCAAGAGGACCCATAGAAGAAATGCCGTGGGCCGTTGCAAGCTGCTCGAGTACGTCCAAATTGATCGCACGAAACTCCACGCGATTCGGATTGGTAAAACCAAACTTGGGAACGCGGCGCTGAAGGGGCATTTGACCACCCTCAAAACCAATCTTTTTGCTGTAGCCAGTGCGAGCTTTTTGACCCTTATGGCCAGCTCCTGCGGTACCGCCTGATCCGGTACCTTCTCCCCGCCCAAGGCGCTTTTTTGTTTTAACTGAGCCTGGTGCAGGCTTGAGTTCGTGCAATGCTGCCATGACTTTTAGGCGTTTAGTTCTTCAACTTTAATTAAGTGGCTCACGGCGCGAACCATACCCAGAATTTGGGGGGTTGCCTCGTGCTCCACACACTGGTTAATCTTGCGAAGACCCAGGGCGACCATGGTGGCTTTTTGATAGGGCGGACGATCAATCGTGCTACGAACCTTTGTGACTTTAATGCGTGGCATGGGCTTGTAGATTAACCGTTGAATACTTTAGAAAGAGTGATACCGCGAGTTTTAGCAATCTGCTGGGCATCGCGCATCAAATGCAAAGCCTCAAAAGTCGCCTTCACTAAATTGTGGGGGTTCGACGAGCCCTTGCTCTTTGCAAGCACGTCATGCACACCAACACACTCTAGTACGGCGCGCATGGCACCGCCTGCAATAACGCCTGTTCCGCTTGAAGCAGGGCGAAGAAATACACGAGCACCACCGAACTTACCATCTTGCTCATGGGGCACAGTGCCTTTGAGAATGGGGAATTTGTAGAGGTTCTTCTTAGCATCCTCAATGCCCTTGGTGACCGCCTCGCTGACCTCCTTAGACTTTCCTAGACCATAGCCTCCGATGCTGCCTTCGTCTCCAACAACGACAATCGCCGTGAAACTAAACGTACGTCCGCCTTTAGTAGTCTTTGTTACGCGCTGGACCCCTACTAGGCGATCCACCAACTCTAAGCCACTGGGCTTTACTTTTTTTGATGCAGTTTCTTTCATAACAGTCTTAGAAATTCAGGCCGCCTTTGCGAGCGCCCTCAGCCAATGATTTTACACGTCCGTGGTACAAGAATCCACCGCGATCAAACGAAACCGACTCAATGCCGTTGGCCTTAGCCAGTTCCGCAATCTTGATGCCTACCTGAAGTGCTTGCTCCAACTTGGAACCGCTCACCTCACGCACGCCCAACTTTAACGACGACGCCGCACAAATGGTTTTGCCCGAATGGTCGTCAATAACTTGAGCATAAATTTCTTTGCTCGAGCGGAATACCGCCAAACGAGGACGGACAGCCGTTCCTTCTACAATCTTGCGCACACGGTAGTGGATGCGCTCACGACGGGTTAGTGATTTTGTTGCCATAGTTTATTCCTTCTTAGCTCCTGATTTACCTGCCTTACGGCGAACAATTTCTCCTACGTAGCGAACTCCTTTGCCCTTGAACGGCTCCGGCTTGCGAAGGCTGCGAATTTTTGATGCGACCGCACCAAGAAGCTGCTTGTCAAACGAAGCAAGTTCAACGATGGGATTCTTACCCTTCTCAGAGATGGTGTTAAGACTGACCTCTTTGGGAATCTGCATCACAAAAATGTGCGAGTACCCTAAGGAAAGCTCAAGATTCTGACCCTGATGCGAGGCACGGTAGCCTACTCCAACCAACTCCAAACTTTTGGCGAATCCGGTTGAAACTCCAGTGATCATGTTTTGAATCAAGGCACGGTACAAGCCATGCTGGGAGCGATGCTCCTTGAGGTCCGTTGGGCGCACTACGGTAAGTACGTCACCCTCGCGCTCAATGGAAATATCTTGATTGATTTCTTGGGTCAAAGTACCAAGCTTTCCTTTGACCGTTACGACATTCCCAATGATCGATAAATCGATACCTGCAGGAATGGTGATGGGGGATTTACCAACTCGTGACATGACTTAACCTTAGTAAACTAAACAAACTACTTCTCCACCCACATTTTGGGCACGGGCTTCTTTGTCGGTCATGATGCCGTGCGAAGTACTCACAATGGCAATACCCAAACCGTTTTTGATGCGCGGAATCTCCGTTGAACCGGCAAAATTGCGCAATCCAGGACGAGAAACGCGGTCAATTCCGCGGATAACCGAGCGCTTCGAAATCTTATCGTACTTCAAAGCAACCTTCAACAGTCCCTGAGGACCAATTTCATCAACCTTGTAGCCCTTAATAAAGCCTTGGTCCATAAGAATGCGAGCAATTTCAGCCTTCATCTTGCTATTGGGTACCTCCACAACTGCGTGGCCAGCTTTGGCTCCGTTGCGAATGCGCGTCAAAAAATCTGCGATGGGATCAGTGTACATAACGTAATAGTTCTATTGTTGGGTTACCAGCTACTCTTCTTAACACCTGGGATCAGGCCGTTAAGGGCCATATCACGAAACGTTACGCGAGAAATTCCAAACTGACGCATGTATCCGCGAGGACGACCCGTTAGTTTGCAGCGGTTGTGAAGACGCACTGGACTTGCGTTCTTGGGTATTTTTTGCAGTGCGAGGTAGTCGCCTGATGCCTTTAGGGCCGCGCGCTTCGCAGCATACTTAGCTACTAGAGCTTCACGCTTGCGCTCGCGCGCTTTCATTGATTCTTTTGCCATGGCTTACTTCTTAAAAGGCATTCCGAAACTCTGAAGGAGGGACTTGCACTCCTTGTCTGTGTTTGCCGAGGTTACGAACGTGATGTCCATCCCTGAAATACGATTGACCTTGTCAATCTCAATTTCTGGAAAAATGATTTGCTCGGTAATACCGAAGGTGTAGTTTCCACGACCATCAAAACCATCCTTTAGACCCTGAAAGTCGCGGATACGTGGTAATGAAGAAACCAAAAGGCGATCGAAGAATTCGTACATGCGCTCGCCGCGAAGGGTTACGCGAACTCCAATGGGCATACCCTTGCGGAGCTTGAAGTTGGAAATGTCTTTCTTTGATTTCGTTGCAACAGCACGCTGTCCAGCGATAGTCGACATCTCTTCGATAGCGTACTCGATAAGCTTCTTATCGGCAACCGCTGCTCCAAGACCTTGGTTTAGCACAATCTTTTGGATGCGGGGAACCTGCATCTGGTTGGTGTATGAAAACAATTCCATCATGGCCGGAACGACCTGATCGAAGTACTTCTTTTTGAGATTTGGCTCCATTACTTAATTACTTCACCGGTTTTTTTAGCAACACGAACTTTCACTCTATTGGCCTCAAAACGGATTCCCGTGCGGGTTGCAACGCCTTTACTATCAAGGAGCATGAGGTTTGAAATATGAAGTGGCGCTTCAACTTTCTGAAGCCCACCCTGGGGACTAGTCGCACTCGGCTTAATGTGCTTTGTAACAAGGTTTACCCCTTCTACAATAGCGCGGTGCTGCTTGGGTATCATGCGTACAATCTTACCCTGCTCGCCCTTGTGCGAACCCGCGATCACCACCACGGTGTCTCCGGTTTTAATGTGAAATTTTGCCATCGTCTTGGGCGATTAAAGCACCTCAGGTGCTAGTGAGACAATCTTCATATACTGCTTGTCGCGAAGCTCACGGGCCACAGGACCGAAGACGCGGGTACCGCGCATTTCGCCGTTGGCATTGAGCAATACACAAGCATTGTCGTCGAAGCGGATGTAGGATCCGTCAGGACGGCGAATTTCTTTGGTAGTGCGAACTACTACCGCCTTAGAAACGGTACCTTTTTTGGCGTTTCCAGAAGGAGTGGCATCCTTAACAGTGACCACTATGGTGTCACCAACCGAGGCGTAGCGACGGCGTG
>ERZ888423.2988-NODE-2988-length-11699-cov-4.657935_pt1 | contig 11699 bp, 13 predicted proteins | sample MGYA00520523_ERZ888423 | MGnify/ENA primary metagenome ERZ888423 (study PRJEB32303, sample SAMEA104408611) | aquatic metagenome | biome: Brackish water; feature: Pelagic; material: water | place: Baltic Sea | collected 2014-06-08T10:24:00 | depth 30,27 m ...
CGGGCTGCAGCCAATCGGGCCTCAGCCAACGACACATCGGTGCGCGTCACCTCACCCACTTCAAAGCGGTCTTGGGCGGCGCGCAACTGCTGTTCAATCACCTGCACATCGCGCTGCCGCAGCCGCACATATTCCAACTGGCTGCGCACGTTCATGAAGGCCCGCACCGCAGCAAGCAGCACCTGTTGTTCGACCCCAACCAACGACTGGCGCGTGGCTAAAACCAGCTCTTTTGCGGCCTCTGTCGCCAACTTATTGCGCCCAGCCTCATAAAGCGTGATGCTGGCTGAGATTTGCGCATAGTTCGTATCGTCAAACGCCCAATTGTCTGGCGTGATTGAAGAATTCAGCGCATAGGCCATAACGGGGCGCAACGCAGCAATTGCAATGCCTACGTCTTCATCTGCAGCGCGCAGCACCGCACGATTTTGCTCCAGCAAATTAGATGTACGATACGCCATGATCAACGTGTCGCTGAGCGATTGCGCAGAGAGCGGCAATGCCCCCAAGACAGACAGACCAACTGTTGCCAAAGCAAGTCGCAGACGAGACACGCGACAGGGCCGCGCCGGGCCAAATTCTCTGCTCAACGCCCCGATTGTCATGCCGCACATCCCCCGTCAGACCGTTGTTTTCGAAATCTTAAAGCGCAAATACCATTTCACGGGCAAATCCCGGCAGAACTGGTGCCGCGGCATTGAACGCATCGCGCCAATGAATATGCCCATCAATCTTCTGACCAATCCGGCAGACGCCCACGGCATCTTCCATGAAAAGCGCCGCAATCCGGCCAGATTCTTTCAGCTGGTCCAGCAAAGATTGAGGAATTTGTTCAACCCCACCTTGGATCAACATCACATCATATGGCCCATGTTTGGCCGCCCCTGCCACCAGCGGGCCCGCAAAAACGATGGCATTGTCTGCCCCTTCTTGCGACAAAAGCATCTGCGCCTCTTGTGCGGTCTGTGCATCATCTTCAACAGCCACAACGGCTTCTGCCATCCGGGCGATCACCGCCGAGGAATAGCCAAGCCCCACCGCGATATCCAACACCAGATCGCTGGGCTGCACATCTAACGCGTCCAGCATCTTGGCCAAGGTACGCACCTCGGGCAACACGCGGTTTGGCCCCAGCGGCAGGTTTGCCCCCATATAGGCGGCTTCACGCAGCGCCTCGGGCACAAAAACCTCGCGCCGAATGTCCAGCATTGCCGCGATGATTGGGTATTTTGTCACATCAGAGGGACGCACTTGGGTGTCAACCATCGTGACACGGCGCGCAGAGAAAATCGTCATGGAACGATCCTTAAGCTTTGATCTGGTTTTGTCATGCCACAGATCGCGCAAAGGGGCAACACAGCGCGCCATCCGCTGCTGCAGGTTTTATCACTTAGCGGGCCCAATCACTTTGCTGATGCTGCGCGCGGCCCAACCATTCCGGGTTGATCTCAACCCCCCAACCAGGCCCGTACGGAATCTGCACCGCGCCCGCCTCAATCTGGAACGGATCCCCCAAGAACAGCCCATCTTGCCAAGGATAATAATCAAGCCCTTCAATGGAAAATTCCAGATATTTACCCGCATTCGGAATGGCGCCCAGAAAATGCATGGTGCAAATCGTCACCAACGACAGATTGGCTGCATGGGGCGTGCAGGGCAGGCCCGCCTTGGCAGCCATTTCTGCAACCAACAAGCTGCGCGACAAGCCGCCCATATACATGATATCAGGCTGCACAATATCGACGGCGCGCATTTCAATCATCCGCGCCCATGTCGCCAAATCCCAATCCTGTTCGCCGCCCGTCACATCCAGAGTCAGCGCCTGAGTGACGGCGCGGGTCTCTTCAAGGTGCCAATAGGGCACCGGCTCTTCAAAATGGCCAATCCCTTCGGCTTGCAACAAATGCCCCACTTCAATCGCACGCGCGACACCAAAGCCCGAATTGCCGTCGACCAGCTTATCAATCCCATCGCCCAGGGCGCGCGAAACAATTGGCACCACTGCCTCAGTCCGGCCGGGCCATTCATCAATATCGCGGCCACATTCCGCGCCAACGCGCCATTTAAACGCATCAAAACCCTTTTCATCGCGCAGCTGCACAAACCGCGCAGCCTCATCCTCGGGGGTGATGTCGCGTTTCATCGAACTTGCATAGGCGCGCAACCGGCGTGGGCTGCCCCCCAGCAATTCCACCACAGGCTTGCCCTCGCGCTTGCCGCGCAGATCCCACAACGCGGTGTCCAAACCCGCCAACGCCCGGCAGCGGTAACTGCCGGGGAACTTATGTTCGCGCTCTTCAATCCGCTGTACCAGACCTAAAATATCGTCACAACTCGCCCCAAGCGCCCAGGGCGCCACCTGACGGTGCAAAATCTGCGCAGTGATATCAGCGTTATAGGTCGAGCATTGCCCCCACCCCTGCGCCCCATCTTCAGCGGTCAATCGCACGAAACAAACGAATTGCGTAGCAAAGGTTTCAATCCGCGCAATGCGAGGGGCAATCGATTGGGTCATTTTGGTTTTTTCATCCCTGATATACCCCAACATTTGGGGACTTTTGCCAGCAAAGATCGCGCGCAAAAGCCGCAGGTGCAATCAATATTTTCGGGGGCTAAGGCCATATTTCCACGCTTCCACGCCAAAAAAGTCGCCACCAACAGCAAAAACATCAAAACGCCATGACAGGCGTGCTAAATCTTGTGTCATGTCACGGAAACGATACAATTTTTGGCTATGTTCGGATCAGTCTTACCCAAAGTTGTGTTTGTCCCATGTCTCAGTTGCTTCCTCCCCTGCGCCTAATCGGTGCCCAAACGCTGCGCGACGGTGTTTTGGCGCAGCGCTCGGTGGCGATCAGTGGCGGGCGGATCACCAAGGGCCCACTGCCCGCGGTTGATCTAAGCGGCTATCTGATCTTGCCCGGCATCATTGATATGCACGGCGATGCGTTTGAACGCCATGTGGCCCCCCGCAGATCTGCCGCCTTTGATCTGGCCGCCGGTCTGGCAAGTGCTGACCGTGACGCCGCCGCAAATGGCGTGACCACCGCATGGTTTGCCCAAAGTTGGAGCTGGGAGGGCAGCCGCCGCAGCCCCGCCCACGCCACATCTGTGATGGAAGCGCTGGCACTTTATCGTCGGCGAATGCTGACAGATATTCGCCTGCAGTTGCGCTGTGAAACCCATATGGTCGACAGCGGACCACAAATGATTGCTGCAATTGAACGCTTTGGCATTGATTATGTTGTGTTTAACAACCACCTGCCCGACGCGGTTGAAATGCAGCGCACGCGCCCTGCTGATTTTGCAATTTGGGCACGAGAATTGGGCCATAGCGCTGAGACGCTTGGCGCTGCGGTCGATGCCGTATCGGCTGCGGAAAAACGCGTACCGCGGCATTTGTGCGACCTGGCCGAGGCGTTTGACAGGTTGGGCGTTCTGTATGGCAGCCATGATGACCCCGATGGCGAAACCCGTGAACGCTTTTCGATGATTGGGGCGCGCATCGCGGAATTCCCCACCACACGCCGCGCTGCAGCCGCCGCAAAGGCCATGAACAGCCCAGTTTTGATGGGTGCGCCAAATGTCGTGCGCGGCAAAAGCCAGGCGGGCAATATCGCTGCCCGCGATCTGATCGCTGAGGGGCTGTGCGATGCGCTGGTCTCTGATTACTATTACCCCGCACTGGCCCAGGCAGCTTGGCGGTTGGTTGATGAGGGTGTGTTGGATCTGGCGCGCGCATGGGCCATGATTTCCAGCAAACCAGCGGACATCATGCGCTTGGCAGACCGGGGCGTGATTGCCATGGGCAAACGCGCCGATCTGACAATTGTTAACGCCCAAACAAGGGCAATTGAGGCCACGATTTGTGGCGGCAAGATGACCTATATGGCCGGTGGCGTTGCGGCCCGCTTCTTTGGGATGCCGCAAACCCTGTCATTGGCGGCTGAATAACCCGCCCGACCTGGCCCAACGCGCCAAGCGCCCTAACCACCATATTTTTCTAAAAATTCCTCGGCCGGCAAAGTCCGAAAATCATCGAGCGAGGCGCGCAGAGCGTCATGTCCCCAATCCCACCATGCCAGCGCGATCATCCGTTCAGCCACCTGTGGAATATAGCGCGCCCACAATGGCTGGGCTGGAACGCCCGCGACAATCATATAGGGCGCCACATCACGCGTCACGACCGCCCCAGCCCCCACCACAGCACCATGACCAATCGTAACATCCGGGCGCACAATTGCCCCATGTCCAATCCAAGTGTCATGACCAATCACCGTCCGCCGCGCATGGCGGCGGGCGAAAAACGCTGGGTCATCGGCGGTGTCGTCCCAATAATAGCTGCTGCGATAATGAAAATGGTGCAGGCTGGCCAACTCCATCGGATGATCGGTTGGCCCAATGCGCGTCAGGCTGGCTATATTGGCAAATTTTCCAATACTGGTATTGGCAATGTCAGCCAAACGATCACAATAGCTGTAATCACCAAAATGCGAATGTCCCGCACGGCTGCCAGCGCCAATTTCGACATAGCGACCAAAGGTGGTGGCGGTAATTTCACAATTGTGGTGAACAAAAGCGGTCTCTGGGCTTAGCTTTGGCATTTCAAAACGCGCGCTCCTCTCCGGTCCAACGCAGGAAACGGCCAGTTTGTGCCATCGTCAAGTGTGCCGCAATATCCAGCACACCTTGGGCAACATCGGTCGGATCATTCTGTGCATCCGCTCCGCCCATATCGGTGCGCACCCAACCCGGATCAACCAATGCAACCGCAATACCTTCGGGTTCTAAATCTGTGGCAAGCCCCTGCATCACCTTATTCAGTGCAGCCTTTGAGGCACGATACGCAATGCGGTCAGATTTGCGATACCCCATAAAGGACATCTGGCTAGAGATCGATATAATCCGAGGCCGCCGCCCCAACCGCAATGCCGGCAAAAACACCTGCGAGACAGCAAGCGGGGCCAGCGTGTTGACACTCAGCACCCGCGCAAACCCATCAAAATCCATATCAAGCGGCGATTGACGGTCTGGCCCCATAATCCCGGCGTTGTTGATAACACAGTCCAACGGACCAATATCTTTGGCCAGATCGGCCAAACCCGCATGATCAGTCACATCACAGCGATGCAAAACGACAGTGTCAGCAAACGCCACGGGTTGCGCATCCCGCAACACCCCAATCATTTGCCATCCCCGCGCCGCACCACACTGCAAAAGTGCAGCCCCAATTCCACGCCCGGCCCCTGTCACCAAAACACGCATCATCCACGCTTGCCAATCAGCTTGCTGCGCAGCCAGCCCGACAAGCTATCCATCGCCATCACCATCAAGATGATCAAAACGATGTAATAGCTGACCTCTTCCCAGTCTTTTTGGGTAATGATCGCCTGCGTCAGCAAAAGCCCAATCCCCCCCCCGACAATAGCGCCAATCACAGTTGCGCTGCGGGTATTTGATTCCAGATAATACAGCACTTGGCTCAGCAAAATTGGGATAATCTGTGGAAATACGCCAAACCGCGCACGTTGCAGGCTGTTAGCACCGGTTGACCCCACGCCTTCAATTTGGCGTTCATCGACATTTTCCAACGCTTCTGAGAACATTTTACCAAACGATCCGGTGTCCGTTACCAAAATCGCCAAAGCACCCGTCATTGGCCCCGGGCCAAAGGCGCGCGATAAAATGATCGTCCAGATCAACCCATCGACCCCGCGCACGAAATCAAACACCCGCCGCATTGCCTGCCGCACCACGCCAAATGATGTAAAGTTGCGCGCCGCCAAAAAGGCCAAGGGCAGGGCCACAATCGCAGCCCCCATCGTGCCCAAAAAGGCCATCAAGACTGTTTCAAACAGTGCCCATACCACATCCCCGTGGCGCCACATCTTATTTGTCCAAAACTCCGATACCATATAGCCCAGATTGCTGCGCAAGGGGTCGACCCTGTCCCCCCAAAGCGCCATCGCGGCCAAACTGGTGATGCTTTTGCCATGAAAGGGGCTGTCGAGCGTAAAGAAAAACAGCTCCCACCCGGCTTGGTAGCGAAAGACTTCCGTGCGGCTGCGGGTAAACGACAGCCGTCCTTGCGCGGTTTTCACCGTCACACGGGTATCTGAGGCGTTTATCCAATCAGGCACCGCACCGTCTGGGGTTGTCAGTTGTACCTTCCCCCCCGCAAGCGCCAAACCAATCACGCCATAATCTGGCAGCGTGTAATCAGCCCGAAGACCTTGAAAAACCACGCGGTGGCCCTGCCCCAAATCAATCAGGGTCTGACCCTCTGACTGGCTGACCCAATCTGGCAGCTTACCCGCCGGGTATGTGCCCTTATTCTCACCCTCAATCGCCACACTGACATCGCCAGAACGGTTGTCACGCGTCACATGCGTTTTATACGACCAAAAGTCTGACAAAAGCACACCCACATTGTCCATCCGCGCCCGGCTGGCCAGACCCGCTACGTCGAATGCTATAAAAATATACGTTAAATAGGCAAAGATCACCACCGGCACACTTATCGCTGTCAACCGTTTGCGGCGAAAGATCGCCAGCATGTCTCGCTGCACCGGCGCCATTTCAAGATTAGCCATGGCCATTGGATTGCCCCTTTGACAAACGGTTACGCAAATAGCCGGAAATCTGATCAAAAAAGACGATCGTGGCAAACAACAGAATAAAGATTGCGACAACCTGATCATATCGCCCCTGGCCCCATTGCATGGCCAGCTTCAAATCATACCCAATCCCACCAGAGCCCACGAACCCCAGAATGGCCGAGGCGCGGATGTTGATTTCAAACCGCAACAAACCATAAGAAATCCAGTTAGGTGCCACCTGCGGGATCACCCCCAACCACATCCGTTGCAGCCAACCCGCGCCCACAGATGATAGACCCTCAACCGGTTTCAGATCAGCGTTTTCAGCAACTTCAGAGAACAATTTGCCCAAGGCACCGGCCGTGTGAAATGCAATCGCAATCATTGCGGGCACTGGCCCACCGCCCAAAATATAAATCAGCACCAGCGCAATAACGATTTCAGGCATGGCGCGCATACCATCCATCGCGCGCCGAAACAGCCCAATCAAAGCCGGCCAGCGCGCCAGCCCCCGCGTGGACACCAGCGCCAGCAACACCGCCAAAAGCGCGCCAATCATGGTAGACACGGCCGCTATATTTACGGTTTCAATCAAAGATGGCGAAAATTTCACAAAAAGTGCAGGCAGCAGCGCCGCCTTTTCCCAAGCTTCAGAAACGACCTCGGATGGAAAGTCGAAAATCTGCGGCAGGCCATCCCAAAACCCACCCGCATTGCGTTCATTGGCCAATCGAAACCCCGAGGCCATCATCGCAATAAACAGCACGAGCAAAATGCCACCATACATCCGTTTGCGCCGCACATCGGCAAGATACGCGCGCGCGATCGTATCAACAGGCGCCATTGGGGCGGTCATATCGGCCATGCTGTTCCCTTTGGATAAAATGCGGGCGAGGACATGCCCCGCCCGCCATCAAGCTGAAAAATCAGTTGGATTTCGCTTTGCGAACCGCAATAATCGTCTCATAGTACTCGTGTGTGATCGGCACAAAACCTGAGGTGTCGCCTGCGGCCACGTTATAGGCGCACTGCGGATCTTTGGCGTGCAGACCTTCGACCATAGCAGTCATCTTGGTTTTCACATCGTCAGGCAGCGCTTTGCGCAGCACAACCGGGCCCTCTGGGATCGGCTTTGATTTCCAAATCTGAACCAGATCGTTCATATCAACCAAACCAGAATCGACAGCCTTGCGCAGCGCACCCGAGTTATAGCCATCTTCCCAGTTGCCCTGACCATCGGCCCAGGTCACGCCGCCGTTCACATCACCGTTGTTCACGGCAACGATGGTTTGCTCATGGCCACCAGTAAAGACAACTTCGCCAAAATAGGCGCCGTTTTCCATCGATGCGCCAGTTGCAGCAGGAATTTCAATCGACGGGATCAAATAGCCCGAGGTCGAGTTAGGATCACCAAAGCCGAATTTCTGGCCCTTCAAACCTTCCAACGAGGTGATGCCACTGTCTTTGCGGGCAAAACCGATTGAGAAATAGGTGTAAGAACCATCCAGATTGGCTTTCACCAGAACCGGCTCGACAGCCTCTGGATCAGTCAAATAGGTTTTGGCATAGCCCGAAGCGCCCAACAACGCCATATCCAGCGTACCGCCCAGCAGGCCTTGAATAACACCATCATAATCGGCTGGGGTGAACAGTTTCACCGGCACGCCCAGCGTTTCTTCGGCATAGGCGCGCAAACACTCGTTTGAGGTCATGCGGTCTTGGGCATTTTCACCACCCAACACACCGATTTTGAACTCAGTGATGCCTTCGGCCTGCGCAGCGCCAACCAGCGCGGCAGAGGTCATCAAAACTGCGATAAGCGATTTCATGTGTCGTCTCCGGTTGCAAATGGCCCAATGGGCCGGGGTAAAAATGGGCTCAAGCCAGCATTTCGCGGGCATAGGTTTCATCAAGCGCCTCAATCGAGGTTGAGGTTGCCGCTTCTGAAAATGAAGCATCAGCGCCATAAATGTCGCGTGCGGCGCCGGTTGTCAGTTGATCTGGGCTGCCATCAAACACGATGCGCCCCCCCCGCATGCCGATCACGCGGTCGCAATAACGCCGCGCGGTATCGAGCGTGTGCAGATTGGCAATCACCATCCGGCCGTCTTCTTCATGAATACGGCGCAGCGCATCCATCACGATCTGCGCATTCATCGGATCAAGGCTGGCAATCGGTTCATCGGCCAAAATGATCTTTGGGTCCTGCATCAGCGCGCGCGCAATCGCCACCCGCTGCTGCTGCCCACCCGAAAGGGCCTCAGCCCGCTTTGGTGCTTGCTCAGCAATCCCTAAACGGTCAAGAATTTCGACAGCCTTCAAAATATCTGCCTCGGGGTAGATATTAAACAGTGTTGACAGGGTAGACCGACGGTTCAGCGTGCCATGCAGAACATTCGATGTCACATCCATCCGTGGGACAAGATTGAACTGCTGAAAAATCATCGCGCATTGGCTTTGCCACGCCCGCAATTCACCGCCGCGCAACCCAAGAACATCACGCCCCTCAAACAGCACAGCGCCCCCCGTGGCATCGGTCAAACGGTTGAGCATACGCAAAAATGTTGACTTGCCCGCACCAGAACGGCCGATGATTCCAATCATCGCTGGGCGCGCAATCTCGAATGAGACTTTATCAACGGCGGTTTTCTGGCCGAACGTCTTTGTGACCGCCTGAACCTGTAAAAGCATGTACACCCCACTTCTGTTCTAGACCGATTAATCAGGTGAGGTGACTGTTTGGTGACACGGGATTGAAGCTTTTGTAAAATGCCGCCCTGTGCTTTCCCCAGGGCGCATCCCCCCGCGGACAGCAAATAGCGCGCCCTTGACCAACGCCCCACTTGTGCGCCGCCTTGGGTAAAAAATTCAGGACACCCCCCACCAAACCAAAGGTGCATCTATGTTCACGATTGAGCACAATTTCGATGCCGCCGTGATCAGCTTGGTGGATGAGGGCCAGGCGGAGCTTCAGGAAGACGTGATTGTGCATGCATTTGCCGAATGCATCACGGTGGAACAATTCGACCCGCGCTTGGACCATGCGATAAAAATCACACGTTCCATCACCCAAATGCGCGACTTCGCAGCCGCATTGGACCTGCCCAAAGGGATATATCGCCCCTCACAACTCGCAAAGCGCTGATTGAGTATCGCTGGGTTTCATCACGGCGTTGGCTGGTGTATGCGCTTAAAAGAGTTCACAGATCGCCGTAATCGGCGTTTCTCCGACAAAAAGGCCTTCACGTGCTAAATTCTGCCCCATTCTCGCTAGATTTACCCTTTCGCGGCGCACGCCCCTATTTGCACAGCGCCAGCATTGCAAACGCATTGGCGCCACGATTTGCCGATGCTGATTTTTTTGATTTAAACATGCGCGGTTGGATGACCCACCGTTTGGTTTTTCGCCCACTTGAGACCGGCGTGGTGGCGGCTGGCAGTGGCCATGTGATCATCGCAAAAGGCCCTCAACGGTTGCGCTTTGAAATAACCGAAGACACAAACCATCCAGCGATTGCCCGAGAACCTTATGACGAAGACGCAGTGCCTTATATATTGAACACCGAGACCCGCCACTTGCAGGTTGACGCCGTGACTGGTTATTCTTTTTTTGACAGGCTTATTGCCGCGAACAAGGTCTTGATCAATCGCACACTCAACCCCGGCGTCAAACTGATTGCAGCTCGCATTTTAAGCCCGGGCTTTCCGGTTGATGAAGAACCCTTTGCACTGCAGGTGTCTGGCGTTGTTGGCAGCAAATTGTTTCGTAGCGCAATTTTGATCGGCGGCGAAAAACAAGGAGAGGTTTTGTTTTATGGAGAATAATGCTTTTTCAATACAAGAGATTGGCACCTATGTCCCGCCAACGCGGGTGAGTAATATGGACCGAATCGCAGCCTTTGATTACCCCGAAGACGCGTTGCGCGATAAAATTGGTATATTGGCCACAGCTCGCAAAGCACCCGACATGCAGTGTTCAGATTTATGTCTGAACGCATGGCAGGATCTTGTAACAAAACTGGGCGATAGGCTTGATCCACAAAACCTTGATTTGATTGTCGTTGTTACCCAACATCCCGATGGGTTTGGCCTGCCGCACACTTCTGCGATCGTGCACGGCAAGCTGGGCCTGCCCAAAAGCTGTTTTGCCTTTGACATTTCGCTGGGTTGTTCAGGTTTTGTGGCAGCGCTGGCGACAGTCAAAGGCTATCTGAGCGCTACCGGCGGGCGTCGTGCGGTCTTGTTTACAGCAGATCCCTATTCGGCATCGGTAAGTGAAGAAGACAAAAACACGGCTATGATTTTTGGTGACGCCGCCACCGCAACCCTGATTGAGCCCGGCCCCAGCTGGAAAATTGGTGCGTTTGACATGGGAACAGATGGTAAAACCGCATCGGCCCTGCAGCGTGACTCGGCTGGGATTTTGCGTATGAACGGGCGCGCAGTATTCAATTTTTGTGCGCTGAATGTCCCTAAAAGCATTGATGCGACATTAGAAAAAAACGGCCTGACCAAGACCGATATCGATGCATTTCTGTTACATCCAGGTTCCAAATATATTGTCGACACGATTTGTGCCCGTATCAACATCACACCACCCGCAGCCCTGCCCTGCCAACATTATGGCAACGCCATATCATCATCGGTGCCCTTGATGCTTGCAGACACAGATCGTCGCGTGGCAAAGACAGTTCTAATATCTGGCTTTGGCGTTGGCCTTGGTTGGGCTTCTTGCATTCTCACGAGCTAAAAGGAAAAGACATGGCTGTTTCTGACGATATCCGTACCATCATCGCGTCCGTAATCGAAGGATTCGACGCGGCCTCACTGGGCATGAACTCACCGTTCATGGAAGCGGGTCTCGACTCGCTTGATCTTGCAACCGTGCTTTTGGAAGTGCAGGAAAAATTCGGTGTCGAAGTACCTTCTGACGAAGAAGATCAATATGACACTTTGGCAAAGCTGACCGCTTTTGTTGAAGCAAATCAAAATGCCTAAACCGGCGATGCCAGGCCGTGTCTTTGCGCAAATGCGTGCAATGGGACACGACCGACACCCAAGTACTGACGCCTTGCGCGAACATGCATTTGGTCTGATCTG
>ERZ888423.2989-NODE-2989-length-11696-cov-96.598918_pt1 | contig 11696 bp, 3 predicted proteins | sample MGYA00520523_ERZ888423 | MGnify/ENA primary metagenome ERZ888423 (study PRJEB32303, sample SAMEA104408611) | aquatic metagenome | biome: Brackish water; feature: Pelagic; material: water | place: Baltic Sea | collected 2014-06-08T10:24:00 | depth 30,27 m ...
GATCCCAGAGCTTGGCCTCGGCGGGGAGCTCCAGGCGGCGGCTGAGCACCACCCGGAGCGGCTCAGGCTGGCGCAGGCCGCGGCTGGTGAGCAGGGGATCGTCGGCGCGCACGGTGCCGCCGCCGACAATCACCGCATCGCAGCGGGCGCGCAGCCGGTGCACCCAAGAGCGGGCCTCCGGGCCACTGATCCATTGGCTGGCGCCATTGCTCAGGGCGGTGCGGCCATCGATGCCCATGGCCCACTTGAGGATGCCCAAGGGGCGGCCGCTGCTGATGCGGTGAATGAAGGCCCGGTTGAGGGAGCGGGCCTCAGCTTCGGCCACGCCGCAGATCACCTCGATGCCGGCGGCCGCCAGCTGGGCCAGCCCGCCGCCGGCCACCTGGGGGTTGGGATCGGCCATGGCCACCACCACCCGGGCGATGCCGGCGGCGATCACCGCCTGGCTGCAGGGGGGGGTGCGGCCGTGGTGGCAGCAGGGCTCCAGGGTCACCACCAGGGTGCCGCCGCGGGCCCGCTCGCCCGCCTGGGCCAGGGCGCCGACCTCGGCGTGGGGCTCGCCGGCCCGGGCGTGGTAGCCCTCCCCCACCAGCGAACCGCCGGCATCGAGCAGCACCGCTCCCACCAGGGGGTTGGGGCTGGTGCGGCCGGCGCCCAGCTCAGCTAGCTGCAGGGCCCGTTGCATCCAGGGGCGCCAGGGGTTTGGTGTGGGGGGTGGCACTGAAGAGATGGACGCCATCGCTTGGGTTAGAAATTCAATGCTGGCTTTTCTGGCTCTGCTGCCCAGGGGTCTGGTTACTTTCTTCTATGCCCTGGCGGCCCTCCTGCGCTTTTTTGTAGATGGAACCCTTGAATCTGCCGAAGAGGCCCAAGCGACCTCTGCCTTGCTGGGTTGGAGCCTCGCGTCCTTTTACATGGCGTCAACGGCTCTCCTGGTTGATCTCGGCCTTGAGTGGAACCGTGGAAATGGTCGAAGAAACAGCCTGGATGAGAGAAGAGAACGCTCGCTACGACGCCTGGATGGAGAAATTGAATACCGCCGAGCGCTTGCGGAAGTCCTGCTCGACCCCTCAGACTTCAGCCGACAGCGATTGCGCGAGCTGATCGGCCTGGCTAATTAGGCCAGCGGCAGGCTGCGCCATTCCGCCACCACAAATGGCGGCACCGGCAGCTCCACAAACACCCCCGCCAGCACCAGCCGCAGCGGCCGGTCCTGGCGCAGGTCGGCCAGCAGTGGGGCTAGATCGAACTCGGCGGCCGCGGCGCGGCCATCACCCGCCAGCTGGGGATTGGCCAGGGTGATGTCGGCAAGCTCCCAGCGGAAGTGGCCGCTGCGCACCTGCAGGGAGGTGGGGTGATCTAGCCGCACCTTGCCGGGATAGCCGACGATGCGCAGCTTCAGGGGGCCGCCCGGGGGGCCTTCGCGGTAAGCCACCACCTGCCAGCTCTGGTAGTCGAGGTCGCGCAGGCTCTCGAGGCTGCGCACCACCGGGGTGCCGTTTTCGTCGTTGTGGGCGTGCACCAGGGCCTGGGCCGGTGTGGGCAGGCTCAGCCAGAGCACTAGCGCCAGCAGGGGGGCCAGCAGCAGGGAAAGCAGGCGTTTCATGGTTGGCGCTCAGCGCCTGGAATCGCTTGCCAGTTGGTGTGGGTGGCCCACAGGGCCCAGATCGCCATGGCGCGCAGGTAGTGGCAGGCCCGGAAGGTGTTCACGCCAGTGATCGCCTCGGGGGTGCGGAACTGCAAGCCGCCGCTGTACACCTGCTCCACCACGGCGCCGGTGATGGCAAAGGCCGTGCTGGTTTCTCCCATTAGGCGGTAGTAGGCCGCCAGGCCGAAGTTGATGCCGGTCCACACCTCAAGGGGATGGGTGCCGTTGGGATCGAGCGGGGTGCCGTCGCGGCGCAGGCCGTTGGCTACCCCGAGCTTGCCGCCCTGGAAGCCCTCAAAGCACGACTCTTTAATCGCTTGGAGCGCACTGCTGGCGCGCTCATCCGCCACCACGGCGGGCAGTCCCAGCAGGCGGGCGTAGAAGTCGCCGCAGAGCTGGTCTGCCATCACCACCGGCGTGCCGCTCTCGGCATCGATTTTGTAAAACTCGCCGTTCCAGAGCAGCAGGTCGAAGTTGGCGCGCGACTGCTCCAGCCAGCCGCCCAGTTGGCGCTGTTCGCCACTGGTGTCTAGCCCTAGCTCCAGTTGCAGCTGCTGGGCGATCGCCAGCCCCGCCTCCAGGGCGGCGATCCAGAGGGCGCCGCAGTAGGCACTGACGCCCTTGAGCGGCCAGTCGTCGAAGGTTTGGTCGGGGGCGCCGCCGTTGTCGGGCAGGCCGTCGTTGTTGACGTCGAAAGTTTTGAGGTAGGTGAGGGCCTGGATAGCCGCCGGCCAGCACTCGGCCAGGAAGCCAAGGTCTGGGCCGCTGGGGGCGAGCTTGTAGGTGCGCCACACCTGCAGCACGTAGTCGCTGGCCAGGTCTTTCCAGAGATTGCAGTCTTGATAGGCGGTGTAATTGGTGGCCTCAAACGGCCGCTCGTTGGGGGCACCCAGATCGTGGGGGGTGGCACCGGCCAGTTTGCGGGCGGCCTCCACCCGGCCCTTGCCCTGGGTGAAATACCAGCCGATCGGCCGCAGGGTGGCGTCCGCAGCGGGGATGGCGCGGGCGAAGCTGCGCAGCACGGCCTTGTCGAGCTCGGGCCAGAGCTGCAGCAGGGCAAAGGAGCCGTAGAGCCGCACGTCCAGGCTTTCGTACCAGGCGTAGTCGAGGCACTCGAGCACGCCAAACTGACCCACCGGATCGCCTGCAGCAGCGGCGGTCCAGAGGCTGCCGCCACTGGCTAGGTCGTAGAGCTCGTTGAACAGGGCCATCCGCAGTGGTTCGGGCAGATCGCTGCGCTCCAGCACCGGCTTTTGCCAGGCCTCGATCTGACTGCGCCAGTCGCGCCAGTCGCGCAGGGCCTCGGCGGCGATGGCGGCGGCGCTGGTGCCGCTGCTGCCGCCGGCCTCTCCGCCAAAAAAATCGGTGTAGCGGCGCAGGGCGCGGCTGCCGGGGGCGAAGGCCGTGACCGGCAGGTCCCAGCTGATCACCAGGGGGATTTCGATGCTGGCCCCCGGCTCCAGGCAGCACTTCACCGCCAGGGCGGCGCTGGCAGGGTCGCTATCGCCACTGCGGCGGTCGTTGTTGCTGTCCGGGATCGAGCCGTCGCGGGCGAAGGGTTCCCATAGCTCAGCGCCACTGCCGCTGGGATCCCAACGGCTGCAGCGCTGCACTTCGAGATGGTCGGCGGTGGCGATGCACCACTGGCCCTGGCCCTCGGCGAGGGGGGTGGCGCGCTCACCATCAAGCAGCACCCCCTTGATCCCCGGTTGCTCCACCCAGATGTTGCGGTGGCCCTTGCTGCGGCCGATCGCGGGCACGTAGTTGTGCTCCGGGCTGCCGTCGTCTCGAAATGTGACTGCTGCTGTGGGGTCTGTGTTGGTGAACCAGCCCGTGGTGTTGCGCCAGCTGAGCAGCAGGGAGAGGTCGAGGGGCCGGTTGGTGGGGTTGGTGAGGGTCCAGACGAACACCGCCACCGGGTAGCTGGTGCGCTGGTAGTCGCCCGGCAGGATCGGACTGAAGGCTTCGCAGCTCACCTCGGCGGCAAAAATGCCCTCGTATTCGGTGCTGCTGATCGGGTAGCGGGCGGCGTAGGTGCCGGTGCGCTGCTTGGCGCTGCTGGCGGGATACCAGCTCCAGGCGCTCAGGGGTTCGCCGGCTGCGGGCCTGGAGGCATCGGCCTCAGGCTTCACCGCCAGAGCATGGGCGCGGCTCTGGTCGCCGTCGGTTTCAAATAGGGCGAACTGGCAGTCGGGCAAGTTGCCAAACCAATGCTCGCCGCCATCGAGGTGCCAGAGGTTGAAGGAGCCATCGGGGGCGCGGCCGATGCAGCCGGCGCCGAAGCCCCCCAGGGGCATGCCGTGGTTGGGGCCGTCGTCGAGGTTGCTGGCATAACGCACCGTGTAGGGCTGCTCCCAGCCCAGGCCAAAGGCCCGGCTCCAGCTACTGCTGCCAGCGGGAGGAGCCCCATTGCCCTTCAGCAGCGATGTGAGGGCTGAAAGGCCGAAGCGCGCCATGGGGCAAGAAAAGGTGCGCCCAGCTTGTCAGAGGTCGCTGGCGGGTGATCAAGATCTGCATTGATGAGATCTCAGCTCAGGATGAAATCAGTGGCTGAGAGAGTGGGGTGGGAGCCCGTGAACCCAAGCAGAGCGACCTCGATTGCAGAACTTCCCGTACCACTTCCATCAGCGTATTAGCGCAGGATCTCGGAATTGGTGTCGTATAGGAATCGCTGAGTGGTGTTGTTGGCGGTTGTGGCATCAGCTCCATGGGGAATTGGCCGGGGGTGATCGTGGAAGCTCTTTTCCCGAAGGCAGAAAATATACTCCTGCTAAAGGACAATTTGTCTTCTCCGCTGACGATGTCGGTGATGAGGTCGCGGTTGCTCGTGCTATTGGGGGTGGTATTAAATCGGAAGATGTCAAAACCATCTCCGGCGGTGAGAATATCATTGCCGAGTCCACCATTGAGAATGTTGTTAGCATCATTGCCAGTGATCGTATTGGCGTTGATATTGCCTCTGCCATTGATAGCAGTAGTTCCACTCAGGATTAGATTCTGATATCGCTTGGCAAGGCTTGAGACGGTGACTGAGGAGATAATGGTGGTGGCGAATTGGTTGGCAAATGATGCCAGATCGTTGCCAGCCAGATCCTCTACCGCTCCGGCACTTTGGTCGCTGGCGGGATGGGGTGTTGGCCTTGGCGGCCCTGCTGGCGGCGCTGGGGCGCAGCGGCGAACAGCCGGCGTTGCAGACCTGCCTGGTGGGCCGGGGCGTAGGCGAGTCAGGGCCTACGGCGGCTGTGCTGCAGGAGGATCTTTCAGAGGCGGTGGCGCGCTGGCGATCCAGGCGGGGCTGCGAGTGAACGAGCGCTGGGAGTGCCTGCAGGTGAAGCTGGTGCTGGAGGAATCCGCGACCCAGGGGGGCTTTTGCATGGCGGAGAGAGACACCCCTTGCAGTTAGGCGGGGATGGTCTCAGGGGTGGGGCAACTGATGCCCTTGTTCATCACCGGGTGGCTACCGGTTTAGCTGTACACCCCTGCACCGGGCGCGCAAGCGGCGGATCCAGCCGAAGGCAATAACAACCCCCAGCAGCGGCAGGGGGCCGGGCACGTCAGTGGGAGCGGGAACGGGCACGGGGGTGGCGGTGAAGCTGGAGAGTCCAAGAAGGGGCTGCTCGCCGTTATTTGTCAGTTCAAATGAAAAGCTAGAGCCACTGTTAAGTAGAAGCGGACCGGTCGATGAACTGAGTGATGCATCCAGGGGTGTAAATATGCCCCCGTTGAGGATATAGCCTGCAATGGCTAGACCTGGTTCCGGATCGAACGTGTAGTTGAAGCTGATAAAGGTATCGATCGTCGCCGTTGGTGAGGTGATGGTGTAAGTGCCAGGCGCATCGGTCCCTGCAATGTCATAGTCTCCACCCCCTATATCATCAACACAACTACTTTCTATTAATAGGACGGCGTCACATGCATTTGCATTAGTCCAAGTAGATGGGTCTCCTAGTAAGCTAACGGCCCTTGCCGGCAGGCTGCTCAGGCAGACGGCGGCCACGCCGGCTGAGAGTGCCACTCCGGCTGATCGCCAGAGGCTGAAAGTGCGACCGGACGGCGGTTTGAGATGGGTAAGGTCAGGTTTTGAAGGGATCATGGCTAGGCCTGCATGGGACTGTAGGTAAGAAGACATTTAGATAAATATAGTGCTATCGATCGCGCCAAAGGTGTTGTTCGGCAACTTGATTAGCAGATCGCCATTGAAATTGGCTGGATTGCCATCGGATGAAGCAATGTAAGTGTTGCGGCGGAGACTGCTGGTACCCCATTTGAACACCACCACTTCACCGACTTGAAGAGGTTGATTTCCTGATATCGCTGTGTTCGTGTCAGCGAAGGCCAGCTGCAGGGCACCTTGGAGGGTGGTGGCTGAGATCACGCCTCGATTCGGAACCGCCGAAGGCGTGAATGGTAAATCAATCTTGTCGCCTTGTCCGACATTGAAATCGGTGATGAAGTCCAAGACGGCCAGGGTGGAGTCGGTGAGTGCTAAGTAGCGGAAGGTGTCTGCACCAAGTCCGCCGGTCAGCACATCAGCCCCGCCCAAACCGGTGATGGTGTCATTTCCCGCAAGGCCGTTGATCTGGTTGACGCCGTTATTACCCGTAAGCGTGTCGTTGCGAGCGGTGCCGTTGAAGTTGCCGGAGGATGTGATATCGACGCCTAGACTTGGATCTATTAGTGGATCATCATCATCGATGATTGTGCCAGTGGCAGCTGTGATAACTGCAGTTGAGCCGCTGGCGAAGGTTGCGTTGGTGGGATTGGAGAGTTGGAGGCTCAGCGTTTCATCAGACTCATCAATCGCATCTCCGATGGCGGTGAATACAACCTGCAGAGCCGTCACGCCTGGATTGAAGGTCAGGGTCTGGGGGCCAGAGGCTGCGGTGTAGTCGGTTCCTGCGATAGCCGTGCCTGCAATGAATTCGTAGGTCACCGTGATGGGCTGGTTGCTTGCGCGTGAGAGACGCAGCGTGAAGGCGGCCTGGGTGGTGGTGCCAACGGCTCCTTCCACAACGCTCACATTGTTTACGCTGATTTCGGGCAGGGAGCTGGTTTGGGTAATCACATACGGCGTTGTGCTCGCCGATTGATTGCCGGCGGTATTGGCTACCCGCGCGGTGTAGCTCACTTGTTGCCCTGAGATCAGCACGCGACTATCGGTGTAGGACCAACTGGCGCTGCCGGCTATGGCCGTGGCTCTGCCGAGGAAGGTGCTGCCATCAAACACCCGTATCGTTTCACCTTCTACCAGGGTTGATGAGAGGGTTCCGCTCAAGAGCAGGGCTGCAGTTCCATTGGAAGTGCCGCCATTGCCGATCACTGGGCCAGCGGTGCCTTCGTTGACACTGGTGACCGTGGCTGTGGTGGTGGGCACCGTGGTATCAACAGTGATAGCCGCCGCGTTCTGAGATGGTGGGGAGGTGTTGCCGGCCAGATCGCTCTGGCGGACACGAATCGTGCCGCTGGTATAAGTGCCTTCGGCAAGCGAGAAACTGGTGCCGGTTCCGGGGGTCCAGTTGTCGCCGCCGTTGGTACTGAACTCCCAGGTGGCACCGGCCTCGATGCCGGACACAATGACGCTGCCGTTGTTGGTGATGCCGTCGGAGTTGCTGGAGCCGGTGTCGCTGGCGAGGGCAAACGTTGGTGCGGTGGGGGCGAGGGTGTCGAAAGTCAGGCTTGGCGTGGTGCCAGCTCCTCCATTATTCCCTGCAGCATCTGTATAATTGCCAGCCGCAACAGTTATCGATGCCGTCCCATTATTAGTGCCAACAGTGGGGGTAAAGGTGGCGGTATAAATCTTCGTATCGCCGGTCACGGCCAAGCCAGAAAGCGCTCCACCGGTTGTCGTGATATCTCCTGCGTCAAAACCTGTCGGGTCTTCTGAGAATGTAAAGGTGATGGTTGCCGTTTCGCCAGCCTTGAGCGCACTGGCACTGCTGGTGATCGCCAGGGTTGGAGCTAAGGTGTCAACCGTCAGGGTGACGGTGTTGTTGGAATCATCACCGTCTTGATTGGTGTTGCCAGCGGCATCAGAGAAGGTGGCGGAAGCCACGGAGATGACGCCGTTGGTGGTGCTGTTAGCTGTTGGTGTGAAGGTAGCTGTGTAGGAGGTGCCGGAGCCGGCGAAGTTGGAGATGGTGCCGCCAGTGGCGCTGACGTCCGCCGAAGTGAAGTCTGTGGAGGCTTCTGAAAGGGTGAAGGTGAGCGATGCCGCCTCACCAGCTTTGAGGGTGGAGACGTTGCTGGTGATCGCCAGGGTGGGAGCGACGGTATCGAGCGTGAAGGACGTAATGCCAGCGGAGCTGGCATTACCAGCGGCATCGGTGGCTGTAGCAGAGACCGAAACTGAGCCGTTACCGAGGGTGGTCAGATCACCAGCGGCCAGGACCACAGCCACGGCGGTGGCCCCATTACCAGTGACGGTTTTGGTGAATGTTTCGGAGGTGCCGGTGAAGACGACCGAAACCGAGGCGCCGGATTCAGCGGTGAGAGTGACAACGCCGCCAGTGGCGGTGGCTTCTGCCGACGTAGCGCCACCAGAGACACCGGTGCCAAGGGTCAAGACTGGAGCAGCTGGAGCAGCCGTGTCAACGGTGACCTGGTAGTTGGCAGAAGCCGCTGAAACGTTGCCTGCCGCATCCGTTGCGGTCGCGTTGAAGGAGTAGGTGCTGCCGTTGGAGAGAGTGGCCGTGGTGAAAGACCAGGCGCCGAAACCATTGGCGCTGGCAGTGCCAAGTGATGTGCTGCCGTTGTAGAGGGTGACGGTGCTATTGGCTTCTGCCGTACCGGCGAGCACCAGCACGGTGTCATTGGTGCTGCCGCCGCTGGCGATGGTGCCGGTCAGTGGGGAGACGTCATCGGTGATCGTGCTGATCACCGGCGCAGCAGGAGCGGCCGTATCAACGGTGACGGTGTAGTTAGCAGAAGCCGCTGACCCATTGCCGGCCGCATCCGTTGCCGTGGCGTTAAAGGAGTAGGTGCTGCCGTTGGAAAGGGTGGCAGTGGTGAAGGACCAGGCGCCGGAACCATTGGCGCTGGCAGTGCCCAGTGATGTGTTGCCGTTGTAGAGGGTGACGGTGCTATTGGCTTCTGCGGTACCTGCGATGACCAGCACGGTGTCATTGGTGCTGCCGCCGCTAGCAACCGTTCCGGTCAGCGGGGAGATGTCATCGGTGATGGAGGTGATCGAGGGGGCGCTGGGAGTAGCAGTGTCGACTGTCAGCGTGACGCTGTTATTGGTATCGGCGCCATCGTTATTGGTGTTGCCAGCGGCATCAGCGAAGGTGGCGGAAGCCACGGAGATCACGCCGTTGGCGGTGCTGTCGGCGGTGGGCGTGAAGGTGGCTGTGTAGGCGGTGCCGGAGCCAGCGAAGTCGGAGATGGTGCCGCCTGTGGCGTTGACGTCAGCCGCGGTGAAGTCTGTGGAGGCTTCTGAAAGGGTGAAGGTGATCGTTGCTGTCTCACCAGCTTTGAGGGCGGAGACGTTGCTGGTGATCGCAATCGTCGGCCGGATGGTATCGACCGTCAGGGTGACGGTGTTATTGGCATCGCCGCCGTCGTTGTTAGTGTTGCCAGCGGCATCGGAGAAGGCGGCGGAAGCCACGGAGATCACGCCGTCGGCGGTGCTGTCGGTCGTGGGCGTAAAGGTCGCCGTGTAGGCGGTGCCGCTGCCAGCGAAGTTGGAGATGGTGCCGCCTGTGGCGTTGACGTCCGCCGAAGTGAAGTCTGTGGAAGCTTCTGAGAGCGTGAAAGTGATGGTGGCGGTTTCACCAGCCTTGAGGGAGCTGACATTGCTTGTGATAGCAATCGTCGGCCGGATGGTGTCAACCTCTATGGCGACCAATTCTCCGCTTGTGGCATTGAAACCAGCGGCTCCGGAAACGAGAGTTATCCCGGAGTCGCTGTAGAACGAGATGTTCGAGGTGGAGAGCTCTCCCCCCAGAGAACCACTGGAGATGATGAGTTGATCCGTGCCGCCGCCGGTGCCGGTGGTGCCAGACCAGTTCCAAATTTGAAGATCTAATGCTATCTCAGCCGTCAGGGAGGCCAAGGTGAGCACCCCACTGGTGGAGCCAAAATCAATCACCCGGAATCCGGATCCACTGGAGAGCGTCAAAGACCCCAGGGTTTCGGTGACGGCTCCGGAGAGTTGCAATTTAGTATCTGGAGCCCCGCCAAGGGAGATAGAGGCCCCATTGCTGATCCGATCGGCGGCCGATCCGCTCAGCAACAGCGTGCCCCCACTGATATTGACCCCGCTGGTGGCGGTCAGGGCCCCGGCGGCCCCGCTTATATCGAGCGTGCCTGCGCTGAGCGTCGTGGCACCGCTGTAGGTATTCGAGCCGGTGAGCGACAGAGTGCCTGCACCGGATTTCGTGACCGCTCCAGTACCGCTGATTACACCGCTGCCGGTGATGTTTCCTGCCCCGGTAAAGGTGGTGGCGAAGTTCCCGGTCATCGCGCCGGAGAGGGTCAAAGTGCCCGCCGTTGACCCGACCGTGGTGGCCGCGGCGCGGGTGATGGCACCGCCGTAGGTGTTGTTGCCGCTCACGTTGAGCAGGGCGCCGGTGCTGCTTTGGCCGGTGCCGCTGAGTGTGAGTGCTTCCGCGCCGACGGTGATGTTGTTTTGGATTTGAAGGGCCGCGCCGGAGGCGACCGTGGTGCCACCCGCCGTGGTGCCGAGGCCCGTGGCGTTTTGAAGATTCAACGCGCCCGCGCTGATGGTGGTAGTGCCGGTGTAAGTGTTGGCGGAGCGGAGAATCAAGGTGCCGCTGCCCGCTTGGGTGAGCGTGCCGGTGCCCGAGATGGTGCCGAAGTTGGTGCCTTGGGTGAGGGTGTCGGTGCGGTTGAACGAGAGCGCTGAGTTGTTGGTGATCGCGCTGCTGGTGGAGAGCGATCCGGTGGTGCCGCCCGCGCCGATTTGCAAGGTGCCCGCGCTGATGGTGGTGGCGCCGGTGTGCAGGTTGGCGCCGCTGAGAATCAAGGTGCCGTCCCCCGCCTTGGTGAGGGCACCGGTGGTGTTGCTGCTGGCACCGGACATTGTCAGGGCGGTACCTGCAGCACTAACGTCCAGCGTGCCGGTCTTCCCCGCATTCAGGGTGAAGCCGCGGTTGGTCGAGGCGGTGGCAGCGGTGTATCGGAGGGTGCCGCCATCGAATACGAGCCTGGACGCGGCGTTGGTCGACTGGCCGAGATTGCCAGCCACGCCGCCATTACCGATGGTGGCGACCGAGAGAATACCGCCGCTGATGGTGGTCACGCCGGTGTAGGTATTCGCGCCAGAGAGGGTCAGCGTGCCGGACCCGGTGACGGTCAAGCCACCACCTGATCCGCTGATGACGCCCGACATCACCGCGGCGTCACTGAGGGAATTTGTGTTGTCCACCAGCCGGATTTCACGCGCTGCGCCCCCGAGGTTGAGGGTGTTTGAGAGAGTGACCACGTTGTCGGCGATGCGGCTGCCGAGGATGAGGGGCGTGCTAACTGCCAGTCCGTTAGTCGTCGATGCCCAAGTCCCCAGAGCTGTGGAAACCCTGAGGGCGCCGCCGTAGGCCGCAAAGCCGCCGCCATTTTCAACGAATTTGACACTGTTAGTTCCGGTGCCGAGCCCTCTTGAAAAGGTACCGGAGGTGGCGAGCACACCGCCACGGAGCTCAATTAGTCCTGAAAGGATGGTTGTAGAACTCAGCGCGAGCGTGCCGCCGCTGATCGTTACCGTGCCGGTGGTTAGGGCATTTCCCGAGCTGAGCAAAAACGCACTGGTGCCAGTCTTTGATAACCCTTTGCTGGCATAGTCGTTCGAGGTGCCGGAAAGGGTGACCAAGCCGGTGCCAATTCCGCCCAACGTGAAGGGCCCATCACTGATCTTGATCCCACCGGAGATCGTTTGATTGGCTGAAGAACTCTGGGTGATCCCAGTGCCAGTTCCAATAAAATTGAACTGGCCCGAGTTCGCAATGGTGTAGCTGTTAGTTCCTGTAAATTCGAAACTATTAGCTTTGAATTCAGCGCTGTTCGTCAGACTATAGCGGCTCGCTGCGTTGTTACC